>JADMIO011189599.1_pt1 | contig 75776 bp, 120 predicted proteins | sample 8958161 | NCBI WGS metagenome assembly JADMIO01 (sample SAMN16585339, study PRJNA669376) | soil metagenome | isolation source: Crop rotation soil | place: USA: Cullars Rotation, Alabama | collected 2011
GCCGCGACTTCAAGTCACGTGAATTCCAAGCTTCGGATCCCACTGTGCTGGAAAGATCTCACTATTTACCCTGCCTGATTCGTGTAATACTTCGTCTAAAATAGGCTCAAAAATGCCATTTACGGCTGTTTTACCCCTTGGAGTGACATAATAAACCGTGTCCAATCTCCACGCGTTAAGTTGTGTGACCCAATAAGATTTTTTCTTTTTACCTACGTAGCCAAGCTCTAATAAATAAGCAATATTACGGTCAACGCTTTGGTTGTGAGAGCCTATTATGAACTTTATTGCTGATGTTGTTAGGTTAGGGTTAGCCCCAATCAGAACCAAATATTTAAACGCATTACTTTCTCTCAATCCCTGCTTTGGCGGTATTATTGACCTGATTTTACTTACAGGTAATGAATTTATTCTGAAGTGCAGCAGTGAGATTTGCTCGAATGTCATACCCCAAAGATAATCACCTTATTCATTATAACCAAATGTTATACCAGTCATAACAAAAAGTTATAATTCAGTATAACGTGTAGTTATAGGTGATAGCTAAGTTTTTAGTTTACAATCCACATTACATAACTACCTGTGTGTCAACATGGTTTACATAATACCAGTTATGTTGATAATGTACTAACCAATTAGTACGAAGCTATTAACTTCTATATAAGCCACTCTATTTATCCCCAGCTATCCAACACCACATCCATACCAATCGTGTTGCCAAGAGCCTAAAACATGCCTTATTTGCCAAATAGGTTTGTTGTGGTCGCGCGTCGATGCAGGTTGCGTGGTCTGTCCGAACTGAATTAGAAAAGTTTCGACCCTACCCGGTCGCAGTAAAGCCGGTTTTGGTACGTAAACATGGGGGTGGGTCTGTGGGGCGGTAGTCCCGTGGATTAACTAACGTAACCCGAAATTATTACTAAAAACCAAATGCAGTTTGTGCAGTTTGTTGCAAAATAAAAACCGCGTTTTTGATGTAACTGACGGTGAAACTGCACGCTTTGCAGAAACCGCGTAACTATAATACTATAAATAATAAAATATATACTAAAAACTTAGTTATATGTAATTTATATATATATATGGTATTTTAGCTCTGCAAATGTTGCAATATGTGCAGTTTGTGGGAAATTAGTATCAGGAAGGCTGTTTTAAAATTGCACGAAACTGCACACTTTGCACTCTATAGACTTAGTAGGCTTTATTTTATTTCTATCTCGTCGAGGCAGTTGGTTGTTATCTTTTCCTGTGGTATAAGGTTCTTGAAAATCCATTGTAATATAGCTTCACGGCCTACATGTGCATATCTTAGCATGGAGTATAGTCGAAGTAAGTAATTGTGTATTGAGCCTTGCTCGAATTTTAGACCGTGTTTCATTTCAACCCATTTACAAGCGGCCTGAAAGAACTCGTCGGATGATGAAGTTACATCAGCCCGTGTGTAATGTGATTTGAATATTTCGTCCTGTGTTTCGATGGTGTCGGTATATATTCTTGGGTTTAGTTCAAAGTGGGCATCTGGGTCATAGGCAATGAACCTTACGCGGGATATATCACTCAAAGGAGCGTCCATGTATATTCCCCTGTCATTAAAATATTTAACGATAGATCGAAAATGTGAGTAATGTTCTTCCTTATACGCTATTGGGATAAGCCCCCATAGTCCAATGTTTGATACGGATGTGCCGAGGTAGGCTACGTATGGGATTTCATTGATGATAAACTCCTTCATTTCGGCTGACACGTTAGGTAAAAGGAGTGATGGGTTCTTATCAATGTCAATGTCGAATGATATAAACCCGGTATGGAACAGGTTGTTGTTATCGGAGCGTGTTATGGATAGGTCATCCTGAACTGAACTAAAGCACGCTGCCGATAGCTGTTTCTTCTTTTTATCGTATAACTCTGAATGATGGCCGGACAGTCGGATTTCATTTAATAGTTTTGAGTTGGTATAACCCTGTTTAGATAAGATGTCGATGATTGGCACATTTTTACCAGGTGTCGATAGTTTTTTATCCGGTGTAAAATCAACAACGCTTTTATAAAATGTGCATACTTTGCCGGAGAAAATGTCGTTCATAACTAAAATGGTAAATGGCCGGAATCATTAACACCTTCTTCAAAATAATCACATTCTCTTGGCATAACTATTTCGCCTTCAAATGTTTTAGGATAGCGTTCAACGTATCCATTTCGCAAAACTTTGGACGGATAAAGTCCTATTTGTTTTTTATCACAAAAAAAAGCTTTGCATTCCCTATGATAGCCATAGTCTTCATCACCACAGTAAACGTCCTTTTTTATTTCACGTAAATACTTGCAACCCTCACATTTTGGGAAATTTTTAGGGTTTGAACCGCACCAATCCTCGTGCCTGTACGCGGCATTTTTTACTAAATACCTCTTATTGCAGAAGTCGCAGTTGTAAATCGTTTGATTTGTTCTTATTTTCATATCAAAATAAATTTTTGGTATAAACTCCGTGACCTATCTTAAATAGCAATGAATTTTCAGAACGAAGGCCATGTTCTTTAAGGAAATTGTCAGCTGCCCTGTCCTTTACGCCGAAAACGGCACATACTTTAAGGAATTGTTTCCTGTCAAACTTTACGCCATGTTCAGGTAGTGATTTGTATATATCTATCCATTTGTCCTTTAGTGTCTCTACCGGGCTAAGAACACGGACTTTCTGTGCTTGGTCAATAAAATATTTGGTTAGTATTATAGCGCCTTTGGCTGATTGGTCTGATATGGTATACAGGTCTAATATATCTCCGCTAAGGGAGTATTCGATGGCTTGAAGGATTAACGAGAATTTATGAAGGTATATTTCCATTTTTGCAAGTATGCCTCTTAAATCTTCGCTGTCTGTCCTATTTTCAAGGTCAATCATACTACACTGATATTCATTGATAATTTCATAGCTTGACCGGGAATACGTTGCCTGATTTAAATTATTTTCATCGTATTGTATGTCCAAAAGCCTTTGTATTATTGCGCCGTACTTACTCTCTTCCAATGGGTTTATGCCAAATTGATTAGGGTACTGTTTAATCATATTTTCAGGTTGAGTAATGAGCCACCTGTCGAAGAAACCGCTTGCAGACTTGTTGAAGAATACGTCTTTTAGTACAGAGGGCTGTGTAGTTCCGATTATAGTCAGGTAAGAATGTTTGGCATAGGCGTTACCGGCACCATTCATCCTGTCGCGAAGTATGGTATCACCATTGAATAGGGAAAGAAACATCTGTTCATCAGCGCCGGAGTTGTATCGGTTGAATCGGCCAACGAAACCAGCTATTTCATCGTAAACCATACCGCATCCTTTAGGATTTTCGGATAGTATCATTACGAGTTTTTCAGGGGTAGTATCACTTAGGACAATTTTTTGAGGGTCGGGTAGTTCCTTTACTTTGGATTTAGGATTATTGGCTTTGTACTCCTCCCATTCTTGTTTTTCATTTGAGAATTTGGTGTATATTTCAAATTGCCGTCTTTTTACAGGCTTAAAGGCATCCGTTAATGGCTCACTCTTTACAAAACCCCTTTTGCCTAAGATAATACACCATAAACTTGCTATAGCTGTATAATTTCCGGTGTTAAGCGTGACGGATCGACCTAAAGATGTGCTTACCGAGCCTAACATGGCTTGTATAAAGTATTCGGTAGGATATCCCTTAGCTTCCGAGTAGTGGCAAATTATCTGCTGTAAATACTCCGGGAAAGCATTTATAGGGTCGAGTATTGGTTCAGGCTCCTCTTCCTGTTTTTTTATGGGGATAACTAAAGACATAGCATGTTAAAATGAAGTTTGAAATATAGAAAAGTATAAAGCCTAAAAATCAGGCAACCTTGACAAATTTTACTTTATCAATTTCAACTATTTTTATTTCATTCTTCTTAGCCAGCTGATAAACCCATGTAGTTGATTTTTTAATGCTGTCTGCGTAGGTTTTGACCCGAACGAGGTCTGTTCTGATTTCGTGCATTGTGATAATCTATTATATATTAAGTTTGAAAGTCTAAATATATAAACAGGATTTGGTATTGTCAAGAAATTTTCAAATAATTATCAATTAAATTTTTAGCTTCGTCAAAGCCGCAGGCGAACTCAACAAAATAACCGCGTTCCCGTAATTCGTCGTGGCATATTTGTTGGTCGTCTATATGTTCTGATTTTTTAAATGTTCCGTTTTTATTAAATAAAGCATCGTGATCTCGCTTAAGTTCGACGAATAAACCATGAAACTGCCCCCGTGGCTCAAAAATTATAATATCCGGGTAGGCATGGTCAGACTTTTGCATCTTTTGGCGCATAGCCATACCCTTAGTTAACTTAATGCCTGCGGCAAAGTCTGAAATAAACATTACGTTTAGTAATTTAAGGTATTTGCACACAGAATTATGAACATTGAGTTCTGTCGTTAATGATTTTTCTCTTTTTTTTGGCGGGATAAAATATCCGGGCATCATTGATTTTAGTTCGGCTCTACTTAATTCCATATTTCTCTTTAATTGCTGCTATAGTTTCAGGGTCTTTGATATTCTTATAAAACCAACGGTCGCGTTCCAAAATATACTGCTTTAAGCTATCCGACATAACATACGGCTTTGGTTTAGCCTTATACTTCTTTTCGGGGCCTTCGTAGCCTTCTTTATTGGCAGCTGGTATTATTTTTGGTGGCACAACACTAAAACAAAAAAGCCCGACGCCAATGTGAAGCAGGACGCCGGACTGTTAATTGATTGGGTGCGAAACAATGTGCTTCACTTCATAATCTCTCACCCTTACTGAATAATCAAATATAAAAAACTATTTGCATATCTCAAAACTAATCCTCAAATTTACACAGCGAACAACGAGCATGAGAAGAACTCAAAGAAATTTCCCGGTACACCCATCTTGTCACGTTCGGTTCGCATCATCTTTCAATATTGGGTTGCCGGGATTTGTTAAAAAAATGAAAGTAGACAAAACCATAAAAGAAGTGCCGCGTCCGGCAGCAAGTTCACAGCATGTCAGGATTGCGCAAGTGTGGCCGGAAGTCAAGATGGTTAAACTGGCTAAAGGAGGTTCGAGATGATGTATAAAGAAGTTGGTGGACACACATACTCGCTTTCAATACCAAGTGATGTTCAGCAAATATCAGAAGTTGATGATGACAGTTGTATGTTTACATTCATTAAATCAGGGCTTTTGTACAGATTTAATTTAATTGGGGTTTCGGCAACCGATGCGAAAGATATGATAGCAAAAGGTAGGTCGTCAGAGTTATATGGCAAAAAATGGGAACTTGCAGGCAAAAATAAAGTTGACGGAATATCGGTTGACCCATCAAGGAAATTTATACCAAAATCAGGCATTGAGGTTAAAGATAATTCTACTGAACATTGTACAGGAAATGAGCCAGAATTGACGCCAGACCAACTTATTCGAGAATACAACGAAACAGGTTGGCGGGTTATACCATCGCGCATCGAAGCAGCTAAAATAGCAGCCACCTTGCCCAACAAGAATATGGCCGAACTAATGGATAATACGGAGAAGATAATTAAATGGTTGGGGGATAATCCATGAGTTTGTTGGTGATGGCCGTGTTTGATACAGAAGAAAACGGCAGGTCGGAATATACGGATAGAACGTTAAGATGCCTGCAAGATACAGTAGATTGGAGCAGGCATAGGCTGGTTGTGGTAGATAATGGCTCGTGCGACAAGACTAAACGGATAATTGATGACTTCGGTGTAAATATAATCACCAACCCGACAAACCTCGGCACAGCCCGTGCAATAAATCAGGGCATAAAACTTCGACGACCAAATGAGAATGTGACTAAAGTAGATAATGACGTTGTTATTTATAAATCAGGGTGGGTTGACGAAATGGAAGAGGCTATTGAGCGCGACCCGACGATAGGTATTTTGGGGTTGAAGCGAAAGGATATAGACTTTGATGCCAGCCACGATAATCCAGATTACAGGTCGGTATTAGTTCAATTACCGCATAAGCCCGGAGAAACATGGATAACCGTTGAGCACGGCACGTACATAATGGGTACATGCACGATGTTTAACTGGCGGTTGATTGACAAGATAGGCGCAATGAAACAATGCGGAGTTTACGGGATAGATGATACGCTGTACTCCCTTCGTTCTGAATTAGCTGGATTTTGGAACGCTTATCTGCCACATATAAATATCGACCATATTGACAGAGGAGACAATCCATATACCGCTGTAAAACAGCAACAGGCAAATGAAATCTGGGATGAGTACACACGGTGGCATAAAGAATATTTGGATGGCACAAGGCCATTATGGGAGGATTTTTAATGAAATGTAAACTTATAACCACAGTCTCCGACCCAACACACCCCGGTTGGCTTACGCTCAAACGTTCCCTCGATAAGTTTGGATGGGACCATGAGATATGCGGTACGGGCTATACACAGTTTGGAAGCAAAATGGTTAATGCATATAATTACGCAAGGACAACCGACTGTACCCATCTATTCATTGTAGATGCCTATGATGTGGTGGTTTTGTCTGGAATGGAAGAAGCATTGTCAAGAATATCAGATAAGGATGTTATTCTGTTTAATTCCGAGCGTAATTGCTGGCCCTATCCTGATTGGGCACCGTTATACCCAGATGCCTATTCATCGTTTAAATATCTCAATGGCGGCATGGCCTTTGTTTCTGTAGAAAGGTTTATAAAAATGTTTGAAGATAACACTATAACTGAAAACGATAACGACCAACCGATACTAAGTAGGGTATTTATAACTAATGGCTTTGATTATAAAATGGAGTTAGATACAAAATGCGAAGTGTTTCAAACATTATGCGGCACAAATTGGGATGAATTTGACTTTGATGGTGGCGCTCTGTATAATAAAGAAACCGAAACATCCCCTTTGATGATCCATGGAAACGGGCTTGCCCCTATGGATAAGATAATTGAATTGCTGTAAAATATGTCCTTACCGATTATAGAAATGAACTTAAAAGCCCTGCAATCAGAGTGGTCAGACACCGAAGAATATCATAAGCATATCAATGACTTATTTTGCGACTTGGTTAATTTTAACAGCACATTGAGGGGTCATAGAAATTTTGTAGAAAATGGATACGGATTCGGAGAGCGTGCATTTTGGAATTTATGGAAGATAATATGCGATGAACAGCCGAAGGAGTTTAGTTTCTTGGAAATAGGTTGCTATAAAGGTGCTACGATTAGCTTGATAAAACTACTTAGGCCAGATGCTAAAGTTTACACCGTAACTCCATTGACAGCAGAAGGCGGCTATGGTGATGATGATTATGCCAATGATGTCATAACAATACACAATCATTTCGGATTAAATCAGCCTGTTATAATTCAAGGGTTGAGTACAAATGATTGGGTAATTCAGTCAGTTAAGAATTTGGGCGATTTTAATGTGATTTATGTTGACGGTGGGCATGATACTGAAACGGTGATTGCTGATTTAGACAACTACGCTCCTATGGTAAAAATTGGAGGCTTATTAGTTATGGATGACGCTAACTCCGATATGCACATGCCCCACGGATATTTTCAAGGTCACAAATCAGTAACCGATGCTAAACTAAAGTGGCTGGAAACACAGACAGATTTTGTGTTCGTATTTAGTTGCGTTCATATTTCGGTTTTTAGGCGAATAAAATGAGCATAATCCAATTAAAACCACAGATAGAGGTCAAAACGCCGTTGGGTAAGGGATGGGCTTATCTGGTTATAGATTATGGCTTAATGATAAATACTATATGGGTAGTAAGGCTGCCTGATGGTCAGGTTAAGCACTTTGACTCTAATGATATAAGAATAACCGGGAATCCGATGTTAGGCTTAAACTCCCCCACCGATTGAGGCGATGAGGGAGAAAAGTTCTAGGTAAGCGCAGCATTCGCAGCGTTCTTGATAGTTGAAGCCTGCTCGTTGCAATAAAGCGCAGAAAGGACAGGGTTACTGGTGTAAACTACAGACCTGTTAAAAGGATATTCTGTGCCGGGCCAGTCTAAAACGTCAAGTATCGAAGCCACACCGATGTTGTGTGCCTTTGATGGGGGTGTCCTGCCAAGTTGCTGTGCAGAAACGGTAATGATGTTTGCCATGATGAAAAAAATTAAATGAAACTTGCAGTAAATATAAACTAAATTTTGAATATGCAAGTATTATACTATTCCCCTACTACGTGGAGTAACACGGATTTTTACCGAACAAATGGCGTGTTCCCCTTTATAAACCACCCCGAAATAATTATGCGGGATATTTCGCATTACGGGCAGGTGAATGAATGGGATTTACACGGAGGCAATGCAATTATCATACAAAGGCCATGCACCCCTATTGACTTGGCTTTAATCGTGCTTGCAAAAAGGAAAGGCTTAAAGGTCATCATAGATTATGACGATGACGTTCTGAATGTTGACAGTCTTTCGCCTGTATTTGTGCAATATCAGCAACAGCGTGAATTTATACTTGAATGTGTAAAGCAAGCCGATGAAGTATGGTGCAGCACACCTGCCATAGTAGAGTCCTTCCAAAAGGGTATAGTTATACCTAATGGGTTAAATGACTATATGTTGCCGTCGTGTTCGTCTTTTAATTCAAAAAGCAATGTTATCGTGTGGAGAGGTGGTTCATCGCATGAGTCAGACGTTTACGAAAATGCCCAATCAATAGCCGATATGGTTAATAATCATCACGAATTGGACTTTTACTTTATAGGGCATAGGTTCACATACTTAGAGCAACGATGTGGTGACAATTATAATTCGGTTGAAATTATGCCACTCATGCAATACTTCCAGTATCTTAAAAACCTGCAACCTCGCGCAATGATATTCCCGTTATGCGACACATTGTTGAATCGAGGTAAGTCGGCGATAAGCTGGTACGAGGCATCATGGGCAGGTGCCGCATATTTTGGCAACACAATGCTGCCGGAGTTCAATACTGTTGGAACTATTCCGATTGAAAAGTTTGATGACCTTATAGGTAATAATGATACCTTATTAGAGTCACACTCCGTATCAGTGCAAAACATAGAGAAAAAATTCTTACTTTCGGAAATAAATAAACTGCGCGTAAACTCATTGTTGAATATATGATAGACACCATTGACCTATCCACCGCCAAAATACCATTTAACCACGTTCTGATAAAATCTGACCCGGCTTACGACTACCACGAGATAGCCACACCAGATGGTTCGGTAAAAATACAACTATCTTACTTTGTTCAGGATAAATCGAAATACCTGTCCATAAGCGGGAAGGTACTTATGCTGCCGGAAGCCAAATGGTTTTTTGCAAACAAGGGCGACGGAAGCGGTGATGAATTTAATGCGATGGTCAGAAACTCTTTAGAGTTTGATGCTGACTTCAATGTAAATGTTGGCGACAGGGTGTTCTTTGACTACAGGGAACAGGTGGATGCAGAAATTGAGTGCAGGTTGGTAAGGACGGCTGAATATGGGCTATGTCTATTGGTTAGGCAAGACAGAATATATGGGGTTTACGAAGGTGATGACCTGCGTCCTGTTAATGGATATGTATTCTTTGTTCGAGACCAATTACCCGACTCATTGGAGCTATCAAGCGGGATATTGCTAACAAGAACCCGTAATAAATACGGGCTTAACCACGGCGTTGTGCTTTCGGCTGACAAGCCATGCAGGGCGCATTTAGAAAATGAATATGAGGGTAGTATTGAATTGGAAACAGGTGACAGGATTATAATTCACAAGAACCGTGGATTTCGTATTTCATACGAGGTTGGAAATGAGGAGTTACGCGATATTGAGTTGGTGCATAGGAAAGATATAGCGGGAAAGTTTGAGGAGATTCTTATTCAAGAAGTAGCATCCAGTGACTTTGGAGAGTTTTATTTAGGCGATCAGCATGTTTATGAAAGGGTTTGTAAGTAATGAGATACGACCCATCCTGTAAAGAGCCAATGGCTCAAAAATATCCATCACTAAAGGGTATAACCGAGGACGATAAGCTATTGCGCGTCGTTCTGTACATGATACAGGAAGACAGCCCATATCTTTTGGATGACAGGGATGATTATGAAACGAGGCTGATAAAGGTTTGCAAGGATTTAAACGCAGAATACCCCGATATAATCAGTGGTGAAAATCTGGAATATAATAAAATAGCCACGGCCATATTTATGAATATGGATAACCTCGCGTTTGTTACGTGGCAGTCTAAGTTGATAAACTTCCACCAATTGACCATGTTCATACGGTCGCCTTTATCAACGAACGACATTGAAAAGTCAGTACGTGAGCGGTTGAACGTAGAAAAGGTTTTGCCCGATATGCACAAGTCATTGGTAGATTATGAAAAGCAGATATTCCCTGACACGCATACGAGAAAAGTGGTAAGGCAGCAGGAAACGGCAAGGTTGTTGCAATTTGCAGAACATTTTGCAGATTCAACACAAAACGCCGATGGAAGTAAAAGGGTAGTATGAAATTATACACAGCGGATTGGTCAGTAATATCAGCATATACGGAGTTTGGTGGCTATAAAATACCGCTGCCGAAAATGCCACCGCGCAAAGAAATGGTTAACTTTGGTCTGCCTGAAAAGGAGCAGAAGTTTCGACATACTGAAATACCAAAGTCACTTCAACAGCACAAGAACAGGGTTACCAAAGAAGAAGAAGAATTTATAGCCAACGAATGGCACAAGCGCAAAAATGGCATTTGGATACTCATTAAAAACCAACCAATATACTTTACCGGGCCATACTACTTCTTTCTTAACTATTGGTGGACGGTAAAGAACATACACCCCGGATTCAGGTTGTTCCAATGCCATGTTTTTCAGTTATGGAACATGGTGGCTCGTGATGTTAATTGTTACGGTCTGTTCCTTATCGGCCCACGCCGAGGTGGTAAGACAGAATTTACATTAGGTGAAGAATATGAATTTTGCAGCCGCGTAAAAAACTCACAAGGGCATAACCAATCAAAGAACGATACAGAGGCTTACAAGAACTTTAAGCGGATTACGAGAGCTAACAAAAAAATGATTTGGTTCATGAAGCCAGTTCATAAAGGCAGCGATGACCCGGAAGACCGTTTGGAGTTCTCATACCCTACCGAGCGAATGACCGACGCCAAGATGAAGGGGTTGGCTGAAAAGGATGATACCGCAGAGGAAATAAAATATACCGAAGCTGAATTAGGAAGCAAAATCGACTTCGAGCCTGCCAAAGCATCTGCCTATGACGGTCAGGAAACCAACAGGGGCATATTAAATGAGGCAGGAAAACTCGAAACCATGTCACTGATAAAATGGTGGGAAGTATTTAAGCCTACGCTTCACTACTTTGATGGAGCGCAAATCGTGGGAAAATGTTGGGTTGAAAGTTCGATAGAGGAGATTGACGACGAGCAGATAGAGGAAGTAAATACCTTTTGGAAGGAAAGCAACCCCGAAGAACTCAACGAAAATGGGCGTACCACAACAGGGCTATGGCGCGTATTCATTACCGTTGAGGACGTAGCCGAACCAGATGAATGGGGATTCCCAAAGCGAGAGGAAGCAAAGTTAAGGTTAGAAAAGGAAATAGCCAACCTGCGAAAGTTGGGCAAGGAAAAAGCCATAGGAAACCTGCTTCGTAAGTCCCCTCAAAAAATTGAAGATGCGTTAACCCCATCCGGCGAAAAGGGAGCGTTCAATAAAGAGCGACTTCAAGATATACTGCGCCGTTTAGATCATCCGGAAAGCTACGGATTTGCACCAAAAGAATGGACGGTAAAAGGAAACTTTGAGTGGGTTAACGGTCAGCGCGATACTAAGGTTATATTCAGGCCGTGCGAGGATGGGAAGTGGGACGTATCGCAGTTACTTAAAGACGGGCAGGACAACGCATCCGTTTTAGTTGGCGGTATAAGGTATCCGGGAAATATACGCAGGTACAGGGGTAGCTGTGACCCGTTTGAGCATGACCTTTCCGAAGTTGTAGATGCGAATAGGGCATCAAAAGGCGCTGGTATGATATTTCGGATGTACGACGATATGGTAGATGGCGCAAAACGATATGAGGACGGGTCGCCGATAGATTTCGGATGGGAATGGGAGACAAACCAATTCGTAGCGGACTATTTAGCCCGAGAGGATGACCCCAACGTATTCTTTGAAGATATGATAATGATGCACGTTTATTATGGAACACAGATGAACGTTGAGAACAATAAACGTTCCATCAAAGGCTATTTTCGCGCAAGGGGGTATGGTGAATATCTTATGGACAGACCGGAAAGCACATTTGACAGCAAGGAATATGAAGCTCGTGGTGTTAGGCAGGTAGGAACACCGGCAACAACAGACACGATTGACCAATATTTCATGGCAATTGCTCATTATGTTATGATGTACGCCAATGCTATTAAGCACAGGCGAATTGTTTTGGCATGGCTAAGTTTGAATAAGTCAAAGAAGTCACGCACGGTTAATGACACCGGAGTTTGTGGCGGATGGGGGCTGTTGGCTAAAGAAAAGATTTATTTGAGATACCCTGACGAACAAGTCGAAGAAACGAAAGAAGTTAATTGGTTCGTTTATCAATCGATTTAAGTTTTGCAAATTGTCTAATTATTTTTATTACATTTATGCCCCATATAGGCTCATGCTAAAATGGAGAAACTAAAGTTCGCGTCAGTATATGTCAAAGAATCGCAATACCCATTCCCTGACGAGGCAAATCCAGTAAAAGACGAAGGATATTTTTTGGCCGCATGTAACGCCATGTGTTCCAAATTCTTTATGAACAGATGCGCGTTGCCGTATGATGGTTGGGGCGTGCGGAGGAGCATATCTGAACTAAGAGCCTACCGACACGGACGGAATAACATCAATAAGTACAAAAACTTCATGGTCGGTATGCCTGACCAAAGCGGTGAGCGAAAGACCACGTTGAATATCTCATGGGATATGACCCAAATCCTACCGCAGAAGTGCGATGCGGTATTGGGTTTCCTTATGAAAAATAAGTACGACATTAACGTACAGGCCAGCGACTACGAAGCGCTCATGGATAAAAAAGCCAAAGTATCCGTAGCCAAGATAGTCACAGATATTCGGTTGGGCAATATGCTTACCGATGTTAACTCGTATCATACCGTAAACCTCTCAAAGCCTAAGATACCCGTAGCCAACAATTCAGTCCCTATAGAAAGTCCGGAAGATGTTGACTTGGCACAGTCAATAGGGCTGTTCATGCTTGAGGAAGAGAGCGCACTTGAAAACCTGATAGACACCACAAGGTATATCAGCAAATCAGAAGGCATAGAGGATTTGATAAACGATGATTTGATTACCTGTGGATATGCAAGCAGGCGCGTATTTACCAATCCCAATACGAACGAGGTAGAGGAAGGGTATGTAGACATCGAACGGGCTGTTTTCCCTTATTCACAATATCGCGATTATCGGGATGCCTCATGGGGTGGATGGTGGGAACGCATAAGTATAGCCGAATTGCGAAGAACAAGCAATCTAACCACAAAACAAGTTGTCGAAATAGCGCGTAAATATGCCAACAATCAGGGTAACTTTTACGGTTCACTATACAACAATAACGACCAGTTCGATTTCAGGATGATAGACCAAATCATGGTCGATGTATTCAGAGGGTATTGGATTGGCAGTAAATCAAAGAAGGTAACCACAGTAGTCAACAAAAAAACAGGCTCATTAGTTACCAATGAAGTAGGGTTAGATTATTCATTGGACAAGCAAGGCATAAAGGACGGAAAAACGCTCGATGCCTATTCTAATATGACCGTTTATCGAGCATCGTTGGTGCTTGGGTCAACCTATATATTCGATTGGGGCGAAGATACAGACATTAATTACAAGACAGAGGGCGGTAAGAAATGGCCTATATTCCCTTTGAGGTTTACCCGTACAGGTTCAACAAGCATAGTTGAGCGGTCTATCCCATTTGCAGATGATGCACAGCTAATCATGCTTAAATTGAGGGTTGCCCGTGCAAAAATGCCAGCGCCTCCAAATTTAGCTATTGATAAAGGCGCATTGGAGGGCATGAAGATTGACGGGGTATCTTACAAGCCACAACAGCTATTGAAAATACTGCAAGACGAAGGTTACCTGTTAATGGACACCAAGAACCAGTGGGGTCAACAACAAGGTGCAGGTCGGCCTGTAGTACCTATAGGCACCGACCTGATGCAGATAATTTCAGCATGGTGGGAAGATATGGCTCGTGTAGTAGGTATGCTTGAAAAGGTTACAGGCATCAATGATATATTTGCAGCACAGACACCACACGAACAAACAGGGTTAGGTGTAAGTAAACTACTATTGGAAGGTTCTCAAAATTCATTGACTCCGCTTATAAATGCAGGGGAACAGATGACACAGGGAACTTACGAGGTTGTGGCGAGTAAATGGCAATGCGTTGCTAAATACGCTACGCCGGAGCAGAAGAAAAAACTAAGCATATCACGGTCGTTGGAGATTGTTGCTGTAAGCGAAAAGATATTTGACTACGAATTTGATGTGCAGATACAACCCGGTCTTAATGACAATGATAAGCAGCAGATGTTGGCCGACCTGATGAATATGCGTAGTGCGGCTCGTCAGGGCGGCTTGCAGTCTATGTCAGAAGCGGATTATTTGCTTATAGAAAACATGATACGTTCTGGTCGTTTAAAGCAAGCTCAAATATATACTGCCTATGCAGTACAGCGCAGGCAAAAACAAGCGCAGGCAGAGCAACAACAAATGATACAGCAAAATGGTCAAGTTCAGCAACAGTCATTACAGATGAAGCAACAGGGAGATGCCCAAGCAGGACAGCAGGATGCGCAGAATGAAGCTATACTACAAGAGCAAAAATTGAACTCGCAGGCACAGCAAGCTATACAATTACAATTGATTAAAAATCAGGGTAGGTTAAACGAGATACGTCTTCAAAGCGTACTTGAGCCTAAAAAGTCTGCTTAATGAAGCCATCCAAAATGGTTTATTGCCCAAATGAGCAATATCACCAAAACAAGTGCATATAACAATCCTCGGATACGTGGTGTGATTAACGGCCCGAACACGAGCGTGATGATGTAGAATATAATCTCGATGACTATGACCGCGATTATAAGGTACAGAAGCAGGAATAGGATTGATGTGAGCATGGTTGTATAACGCCTATGATACTGAATTGTTTGAGCATTAAAAAACCGAGCCGGATGGGGTGTCGCTTGCTCGGTCTCAAAAATGTCCCTAAAAACCTATGAAAACTAAATCTACAACTTAACTTTCACATTTACAAATTTTTAGCGCGGATACTCCTGAATTCCTTTAAATGGTTGTTCTCGCGTATGGATGTACCCTGATGACGGACTCGTGGGCAATACCGTTGTCACATAATTTTGATCGGAAACTTTTGTTGATGCAGACTCGTTACCAAAAGCCTTTAATTCTGTAGGTGGAAGCGCCACGCCAGTTGCGGGTGGGTAGCTGATGTTAATGTTTGATGCCATGATGAATGTTTTTTAGATAGCTAAAGTACAAATTTAATATCTGTTACGTGGACTAAATGCTTTCCATCTATCTCGACAGCAGTAATAGTATTGTACAGCACATTTTTGCCCTGCCAAGATTGGTCTGCATTAGTACCAACTATAACCACCGTGCCGGTATTTGGTTTTTGAACCGCTGTTTCAGGCAGGAATAAACCAGATGGTAGTTGTGTTATGGGTTCTGTCGGTTCGATTAAAAGGCGTGAGCCGAGGATTTTGATGTTCATATCAATAAGTCATTCCTTCCAATGCTATAGAGCCATTCATCAAACGATAGGCACATTGATTGTTCCCAATGAAAAAACTGTCCTGTTTTTTTGTATAGATTCATAGCGTTTAAGGGCGAAAAATACATCCAGTTTTCTATGCGATATGGCAAATAGTCGTATGTAAATAATATTAATCGGTAGTCTATTTTTTCGAATATTGTCATTAGAATATGTGTATGTTAAAAAATCTATCTAAGCAAATCAATATTACACCTATAATATTTGTCAACAACAAAAAAAATGTCAATTTCGATACTTTCCATAGTTCCATGAAAAACTCCTTTGCGTTCATTTCAGCGGCTTATTAAATTTAATACTCAAATATATTTCATAATACGGGATGCCTGTAGTGTCTTTGATATACTTCCCTATAGCTTTGTTTTTGTCCTTAAATTCAGGCGGAGAAACTTCGTCAACCGCTTCACAAAAAGCCTCGTAGTTCATCTTGTCTTTACCTAATAAGGCATCCGACTTGCGTTGAGTAGCTATGGTTTGTTCGATTATGGCTTCGTCGTAGGTCATATAACATCCTTCCATTTTCCGCTAAATAACATCTGCTTTTTATTGCAGATAGCGCATATACGGGTCTTAAAACCTTTTTGTAGCCAAGTGTGGCCGAGGAATACACAGTAGAGATTCATATTTCAAATTTTATACCCAATTCTTTACCTATCAATTGCAAAATAGTCAATGAAGTACTTTTTTTTCTGCCACTTTCCAGTCCGCTTAGCGTATTAACAGATATATTAAGTTTAACAGCAAGTTGGGCAACATTTTTATATCCCTTTGCTTTCCTTGCATCTCTTATCTGTGTACCTAATGATTTTTTTTCTTCCATTTTAGCGTTAAATAAAAGTGGCTTACGGCTCGCCCTTATCGCCACTCTCAACCTAAACCTTATCACAATTGGTTAAGACGAATGTCATAACAGTGCTAAGTTAAATAACTTTTTTGATATAACAAAATAGTGATAGAAAAATTCACACCACTAATTTATCTTTACAGGAAACAAAAAGCATACTTATGCCAAATGAAGATACTTTAGAACTATTGCAGGAAGCAGGATTGAAGATAAACGGAAGCGAACCCGTTACACCACCAGCCGAAGCACAACAACAAATACAAACACCCGAAATACCCCCGGCGGCAGAGGCAGCAAGTGCCGAACCCGCCAAACTAACTGAACAGGCGCAAGCAACGTACGACCCCGACGAAGTATTGGTAAAGATTACCGATGGCAAAATCAAAAGTTCTACAGAGCTTGCGGGAATTTTAGAAAAGTATAGCCAGTTTGACGACTTTGAAAGCCGTTTAAAGGCACTCGACGACGAGAATACGACATTAAAAGCCAAAGTAGCTACTGACCCGTTCGCAAATGATTTATCGAAAAAGTTCAACGACCTGCTTAAAGGTGGCGCAAAACCGGAGCAAGTAGACGCATTTCTGAAACTGAATAAGCACGACAACTTTGAAAGCATGTCCGCTTATGATGCCAAGTTACTCGCGCTACAAGTAAAGGAAGGACTGACAGAAAAGGAGGCTAAGACCTATCTCGAAAGCCAGTACAAGCTAAACCCGGATGAGCATGACGAAGATACGATAGCAAAAGAGCAAATCCGTCTAAAGGTAGATGCGAGAGGCGACAGGGAGTTCCTTAATGCCCACAAGGCACGGGTATCTCAAGCCCCGCAGTCTGAATATGAACAGCAGCAGGCGATACAGGCGCAAAAGCAAACCGAGCAATTGGAAAAACTTGCACCTATCGCCAAGAACGCGCTAAAGGAAATTAGTTTTGCCGGGATAAATATCAATGGCAAATCAGATGAAAAGGCTATTTTAGCTGACTTTACACCCTCGGAAGAAAGCATGAAAACACTTCCCGATAAGGTGGCGCAGTTCATAAAGAACGAATGGAATAATATACCCGCTAACGATGCAGGCGCACAGCGAATATCTGACTTCGCTAAAAGTATCCTGATACTTGAAAACCACGAAGCATGGAGGCAACATGCGGTAAACGTGGCAGAAAAGAAGATACGGGAAGAATATCACAATCCATCGGCTATTCAACGAGGCGTTGATAACACTTCAAATGCAGGTAAATCTGACAAGGATATGAGGATAAAGTTTGTAGAGGAACATTTCAAACTTTAACAACTTAAAACAATGCCAGTAGCACCTTATAACTACGCAAATCAGCCATCCACCGTGATGGGCACAACATCCGAAGGGTTTGTAACCGGACTCGGATTGATAGCAGACGTACCGCAGGTACGCAAGAAACTCCTTTCCCGCCACGGAATGGATAAGAATTGGTACACCATGCTCAAAGAAATGGGCTTGGGTTCACCAGTTGAAGGCCCGGTTTATGCACATTGGGAGCAGGATTGGATAATCAATAACTTTTTGGTAGGTTCCATCGTTACGCCATCAACAGGCGTAGGAACATCCGTAGTTGTTGCATTGGATACCGCTTCTATGTACACCACTACCGTAACAGGCTATGGTACACAATCATTCTCTTACCCTGCACAGTGGGACATCATCAAACTGGTGGACAACAGCGAGGCTCAAATCATACTGAAAGACGAAACCGTTACCCCTCACAGGTTAACCATTAAACCACGTCTTACAACCAATGATATTGCAACCAAGTTGGTAGCAGGCGGTCGTTATTGGATTACTACCAACGCATTTGCCGAAGGTACATTAGGCGCAGACCCGAAAGAGCCTCGTCTGTATCGTCAGCAGAACAACCCTCAAATCATAAAATCATCTTATGGTATAACTGGTTCGGCTATGACCGACCGTATGCCTGTGGTTTCGGTTCAGGGTTCAGATGGTGGCAACTACATGATGATCGTTGGTTCTGAAAGCACTGAAAAGCTGCACATGGACAGAATATCGAAAGCCCTATGGTTCTCGGTACAGGGTGACAATAACGTTACTCAAAACATGGCCGCTGCGCAGAACAGGGTGGCTCCGGTTCGTACCACACAAGGATTGGATGACTACATCGTTAACAGCGGCGGTAACATTCTTACCTATAGCTACGGCAACCTGACCATTTCAGACTTCGATAACGTGGGTACAATCCTGCAACGCGAACGTGTGGCAAGTAAAACATTTCTGATGCCGCTTGCATACGGGTTACGTACACAGGTTGATAATACGCTGAAAACATACATGAACAACACTTGCTTCCAGTACGCTGCATCGAGTGGTAAAATAAGTTCAGATATGTTCGACTCGTTCACCAACAAGGAAGATTTCTTCTTATGGTTGTCGTTCGACGGTGTGCATAAAGGCGGTTATAACTACCTTATACGCACACAGGAAGAACTTAACGAGCAAATGGGCGCAGGCACTGAAGGTTACAACTGGTCAGGTGTAGGTTATGTACTGCCAATTGATTTTGTTCAAAGCCGTTTCGACAAAGATGCAACAGCATCCGTTGGATACCGCTACAAATCATTGGGTGGGTATAACCGCGAAATGGAGCAGCACTACACAGGTGGCGCAGGCTTAGACCCGGCAACATCTTCGATAGATGCCAAGTTCCTTGACATCCGTTCGGAAATAGGCGCTGAAAATGCACTTGCTAATACGATGATTAAACTTATCGGAATTTAAACTAATGATTCAAGGGGTGGCTCAAATGTCACCCCTTATTTAAAACATGGCTATATACATTGATAACATTGCCGTAAACAAGGCTAAATTTTTTGAGACGTTAGGCATACCATCTAACTCTATTCCAAACCCGCGAAGGAAGCGTTTCCAACTACCCGTAAGGACAGACCAAGACGGCAACGCCCGTCACTTGCACAGGTTGATGTGCAATGAGTACTCTGTTTATCTGCAAAAGGAAAACAGGGAAGTTAAGGTCAGGATAGCCAATACGCAAAAAAAGGACAAAGACCAAAACTTTGAGTACTTCCCAACAGACAACGCATTGGAATCAGGGGAAAAGGGCGAAGTGTTGGTTAGCGATGAAATGGCGTTCCTGTTTTGGTATACCAACCCGATGTGCCGCCAAAGCTATTTCAGAAAGCCGGAAGCACCTGTGTTTTACGAATTTTTGGATAACGACCATTTGGCAAAAGTTGACAACGACAAAGAGGAGTCACGCATCATCGCTATGTCAATCATATTAGGCTTTAACGCATGGCCTATGTCACGCCTGCGCACGTTGGCCAAAGGGATAGGCATCAGCGGGGTTAATGATATGACTGACGAAGTTGTAAAGAACCAGCTAAAGGCACTTGCCTACAAAGACCCGGACAAATTCATTAATCAGGCAGAAAGCAGGGAAGTTGCATTCTCCGGCAAGATACAAGAGGCAATAGACCGACATATTATTCAATTGAAAACATTGAACGGTATGCAGCGGTGGTATCTTAACAACACCGAAGTTATCCCGGTTCAATACGGCGTAGACGCCCGTAAGGTATTGGATGACCATTTATCCGCTAAGTGGTATATGTATTCTGACGAAATAAACCAGTCATTAGACGGAACAAGCGTAGCAAGTAACCTTGCAAATGCACAGAACGATGACCACTTCAATACTCCAGAAGTAATCGACACGCCGTCGGATATGGATGCAGAGGTATGGGAAGAATACCTGAAACTAAAACAAGACGACATTAAATTCCAAAAAATAGTCAAATATGCCGATGTGGATATAACCAACCCCGGAGTGCATCAGATGACACGTACAGCGGCAAAAGGATTGCAAAAGGAAATAGCACTGTACAAAAAAGGACTTGAGCTTGAGAAAGCAAAAGGTTGATTATTAGTTTTCATTTTTTTTGATTTTAAAAGCGGGTTATTTGGTTCCCGCTTTTTTTTATATATTTGATAGCAAATGATAAGCGTAAAATACATTTGGGACAGGTTGGCCGCCTACGGCGCTAAATACCAATCAGGCACAGATGTTGTCGCTTATTTCAATTCCGCTTTAGCAGAGGTTCAGATCGAAGTTTTTTCCGACTTCGCGCCACTATACGACTCCAACGAAAAAGTAAAAACATTGCTTGACTTTTGGGTAAGGGAGCAGTCTGGAACGTCGGACGGTTCTGGTGTAGCCGCATTAGGCACACCGCCGGAAGTAGTAAACAGGCCATTATCAATAGGCTATGTGAATAGCGGAGCAGTGCAATTCGCAATACCGTACATAAGCGAAACAGAACTCATAGCCTCCTCAAGGATACCACAGCGAGTGCCAGACGTTGGCAGTAAAAATGTTTATTATCGGTTCAACTCGCCAAGTAAGCTAAATTTCTATCCATCTTTAGGCATACCGTACAAGGCATTCTATATGATATACCCTGTTCCGGCTTATATCGCATTTATTTACTCATCGACATCCGATGAAGATATTATGACCTACGACCCAACAAATTCACAGGATTTGCAGTGGCCGCAGGCAGCAAATAATTTGATTCTATACAAAATGCTTGAAAAATACGGGGTTACCGTAAGGGAAGAGATTTTACAAGAATACGCAAAATACGGCATCATACAAACGGCAACTGCCGGGGAAGGGGCTAAACCATCATGACCAAGAGCCAACTCATCGGCCAAGCCTTGCTTAGGGTAGAGGGCGGGATATTATCGCCGGATGCTGTAAGTAAGTGGGGGGAAATGTCCACCTACCTTGCTATGTCCGTCAATTATGTAATGACAGGGCAGTATTGGGCAGAAAATAAAGCAGAGGGTGGGCATAATATCAATCCTTTACTGTACACCGTATTTGAGGATTTATCAATACAAACTGACACCCCTACAGGAAGAAAATATTTCCTTTTACCAAAGAAACTTATTACGCTCCCTAAAACAAGAGCTTTGGAAGTGAATACCATGTGTGGTAAAAAATGCTACCCTCTTACACAGGGAGATGACGCATTGGAGCAATATTATGGCAAACTAAAAAAATCAATAAGCTATTACCCCGAAGGGCAGACTAAAGTATGGTTATACAACGTACCTGCACTGGTCAGCAAGGTTCGAACCAAGCAGTGGGTTCATGTAGGCGATTTAGATGATTCGGATGAAGTTATACTGCCGTCAGATGGCGACACCAAAGTAGTTGCTATGATGGTTGAGTTCTTTACAGGACAACGGCAGATGCCACAGGATTATACGCAGGATACTAAGGATTAAAAACAATGGGAGTTGTAGCCACAGAGCAGATAATGATTGAGTTGTGCAAGGAAACTGGTGAACCGGGGTTCCAGAACAACCAGACCATCTATGGCTGTCTATTTGATGGAATTCGCGACCTTTCATTACATGCTATGCCTTGTTGGGGAGTGACCGAAGGTTTAACGGCAAGTGCTACCAATTCTATATGTTGGCCTAATGCCTGTGTTAAGCCGTTAATGACATTCCTTACAAGAACACACACCCAAGACGACGGAACTATTCAAAAGCGTTCCTTTGCATTGGCGGTTGATGATTCGTTATTGGGCACCATTAATAAATCAAATTATGCAGGCACGGCAGACCAAGCCCTATGGGAATTTTTCAGAACAGATTTGTTCTATGCCATCGCGCCATATACTTCATGGAACTTTGGGTTAGGAGAGGTTTACGGACTCCCAAGCGATGCCTTTAAGACAGGTGTTGTGACATATGACCCAACCCGTAGACAATCATTCGTAAATGGATGCACTGTTTTGAGTTCTGATACATTCGGCATGTTTTACAAGTCGGACTCGCTCGATACCATGCCGGAATGGGTGCCAAGTCAATGTAAGGAGGCACTTGAAAAATTTGCTTTAGCTAAATACTATCGTGTCAGAAACCCTGCATTAGGGGCGCAGATGTTCTCCATGTATCAGGGGGAAATGTATAGGCTTTCATCCTTTGAAAGTGATGAGGGTATCACAGCGTGGATTGACGCTTTCCGTTCAAACGTCGTTTCGGCTCCAAAAGGTTAAGTCATGGCTGAAAAGAAGATAGCAACCAACACCTTTACCGAATCGGTTGATGTTGATACGTCCGACCAATTCGTATCGCCCAAATCCGTACGGAACATGGTTAACATGCGAGTATTCGGTTCGGGCAGAAGGGGCGTGGCTACATCTATATTAGGCAATACGCTTGTGACCAATTCACTACCGTCAGGGATAAATAAGTGTTTAGGATGGGCAGCAAATGAGGAGCAGGGGAAGTTGTACTATTTCAATTGGAACAGCGAAGGAAACCACGGAATTTATTTTTACAACATTCAGTCAAACACCATCACGCAGGTATTATTAAACCTGACTGACACGAATAATGTTGATATACTAAAGTTCGACACGGCATACCCGATATATCATGCAGATGTTATACAGGACAATTTATTATATTGGGTTGACGGCCTGAATAAAGCCCGTAAAACAAATATTTTACGTTGTATAGACAAGACAGCCACCGGGTACGGAACGGTCGTTACAGAGGACTTTATAACCGCATATAAGCAAGCGCCGGTATATAGTCCCACATGGCGGTTTGTTACCGACCTGACCAAATCAAGTAACTACCTGTACGGCGTTCAGTTCAAGGCATGTTTCCGTTTTTATTATTTCGATAACGAGCAATCGGACTGCTCACCATATTCAGATGTTCCGCTTCCGCCTAACGAAAGTTATTTAGGCATAGGAAATGTATCATTCAATAATAATGCTATTGAATGGACTATGGAAACAGGCAGCAGGGATGTTACCAAGATAGAATTACTGATTAAGGTCAATCAGGATGATTGGGCAAGCGTAATTGTGCTGAACAAAGCCGATTTGGGAATACCTGATTATTCAACATTTATCTACACGTTTTATAATGACGGCCCACTGGTTACCGTTGACCAAGATAAAGTAGCCCGGCCTTACAGTTATTTGCCTAAATACCCATTGTGTCAATCCTTTCTTAACAGGGCGATGTCCTATGCTAATTTCAAAGAAGGATTTCCGGTAGTTCATATAGACGCATCGATTGTCTGCACATTCAAGCCATTTTATTTGCCATCAGGCACAACAACTCAATTAAACTCACCTGCATTTACTTCAAGCCTGACAAGCGTTGACGAGGAAGGCGGCTTGTTCAATTCATGGTTTACTACGGTTACCCATTTTTTGGTTGGCGCGGATGTAAAGAAAGGCAATGTATTTTATATTAACTCGACAGGTGGCAATGGGGCACGTCCATTTTCATACACGGCAACCAATGCTGATACAGCAAGTACTGTAGCATCTCGCATAAAACAATGGCTTCGTACTATAGACTCAATTGGAACAAGTACAGTGTCAGGTGAAAGTGCCGCAGGTGGCAACGCAGCATGGGATTTTACCATAGAGGCACACGAGGGCAAGAATGCCATAACATTTACTACCAGCGTTACGGCCGTAAACTATTCTACACTGCTTGATAACGGGTTATCGATTAATACGATTAAACAAGGTGCTTCACGAAAGTATGGTATTATATTCTATGATGACGATGGTGTTACTTCTGATACTTATACCACCAACTCGCTTCTTATACGTACCCCATTTGAGACAGAATATGACTCGTTGGGTAACCTTATAGGCTTACAGCAACCGCTGCATACCATTACTATCACAAGCCTCCCGCCAACATGGGCAAAATACTTTAGTATTGTTCGAACAAACGACACGGCATACTTTATTCAGCTATTGATACAGCAGGTGACAACGGTAGAGGTGGCTAACGAGGACACATACCTTGATATGATAGTTGGCAGTTTATTTACCTATCAAAAGATACACCCCGACACCATATTAAAGTATGAGTTCAAACGTGGCGACAGGTTAAGGCTCATATCAACTGAAAGTACATCGCCACCAACACCATACACACCGTATTACGAAACGGAGGTGCTATCCTATTCCGATGATGTAGTTGAATTGGTTAACGCCAATATTGTAGTTCCCGCACCCGCCGGGAATACTGTAACGCCGTCCATTGCGCCTGATACAGGCCATGTAGGTAAATATATTATCATAAACGATGTGCAACGGTTGATAACAGGCATATCCGGGGCGGACTATGTACTGGATGAGCCATTGCAACCAAATACAGACCCAGCCACAGGTACAGGTTACAACACCACCTATCCTAACTACTCATACCGTGATACACGCGGTATTGTGCGTATAAAAAAACCGCCTGCATCTTATGTTTTTGCAGATGGCGACCAACCATTGGTTGAGATATATCGCCCTGAAAATAATATCGACAATACGGCATATCTTAACTTTAAAGATTTTCAGCAGAAGTATCCTATTAAAGACGGCGCTTTTACGGGGAACATACAGTCTCAAGACCCGAATGACCCGGTTGGGACTCCTGCTATTATTCAGATTTCGCAGGGTGACGCCTACGTACGTAACCGGGCTATGCCAACAAATAATGCTAACCCAAACCCACAGGTAATCATAGACCAGATATGCGACCCTAACTTTAGCGACTTTTACCAGTCAAACTTATATGGAACGGGAAGGGTATATCCGCAAGATCAGGGATTTGGTGAGGTTCACTTTACGCAACGTGTCAGGTGGAGCAATAATTACATACAGGGGACACGCATAAATGGGCTGAACGACTTTAATAACCTCGATAGAAAGGATTATAATGACCAATACGGTGCTATTATATTATCCCGTATGCGGGGGGATTATGTGTATTTCTTTAAGGAACTTAAAACCACATGGTCACCTGTTTCCAAGAGATTGATACAAGATAACAATGGTCAGCAATTATTGACCACATCGTCAGAATTGTTAAATGACCTGCAATATTCATCGTGGGAAGGTGGTATAGGCAATAAGCCTGAAAGCTGGCTCGATGATGGCTCTTATCAAAAATTCGCATCCACCAATTCAGGTGTATTTATCAGGATAGCACAGGACGGTTCTATACCAATATCCGAACTATACCTTTTTGATAAAAAGGCGAGGGATATTCTGTCTAAAGTCGCTAAGAACAATGTAAAGATAACGGGGGCACATGACAGGTTGAACGGCGAGGATGTTTGGGCTATACCCGCTTATATCGACTACATATATAACGGAAACTTTTACACCAACGATTGGCAGACCACATTGGGGTTATACCCGGAAGGAACAACATGGGCGATTATAGCACAACCCGCCAATTCGACAGCGGCGGTAGTTGGAAACCAAATACAGGTTACAGGTACGAGTACATTAGGGAACGACTTCTTTACATTTCAGGGGACACAACCCGGCGGTGCATTAACTCCTGTCATTAAATTTTGCTTCACCGTAATAGCTGACCCTAATCCATTGTTACGTTGGGTTGTGGATGCTACGACAGCCTATTGCTATGCCCCAAGTGCTGTAAATAATGGCCAGCAAGGGTGGAAAGTTCTTAAAGAGCAAAATGTATCCACATTGGCATATACAGGGCGAATAATGCCGAATATACAAAACATTTCACCCGATGCCATTGTGCCGAATGCGGCTACCATAACCTTCAATCCAACTACGGATGTTGCACCAAGCGGCGGAAGTGATGGCGATATATGGTACAATGGGTTGTCGGATACGTTATATAAGAAAGTAAGCGGCTCATGGATATTGTTGGTTGATAAGGTTATTAATACGAACTACGTAGCGACTATTGAAAATCTTACCGATTGCCCAATACCAGCGCCGGGCTTTAACTTTATATTAAGTTCGAGTTTCAATACGCCGTTTACATCACTGACATGCACGGGCGCACCTGCATTCTCATTCCCTACAACTCCAAACACAAATACGGGCATGAACTTTACAGGCACTATCGCGGCACAAACCATTCATGTAGGCTTGGGCGCAGGTGCACCTATAACACGAAAATTGGATTTGGTAATTGATAACGTTGTCGTATCTTCATATCCGGGTATAACAGGCGCGGGGACATTTGCATTGGCGATGCCAAGTACGCCTGACACGAGCAATATTAGTATTCAGATAAACACTTAATGAGCAGCCTAACTATCATACAAAATCAGACCGGGTATATCAATGCCCCGGTTGCCGCTACCTCACAGGGTTGGGAGATTTCTGATGGATACGCTTCGCATGACTCATGCCAGAGCGGCTACATACTATCATTATCAGATTTTGGATTGGTTGTTGGCAGAGCGTATGTGTTTACTTATACGGTTGATAACTACCTTTCCGGCGGAGTTAAGATATATGCAGGCACACAGGCAGGTACAAACAGGACAGCGGCAGGTACGTTTACAGAAACTTTGACCGTAACGATATCGGCTCAAATTAAATTCTATTCAGACGGAACGTTGCGTGTTGGAACGCTTAAATTCTACGACCTGCTTACGGGAGAAAAACCCGCCGAGGTGGTATCGTTCTTTGATAAGGCCAATAAGTGGACGGCTGACTATGAATATGAAAATGATACGATGGCTAAATTCATAGACTCGTTCATTAGCTGGAAAGACGGTGAACTATGGGTTCATAATACCAACCCCATACAGAACAATCTGTACGGTGACCAATATAGTTCAAAACTGACCATTATTGTCAACCCGGAATATCAGCGCGAAAAGATATACTATAATTTCAGAATGGATGCGGTAGGCAGATGGTATATGCCAAGTATATCCACGCCGGACAGTAACCAATTCCCTAACGGCATGTTAACGGAGTTAAAGAAAAATAACTTTAAGCTGATTGACAATAAACTTTGGGCGGAAATACTGAATGACACCACAGACCCGAACTTTGCTACTGTTTCAGACCCGGTACAGAGGCGATTAGATGCCCTGTTTGGTGGTAGAAAGATGCAGGGAGGATGGTTGATTGTTGATTTGCAATGTGGCGATACGGCATATCATGAAATATCAAGTATTGAAACGTATTATATTCAAACAGAAAGGAGCATATAATGGGGCAGTTTAACTTACAGGCAGCAGCGGCAAATACAGCACCACCGCCATTGACCAATGACCAAAAGGCGCAATGGAACGCTTATGTTGACTATTTGGCTAAACGTGGGCTGAAAGGCAATTCAGCACTTGATAACCGCGATACAGGGTTGGGGCAAAAGTTAATGGAAGAATACCGTTCACAGAACCCCCATTTTACGCTGAAATACGACCAAGTCCCATTGATACAGCAAGGGTTTCAGGACTACAGGCAGCAGTTAATCAACCAATGGAAGAAAAACCCGGCCTCGTCTGACGCCAAATCAGAGAATGAGATAATGGGCGGCATATCACCCGTTGATGGATGGTTGGGTAGCAAGACAAGTTCTTATAAATTCCCTGTAGCTGTATTGACAAATTCAGATGGGACTGTGCAGGACTTCGGGTTAAACACTGGCGCATACGATGCCGCTATAGCTAAGATAAAGAAATGACAGAAACGCTCGAAGAAATAAAGCCAAAGAAGCTAACAAAACGTCAGCGGTTCATGGAATTTCTAATGGAGATGGATAAGCTAATGGCAGAAAATCCGCTTAGTGAAATCCCTATGGGGCATGACTTCTGTGATAAAATGTATATTCGGTCTATATTTATTCCAGCAGGTGCAGCCCTGACGAGCAAGATACACCTGACAGAACATCCATACGAATTATCTATGGGTGAAATTATTATAGCAGAACCAAGCGGATTGACTACTTTGAAAGCTCCATACCGGGGTATAACTAAAAAAGGCTCGATACGATGCGGCTTTGCTATAACCGATTCTTTGTGGAGTACATATCATTATAACGAAGATAATTGCCGTGATTTGAATATCGTTGAAAATCGTATCTTTAAGGACTATAATATTAACAGGAAATGAGTGCCATAGCAGCAGCAGGTTTAGTTTCAGCCGGATTAGGCGCGTATAAGGCTATTAGCGGGGCTAATCAGGTAGCAGACTCAAAGCGTTTAGCCAAACGTAATATATTCACACCGGAGGAAATGCCATATGAAGTCGGGTTAGCCACAGACCTTGCGGCTCGAAATTATACTAATGGTATGCCCGGCGAAAGCAATGCGCTGAATAATATCAACAGGAACGCCTCATCAGCTTTTTACAGGGGGCAGCAAGGCGCAACATCCGGCGGTGATATACTTGACCTCGCTACGCGCATAGGCATGGGGACGAATACGGCAACCAACCAACTCGCAGCACAGGGCGCACAGTATAAAGCAAGCGCATTGGGAGAATATCAAAACGCATTGGATAACCAAGCGCAATATCGTGATAAGCTATACAATAACAACGTGCTGCAACCGTATTTACGCACGGCTAACCTTGCCTCGTCAATGTATGGCGCAGGCAAGCAAAACGAATACGGCGGATTGGATGATATTGGTTCGAGCATAGTTGGAGCGGCAAGTATGTACAACAAACAGCCATCAGTTTATGCTGCACCTCCAGCCAACGGATTGGGAGCGACTATAGGGAACGGTTATGTTGGTGATATTAAGTACCCGTCAGATTATTATAAGTACTCTACGTAAATGGATGATGCATCAATAGGTGGATTTGAAGGCAACCAAACCGGGATGGGACAGGGTTTGGCCTATGTTTTGCCGCAAAGCAGAACGACAGGGTATTTTATGCAGTTGGCTCACGAAAGGGAACAGGAGCGAAGACAACAAGCCTTAAGGATACAGCAATTGCAGCAGAAAGCCAACGAGGAATATGCGAACCACCTGTATCAATTCAAAACGCCTGAAATAGCTAACGAGTATACCAAATGGTTGCAGCCCAAGTTTGACGACCTGCTACAGCAGGCGTCGGCATTTCACGCACAGACAGGACGCGACCCGTTCACCGACCCGCATTTTATTCAGCAGACCAACGACCTGAATACGGTTGCTAAATCAACACATCAGGCAAATTTACGCGCAACGGCATTAGGAACGGCATTGGCGGATAAAAGCAAAAACTATACACCAGAAAGCAAACAAGCGGCATCGAATTGGTTGCAACAATACTATAAAGACCCTGTTGGCGCGTTGTATAATGCACCGCCGCCATTGGAACAACGTGATTTGGACTTGAATGATGCTGTAAAACTGGCACATGCAACGCCAAATGTACGGAGTGAAGGAGGTTATACTATAACCGAACCAAACAGGCATAACCATATCGTGCAGGGTAGAACTATTTTGTCACAACCTGAATTTGCACCTGCCTTACAAAAATACGGTATCAATACGGATGTTGGTGACGTTTTCGGACAACCAAACGGTCACGGCGGAACGATATATCCAACCGATGCACCGACATTAAATACAACGGCAGACTATATATTACAGAACGCAGGGCAGCCTCACTTTGCAGCGACATTGCAAGCCGCTAATATAGACCCGAAAGACCCGCACGCCAAAGATAAATTGGTAGAACTGGCTGCACGTCAAAATCAGGGGTATGGTAAGGCGCTAACAGAATTTGCAGATAGGTTAGATGCAAATGTTGAGACAAAGAAAGTTCCTGATTACGGAGAGGATAGGTTGGCCATTTCGGAGGCAAGGTTGGAACTTGCTCGTGAACGTGAGGAAAGACAGAGAGAAAAACAAAGTCAAACCACAGCACCTATATACCGACAAAAATGGGTAAGCGGAATGCTGAATGGGGAGGCCGATAGCGGCGAACAGTTAAAAGCCAAAATAGATGCAGACCCAAGCTATGATAAAAATTCATTCAACGGGTTAGGGTTTCATATAGGAACATTGGGTGATAAAATAGCATTGAATGTTCCGGCCAAAACGCAACTAAATGCAGCAGGAGAGGTAGTTGAAAAAATACCTTCCCGTCAAATCGTTATTGACAAGAATGACCCCAACGCGGATATTAAACTTAATGAGGCTGTAAATCAGTTAACAGGCGAAAAGGTTGACATATCGGCTTTACGTACAGTTGGTGGTAAAAAACACCTGCCTGTTGTTAATAACAACGTGCAGCAAAAAATAACCCCGCAGGATTTTAATTCGCAGTGGGCAAAATTGCCAAAAGGTGGTAAACTTGTTGGCCCTGATGGAGTAACTTATACCAAGCAACAGTAATGGGACAATTTAACTGGACACCGCCAAAAGATGCTGTTCCTGTAGAGGATAATTCTACATGGAAGCCACCTGCCGATGCCGTACCTGTTGTGCCAAAAAAAGCTGGCGGCGCAGGTTCGCCGCTTTCCTCACCCGTTTCAGAATCTACTGCACCCTCATTAATACTTGGTGGGAATCAAGGCCAAAGTTCCCCCGCGCATGACAACCAATTCATAGGGGTTACGGATAATTCATTGCGCCAACGGCTACAGCGCCAAAACATTAATCCGGTTACGGAACAAATGAAACGCGCTGCCGATGTATACAAATCGCAATTAACACCCGAAGAACGACAATCATTTGATAATGCCGTAGCACAACGTCCCGAAGATGCCATGAGGCAGTCAACTGCCGAAGAAATAGCCAATGATAAGAAATGGGATACTCCAATGGGTAAGTTGGCTAAAGGGGTGGCTTATATGGGCGATAAAGCAGGCAAAGGCGGGTTGCAGATAGTTAAGGGTGGAGCATGGCTGATTAATCATTTAAATAGCGGTTTTCAAGATACCCAGACTATACCCGATGAGCCATTTAACAAAGCCGCAGATGCCATAGATAAGTTCACAGGCATAACCAAAACTGATGAATCGCGAATAGAGAACGACAGAACTATGTCATCCGGCTTAATGCGATTAGGTGGGATGTTAGGCGAATTTGCCCCAGCTATTGCAGGCGGCGAAGTATCGCAAGCACCTAAGACCATGTTTGCCTTGCAGGGTTTCGGACAAGGCAAAGAATCTATCGATAAAGCCGACCCTGACCATAAGGTAAATCCTGTGGTACGCGATACCTATGTGTTGGCTACAGGGTTGGTAAATGCCGCGTTAATGGGCGACGCAGCTGAAACTAACTTTGCCAAGATGCCGTCAGCATTGCGAAGCAAAATAACATCGGCTATAGCGATGGATGCCATAAAGGATATAGGCGAAAAACCGCTTACATCCGAACTATTGCATTCAACCGTTAATAACCTGTCCAAAGACTTTGCAGATAATTTCTATAAGTTAGGGACTGACTATGTGCAGAAAGTAGCTAAAACAGGACTTGATTTATCGGGGTTGGCGGCGGCTAATGGGGTATTAAAGTATGGTGTAAATAAAGAATCAGGCACAGAAGTGTTTAGCAATCCCGCAGGAGAAGCAGCAGAGGGGGTGAGTAACGCTATGCTGACACAAGCGCCGATATTAGGCGCAGTTGGTAGTGTAGGCGACCTGTCTAAATTGACTCCGTACAGCGGCTTTAAAAACGAGGTGCTGACAGATGTAATTTCCGACCCGTCAAAAGCAGGCGAAGTCAAATCCGACATTGAGCAACACGGGCATGAATCAGGATGGACTCAAGGCGAAATAGATGCCACGAATGCCCATGTAGATGCCATTGCGGATGCGGCCAAGAAGTTGCCTAACACCATAAAGCCGGAAAAAAGAGCCGATGCAGTTGAGTTGGTTATTAGTCGCGATGGATTAAAACAGCAATTGGTAGATGAGCAGACCAAACGAGCAAATATGGATGAGGCTATTTCGGAGCAACCAACACAGCATGAACAATATCTTACCGACAAAATAGAACAGGCCAATGATAAACTACGTGGGCTTGTTAGCGGTAAAAAGGCTACTTATTCAAAAGGTACGCAGGATGACGAGGGGCTTTATTTTAAAACAGTCGATGGAGTTAAGGAAGAAATACCGCAATCACGTTATGACTTAGAAGCGTTGGAAAGGGATGGTGGTAAAGAACAAGTTGCGCCAGTAGAAACACAGGAAGGAGAAAATACAAATGCCATTCAAGAGCAAAGCGCAAGAACGGTGGATGTTCAGCCAACACCCACAGATGGCGAAGGAGTGGGCAGCGAAAACGAACCAGTCGAAGTTGCCGGAGAAAGTCAACCCATCGCACCAAGCAGCAGCGAAGTACCACAGCCAACGGCACTCAAAAAAGCCATAGATGCTGTAACGCACGGTATCGTAGTTCCTGAAAATATTATGGGGCGCGACCCGTCAGCCCGTTTTGATTTTGGTATGACAACCGCTGAAAAGCAAAAAGCTGTACGCGATATAAAAGCAGGTAATTATGAAACAGTACCCGCAAAAAAAATGTTATCCAAACTACAAGAATGGGATGCCAATGACGCATACCCTATAATTGAGGGGTTAGGTGGCGAATCGGTACGCAGAAAAGCAGCGACAGCAGAAGAAATACAGCAAAATATTGATGATGCGAAGGCTCATAAAATAGGCGAACTTTCACCCCGTCAAGTTGAAGAAATAAACAAACCATTAAAAGAATTAGGATTCACTCACCAAGATTTTATTGATTATGAAAACCACAGAGCAGAAACAGAACGAGGTGACTCTGGAACAACTGAAAGCGATTCAAACTATGTACAACAACCCAAAAATGACATCCCAACAAGCGCATCACAAGATACAGGCAGTGAGGCTACACAAAGAGAGTCAACAGAACCCGTAAGTTCAAAAAAGGAATCGACACAAGAACAGGCAGATAAAGTTGGTGTAACTTTGGATGATAATAAGGGTGGTGTTCGCACACGTGAAATTGTGGAGTCGGAAGCCGACAAGGCATTAAAAGATGGGTACGATATTCATGAATTGGTCAAAAAGATCAAAGATGATAAACACGTAGCTACCGATACCGAAAATGCTATTTTGGCTAAACATATTGCCACCCGGACGGATGAGATAGTTGATTTAAACAAACAAATCGAGGACGGCGCAGCAACGATGAGTGCTGAAAAGTTGGATGAACTTACGGCCAGGCGTGATGCAGCATTGAATGATTTTCAGGAAGTAGCTAACGCCAACGACCAAACGAGAAGCGATGCAGGCCGCGCATTGCAGTCTGGAAAGTTCCGCCTTAATAACAATTATTCATTAGAGGCGCTCATAAAGAACGAACGCAGGCTAAATGATGGGAAGCCATTATCTGCCGAACAATTGGCTGACGTAAGTAAGCGCCATGCTGAATTGGAAAAATCAAATGCAGAATACGAGAAAAAATTACAGGAATCCCAAGAGGAAATAGCGCGTCTTAAAGCAGAAAGGGCAGTACGTAAACCCGGCGTAATTCGTTCAAAGGCTAAAACACATGAGGATTTTGTAAAGGAACGAAAGGCTATAGCCCAACAATTCAGCAATAAGTTAGCTGAACTTCGCAAAAATGGGCAACTAAATGACGTATTTACCGCATCTACAGACTTTTTACGAGCCGCAGCACCCTATGTAGCAGGGATGGTACGTTCATTGGCACATGAGGGAATAACTGAATTGGGCGAAGTTGTTAAGCGAATTCGCGAAGAACTCGATTTAAAAGATTTGTCCACTAAAGATATGTATGATTTGGTGAGTGGAAAGCATAATAAACCCGTTACCAAATCTGATTTGCAGGCTCGTGTCAATCGGCTTAAAACAGAAGCTAAACTGCTATCACAGATTGATGATGCTGAAAAAAATGCTCGCAATTTACCCGAATCTAAACGTAAGTCATCTGACGAAAAGATAGACGGGCTTCGTAAACGACTCAAAGAATTGGATAAAGAGAATGGATTATATGATGAGCGAAACGAGCAAGCCACACGAGACCGACTGACAAAAGAAATAAAGGATTTGCAGGATAGGTTAGCCAATGGCGATTTTGAAAAGCCAGAAAAGGCCATACCCGACGAAACGCCGGAAGTTCGTGGCCTTCGACGGAAACGCGATGCTGCACGGCATGAATATGATTTAGAACAAGCTCGCAGAGAGTTAGATAAGCGTGGTAAATTGGAGAAAGCTAAAGATTTTGCATTAAACGTAGCGACATTGCCTCGTGCAATCAAGGCTACGCTTGACTTTTCAGCCGTATTGCGGCAAGGGCTGATACCTACGGTGTCTCATCCAACGCAGGCATTAAAGGCTCTCAAAACCATGTTCGGCCAAACATTCTCTGAAAAGAAGTATCAGGATTGGTTTTCAGATATAAAGCAGTCCCCGCAATACGATTTAATGAAAGCATCCGGATTGTATATCAGCGAGAAGAACAATCCCGAACTATTGGCAAGAGAAGAACAGTTCACATCGAATCTGCTTGAAAAAGTTCCTGTCTTGGGCAAGATACATCAGGGTGCCGAACGCGCCTATACTGGATATTTGAATGCTATACGTACCGGAGTATTCATTGAAGAAGCCGCTAAGTTGCAGGAACGGGGATATACATTTAAAAACAATCCTGAAATGTTCCGTGATTTGGCAACGGTTATAAATACACTGTCAGGGCGTGGAAGCATACCTGATTGGTTAGGTGGTAAACAACCTGCGGTATTATCAAATATATTCTTCTCGCCTCGTTTTATGGCTGCTCGCATCCACACATTATACCTGTGGGGCGACCCACGGTTGTCACGTAGTGCCAAAGTATTAGCAGCAAAGGATATTGGAAAAACATTAGCCACAGCGGCAACAATACTTGGAATGGCTAAACTTTCCGGCGCACAAGTTAGCACCGACCCTCGCGGTTCTGACTTCTTAAAATTAAAAGATGGCGATACGCGGTATGATTTATTGGGAGGATTAAGTCAGTATGTAGTGTTCCTGTCGCAAATGCTAACAGGTCAGAAAGTACCCGCCGGAACTAATAAAGTAAACAGCCTAACAAGTGGAAAATATGGTAAGCCGACAAGGTTTGATGCGGGTGTTAATTTTTTACGTGGAAAATTATCCCCATTAATAGGGGCAGGTACTAATCTAATGGCAGGCAAGGATATTGTAGGCCAAAAATATGATATATCAAACGTGCCACAAGAATTTGTACCGTTACCTGCTTCCGACCTGTATGATGCTTATAAAGTTGGTGGTTGGGAAAATTCACTTAAAGTTCTTGTTCCTTCACAATTTGGTGTCGGCGTAAGTTCTTTTAAAAATAAGAAGAAATAGTTACCTTAGACAAAACTTTACAACCATGCCAGCTTTTCAGCCATCAGTAGAATTATCGCAGTCAGCCGATGGCTCGACAATTGTTGTTACCGATACATCAAATTATACCGACAATACCGATGGCGTTACTCTCGGAAACATCCTATCGCGCGTGGATACTATCACAGACGGGTTAGGCAATTCAATACAGGTAGTCGTTTTTGGAGTAGGATTATTAACATCTTCATTTCAAATAACGAAAGACTATTACCTGTCAAATCAACTTACATTCACTTTGGCCGATAGTTCAACTAAAACCGGAACAGATGCTTTTGGTGCGTATAATTTCTACAACAATAAGGCGCGGGAGGTTTCGCGGAAGTTACGGGGATGTGCCAATGGTAAACTGTGCAATGCAGCAGTAAAGGCGAACTTAGCCTATAACGAGGCGGTTACGGCGCTTCTGTTCGGTGTCCCTTCGGAGGCTCAAAACGCCATAGATGACGCCAATACATTAATAAATTCGGAGGATTGCGGATGCTGACATTGGAGCAGTATACCACCGCTGTATTTACAGCCTATCGAGCCAACGCGGTATTGGTTGAGTCTTTACGTGCAAAAGAAGCATTGGGGTGTTACCCTAATTGGGGATTAGCGTCGCAGCAAAACCTAAAGATACAATCTGGTATATGGACATTAGAGGTTCAGGACTTTGACAGCGATGGCGCTATTGATATTTACAATCAACTGTTAGAGATAGGCTCAACATGGTTCGGCGGCATAACATTTGACCAAAATGCACAGAACCCAATAATAGAGGTTGTTAATGTGTTAAGCCAGCCTGCGCCGATAGACCCTATCAATTGGAGCGACCTCGACCCTGACACGCAAGACCCCGACGGCAACAGGTCTATCTACTATAACAACCAGTGGTTAGGATGGAATCCAGTGCTATCGCTTACCTCACCTGCGGAAACCGCATTGCGATTAGGCATAGACTACCAATTGGTTACAACTGGCGGTATTCAATTCTTAACTGATTTTAGCGGTGCCGGTACACCGGGCATCGCGGATGGGCAGACTTTAAGGGCTTCAAGTTATATTAAGGTATAATGGCAAATATAATTACAGTAACCCGTCAGGATTTAACAAGAACACCACCTTCAAAATTGGAAACAATAGGTATTGAGTCTATTTTTGATGTTCAGCCATATACTGACGCTAATTATCCATTTATAAATTCGGTTATCTATACGTCCAATAATAATCTAAGCGCCCTGTATTGCAATGAGACAGTGGCGCAGGTTTTGGCGTTGGCTGACCCTCCAAATCCTATCCCCACCTTCCCCGTCATTTCCGGTTGGATAGCCGATTTCGACTTCAATAACGCCGCATCGGTAACAACAGTCGGTGGCAAAGTATCGCAAATAGTAGACAACATAGGGAGTGTGGCATCCACACAGTCAAATGCCAGTTTCAGGCCGGTATATCATGCCACAGGTGGTTCTAACAACACAGGTTACGCCACATTTACAGGAACACAGTTGCTTACAGGTAATCTACTAACGTCAAGCCTCGAATTTACGGTAGTTGCTATACGCAGAACCAACAACGGTGGTGTATTTGATGCTGAATTAGGAGTGTTTGAAAATGGTAATTATGCCGATGGATGGGGTATCGTAGATTGGCAGACGGGTGTGGCAGGCGGGTATCTAAATGCCCGAACAGCATTACCGGGGCGCGACTTCTACAATTGGGATCAGAAATGGGAATCGATTACCGCATCCCATGCCGCAGGGTCAAATAAAACCTACAATACTGTAACCAACTCATTTTTCATAACCTCGACCAACTTCCCCAATGCTCCGACCGTAAATCACCATATCGGGTTCATGGACGCGCCAGGTATCAACGGGTTTAAAGGTGATATATCAAGAATATTGGTTTACGATAGGCAGTTAAGCGATGCGGAAGTAAAATCGTTAAACGATTATTTCATCTACGCCTATTCGCTCGATATGCCAAATCAACTAATATCAGGGGGCGACAGCAAAATGACAACGTTGGGTGGTGCGCCAAGCTGCCCACAGCAGATGCTGTTTGATTTGCAGACAAGCAATTCATACACCTACCTTATCAATACAGCAGTAGGTGGAAGGACAACGACCGACGTTATTAATGCGCTGCCAACAGAGGTTGTGGCTAAATATCAATCCCGTATAAAAAACTATTATACCATAATGATAGGCTATAACGATTTGGCGGCAGGGGCAACGGCTGCTTTTGTGTATGCCAATATTGTTACCATTTGCCAAACGGTTCGGGCAGCAGGGTTTAAAGTAGTTATCATGACAGATATTTACTCTACAAATGCCGGGGTAAACACCAAAACAGACACGGTTAATACAAGTATAAGAGCAAATTGGGCTACGTTCGCCGATGCTTTGGCGGACACGAATGCGTTACCACAGGCTCAAAACCCGCTTGATACAACTTACTTCTTCGATGGATTGCATCCAACTGCTGCGCTCGATGCGATAATGGCAGGTTTGGTTGAGCCTTTGTTATTGGCGCTATGAAAAAGCCCCGCCGAAGCAGATAACAACTTGATTTCTAACTATCAAATTTTTTCATACCTTTAACTAATGAAAAAGATAGCCCTATTATTTTTACTATTGCCCCTATGCCTATTCGCCACCCCGCGCTACCAATGGGGCATATACGGGTATCAGGAAGTCGCGCCGTCCATATTGGTAGACCAGACCACCTACGTGCAAAACATCATATCCACAGGCGGAACATTACCCACAGGAACGTACAGCGTAACACACCTAACACTACCCCGTTCGTTCAACTTCGGCAGTTCGACGCTTAATTGCACATCTACATCTGGGGCACTATTTACCGCATCAACAGCAGGTGTAACCGTTTCAGGCGGCACTATGATAGGGTCAGGCGGAACGGCAAATAACGGCGGGTTAAGTTGCTTTAACGTATCTGCGGCGAACATTACGATAACAGGCATGGTCATACAGAACTTCAACGCCTACGCCATATCAGCTACCAACACACCTAACATACACATCACCAATAATCAAATCAGCAACATCGGCTATTTGGGCATATCTCTCATTAGCAACGCCGCATTAGAGACAGGCGTAATCGTATCAGGCAACACCATTAACCGCTCGACGCAGCCTGCCGCTACCGTACCTCAATCAGCATTGATAGTACGTTCATTTGCACCCGGTTCGATACCCGGCGCACAGATACATGACAACATCTTTACGATGCCGTTAAACCCTACCATAGATGCCGCAGAATGCTTTGAAATAAGGAATAGTACTGGTGCTAAGATTTATAACAATATCTTCACCAACGGCTCTATTGGGCTGTCTATCGTTGGCGGATGTACGGGAACGCAGGCATACAACAATACCTTTCAGGGTCAGAACCGGGAAGCTGTGGAATTTGGGGAAAGCCCGAACAGTTCGCTCAAAAACTCGACCATATCGAGCGGCCACATCGGGGTGTTGTTTGACGGGAATATTGGCAATGTTACCGATACGGTGCAGAACGTCAGCATCAGCGGCTTGACAGGCAGCAACCCATACCCGATAGAGATAAACGTTAATACGGCTACACAATTGGGCATATTGTTCGACCATGTGACCATCAATACAACTACACGCGCTGTAAGTTTGGAAAACTCCTCGGGAATTACCATTAATAATATGGTGGCTACGGGCAATAACACCACGTACGCTATATTCTTGGTGCAGTCTATAGGCAATGTCAATATTAATAACTCGACATTTTCAGGGTTTAGCCCAAAGATTATGTTCGCTACCATTTCGAGCGGTACAATAACCATCAACAATATCATCGGACAGGGTGTCGCGCCTACGGGGTCATTCTTGGGTATAAATAGTTTCGGTGCGGTTACACAGGGGCCGAATATCCATTGGAACGCGGGGCCTGCTGTGCCATCCATACGGTATAATCCGAACGTGTATTCGTTCTTTATCAATTCGCCTATAACACCTATTAGCATCACATCATCTGGCGGTTCGGTGACATCATACACCATTACGGGTCAGCCATCTGGTTTGTCGTTTAGTACTTCGACCGCGCAAATCAGCGGAACGCCATTAGCCTTACAGCCACAAACATCCTACGTTGCTACGGGTACGAACGTTTCGGGGTCAGATACGGCGGTTATACGAATTGCGGTAATTGACCATGCACCTTCAATCAGCTACGCGCCAAATACACAGGTAGCTACTTTGGGTGTGCCGATTACGCCTATGGCGGCGGTTAATAGTGGCGGTGCGGTTATAAATTGGACGGTCACACCATCCTTGCCGCCGGGAATTTCAATCAATAGCAGTGGAGTTATCAGCGGGACAGGAACATCATTATCACCTGTAACCACCTATAACGTACAAGGATTTAACAGTGGAGGTAGCAGTTCGACTCCGATTGCCCTAAGCGTAGCCAATCCTGCTCCGGTTGTGCCTAATATATCGTATTCGCCAAATACTTATTCGTTTCCGATTAACAGCGCAATATCTACCATAAATCCAATAAATAGTGGCGGAGAGGTCAGTTCGTGGAGTATCACGCCTGCACTACCCGCGTCCCTTAATTTTTCAACATCAGACGGCTCAATATCAGGAACCCCCACTATTTTAAGTTCTTCTACAACGTATACCGTAACGGCTTCTAATATTTCAGGCGACTCTCACGCCACTGTAAATATAGCGGTTGTGAATACACCACCTGCTTTGCCATCATTTACCTATTCGCCGAATAATATAACCCTAACAATAAACCAATCAGGATTACTTATCAGCCCATCTTCTACAGGTGGCACTGTCTCGACATGGTCAGTAAGCCCTGCATTGCCAGCAAGTTTGGTTTTAGACCCAAGCACAGGTATTATATCGGGCGTTGGAACTATATTAAGTAATCCGACAACATACACCATTACCGGAACTAACGTTACGGGACAAGGGCACTACGATTTAGTTATATCTGTTGTGCCTCAAAGCGGCGGTGTAGTTATCCGTGTACCGGGCTTTGTTGCAAAATTCAATTAAGTTGTTTATATTTACATAAACAAAACAGCAACGTTGCAGGTTGTATTTGAAGACACTTATGCCCTATTTGGGGGATTGCGCTGCAACCGCATGAACCTGAATAGGGCTTTCTAATTTATGAGAATAGTACATAAAGGCACGCATCTTGAAAGATTCAATCAGAAGTATCAAATTGTCAAAAGCGGTTGTTGGGAATGGCAATTTGGATTGACCTCTAATGGATATGGCAAATTTACTTTTTTTGGTAAAACTGAAATAGCCAGTCGGGTTTCATATATGCTTTTTATCGATGATGGTTTAAATGGGAGATTTGATTTTGTTTGCCATAAATGCGATAATCCAAAGTGTGTAAATCCATTCCATTTATTTTTAGGAACTCCCAAAGATAATACACAAGATGCTTTGAAAAAAGGAAGATGTCGAAAACCATTTCCACATCCGAGCGATGCATGGTACAAGCATCATGGATGCAGGTGCTTAGAATGCAAGGAAATACATTCTAAAGCTGCAAAGAAGATAAGAGATTCTAATTTAGATAGAACCAGAAAAAACAGAAGAGATAGTTATAATAGAAACAAAGAAGCCATATTGGCCAAAAGAAAAACTTCTGAATTTAAGGAGGTAGAAAACGCAAAAAGAAGAGAGCGAAATAGACTCAAAAAGAAAGGATTGTTATAAGTCAAGCCCGGGGAGAAGTATTCGGGCCGAGTGTATTTCAGCCACATTCAATTAAAAAGCCCCTTTCGGGGCATAGATTAAATATGGTTTTCAAGATGGCTTAGTTCAGCCAAGAACATCGGATGTATCCTGTTGTCAAATTCATTTATTAGTGCGAATCGAGCGTTAATAAGTTCATCCAACACTCCGATAATCCCATCTCTTTCAAGTGGTGGTGCAGAAGGCTTATTATTTTGCTCAGGCTCACATTTCGGGGGATTGTCAGGATGCCCTGTAGTATTGATATTTTTCCCGCAGATTTTAAGTCTTTCGAGTACATTGTACAAATCTTTCCATCTCGATTCGAGAGAAGCATTTTGAGTTCTCAACATCTCGGTTATTTTAATAAATTCAGACGGCTCTTTGCCCATTGTGTTTTTTAATTCTGTCATATTTTTTGTTTTTAAATTATGTTTCAGTCGTTAACGCAAGTCCGGGTGTGGTTATACGGGTCGGGGGAGCGGTTGCAAAATTTGTTAATTAAAACGGGTCTTTATCACAATCATAGCACTTCCTGTATCTATCGTTTCAGATAACTTATTGTCCTTGTATAGCAAGTATATAGTGCCCCTTTTCTCATATCTGTCGCAATAATGGATATAGCCAATTATTCCCATATAGGATGTTATTTCATATTTCCTACTGTCATCATTTATTGTTTTGGTGTCATTATAGCATATAACTATCGAAAAAACTACTACTAATAAAATAAATATCAAATACGCCCAAAAATGCCAAATTTTAGTAAATGGACTTAAGGACATATAAGAGTATAGTTCTATCTCTTCATTTTTCATATCATCGATTATAAATTATGAATCAGAAATCACCTACGCCATCAAGTATTAGGAATTGCAGGTTGCTTCCATCCCACATGTTTTCATTTGACTCACGCCACTTTATTTCATTGCTTAATTCAGGCGTTGGGCGTTTTTTATTCTTTGACGGTTTCTCAAAGCGAAGTTCTTTTTTCTTTTCCACATTACAAATTTTTAGCTTCACATCGTTCTACCCAAACTAAATACATTCGCTCCTCTACCGTTAAGTCATTGAGAGAATTGGCATATTTGTAGTAATAATGTTGAATGCCTTCGTTATTGCCATCTAAGCTAAAATACCTATTCCCTATTCGCAAAGATGGGAACATATATTTATATACCGGTTTCATTATGGCGCCAGTTGTATATTCTACTTCATTTTTCATATCTATTTCCATTTTTTTTCAGTCGTTAACGCAAGTCCGGGCGTGGTTATTAGGGTCGGGGGAGCGGTGTCAAAATTTGTTTATTAATCACGGGTAATACCTCTCAAATCCCAAATCTATTAGTTCGGTATTGTTTATATGAAATGATGACTCGGTGTCAATAACATTCACTGAACGTAGCGATATGAAGTATTTTGCTTTGTTTAACTTCTTATCGGCCATTATTTCATCTTTGTGTTTTGGCATATATCCCGCGGTGCATATATAAATAATGCCGTTTCGGATATAGTAATCTCCATAGAATACTTTTGGGTATTTCATATCATCGGTGGTTTTTCGGGGTTAACAGGCGGAGTCCAAAAGCAATATTTGGTTCTCTCAAGTAACTTTGCAAATGAATTTAGACTATCTATTACATTTCTAAACTGTTCAAAGTTATCAAACTTGAATGTGATTGATAGTTCATCGAGCGACATCGAGTCGTAATATCTGGCTATGACATCCATAGATGTAGATGATATTTCATAAACCGCAATATTCTTTTCCCCCTTGGTTGAAATGGTTGGGAATGGGTTAGTCTTTATTTCTCTTTTCATTTTCCCTTAATTAATCGGTTGGTGCTATTTCAATAAGTGCGCAGTCGATAAAAGTGTATATAACGCATATTCCCATATTTTATCTTCGTCTATATGTTTTACACACCAGCCATTTTCTTTAACTTGATTATTGTTCCAACCGAACTTGCCTATGTACATAGTATACATTGAACTATCGCTTTCCATAAAATACCTAAGATTATTTTCTTCGATATAGGACTCGAGTTTGGACTGATGTTGATTGGTGTTAAAATACTTCATTCGCTCATCCCATTCTTCCTGTGTAACAAGTCTCGGCTTATTTCCGTTTTGGTCAACCCAATAAGTATTATACACGTAACACGGATTTTTACAACGCTCTATTTCATCGTATCGTTCTTGCTCGGTTGCCGCTTCCCATTCTTGCTGTGTCATTTCTCCTTATCTAAAATGGGGGTGTTCCTTTTAACCAATGTCAAATCACGCTCACCGTACGTATCAAAGTGGGTATCATATTCATCGCTGACGCAAAACCACATATCCGGCCATATTTCATCTGCATGGTCTATTCTCATAAGTCCGCCGTATCCGCATGGCTTTACTATGTCCCCAACTTGGAAGTTCATTTCTCCCCCTCCCCTGTCACCTGATTAAATATGGCTGTGTCGTTAGAGGGCTGTTCTTTTTCCCAATGCTTACCAAACTTAACCCCCAACCAAAATAAATCAACATTCCCAATAATGGTAGTAAAGTGCCCGTTGGGAAGGTAATCAACTTTAGTATCGTCAAGATATTTGTGAAATGCCAATGAATTTAAATGGGCGTATTGCTTTTTGCTATCTATTGACACATCTTGTATAAAATCATTAACGTCATTATCCAGCCACGTGCAAATCTTTAGCCACGTATCAATGTCAAATGTTTTTCTACGTATAACTCTCGACAATGTCGGCTTGCTTATTCCTATCTCTTTGGCGGCAACGTCATACGACATTGTGTGACCTGTTTGCAGGTAGCCTATCGCTAATTTTGATAGGATTGCTTGCGATACTTTCTGTTTATCTAAACGCATAATCAAAGATATATTTATTTTATTTAAGAAACAAATAAAAGTTGTCTTTTTAGGTAGTGTTTTAATATTCAATAATTGAGTTGTTTTAATTTAGCATATCGTTCAGCATCATATGCTTTTTTATACACCTTAAACACATCATTAGCATCCAAACATGACTGGCATCTACACCCGTTTCTATAGCTATGAGTTGCTCCCCTCTTTTTCCTGTTGGGACTATTCCTTGCATGAACTAAGCTTGTCCATATTTGATGGAATCTGCCTTTTCGTATTGAATCTTGTATATTGTCAGCATGAGTTCCCAGAAACAGGTGGAAGGGGTTAACGCATTTAGGATTGTCGCATCTATGGCAGACTAATTTATTTCCGGGGTCAACCCTATAAAATAAATAATATGATACTCTATGGGCGTATCTAATCAGATTTCCAGACTCTGTTATAAAAGGCCAAACGCCATACCTGCTTGCAGGCACAATACCTTTTTTCCACTCCCAACAACCAGTAATGCCATTAATGCTATATTTTGATTCAAAAACCAATCTCGGGTCTTTCTTTTCTTTTCTTTTGTAGTATTTCCTGGGGTTTATTTGGGGGCTCAATAGTCTCCGATTTTGGTTGTATTGCCTTATGCATGGAACGCACCAAGAAGAAAGCCCGGATTTTAACGTTTTGTTAGTCCTGAAGCAATCATATGCCTTTATTATTTTACACCTTTTGCAGACTTTCATAAAATAAAAAACCATCAACGGGTTCAAGAGTGCGGTCTATCCCCCATTAATGGCTTAAATATTTTAATAATACGACCCGCACGTCGATTGATTATACTAATATAAGAAAATTATTTATATTTATAGCATGAAAATAAGATTATTACTCCTTGCTCTTATTATTCCTTTTATTTCAATAGCCCAAGAGGTCACGCAACAGGTAAAAACGCCCAGCTCCGGCGCAACGGCTGGTAACCAGTATTTTGGGTATTGGGGCATCAAAACAAACGGCTACCTCATAATCCCAACTTGGACAAATGCGACAGCAAACAGGCAGACCCCACTTAACGGTCAATTTGGTTTTCAATTGTCGGACTCAACAGGCCGTGTTTATTACAATGGCTCTTGGCTTCCTTTAGGCGGCGGTTCATCATCGGCTATCTATTTCAACGCAACCTATTTTAACGGACTCGGCACATCCGTATCCCCCATCGGCATCAACACAAACGCTATATTCCCATCCCAAACAGGCAATTCCGGTAAGTTCTTAACGACAGACGGCACAAATCCTTCATGGGCGACATCGACAGGGGGGATAACGAGTATAACACCGGGAATAGGCTTCGTTTCGCATACCCCGATAACGACATCGGGGACTATGGATGTGGATACGGTGGGCGCAGTAGTTGGACGCAGGGCAAACGGGGATGTTAGCATAGGCGGGAAGTTATACCCGGTTAAGGGCTTTACGAGCGATAGTGTGAGTACTATAACGTCTAACTCGCCAAGTTCACCAACGTTGACTATTACACAGAATAGTGGGCCATTAGGAGTTGGACTAAAAGTTAACGGTGGGTTTATTCAAAATGGCCAATCCTTATTTCAGGGAGTTGCGGAGTTTCAGCAGTACGCACAATTCGATTCACAGGTTGACTTCGAACAGAACGTGGAGTTTGCAACAGTAAGCGGCAATATAAACGGCAAGGGATTGAGTTGGTTCACCGACCCGTCAAACCATTGGGGGCTTCAATACAGTTCATTGGATAGTGCATTACATTATTCTAAGAACAATTCTCCCGTACCTGGCAATAGACTTGCACTCATATCCGACATAACAGGGTTCGGCAGTGGCACCGTTACATCTGTCGCCACAGGAACAGGACTTACGGGCGGAACGATAACAACGAGCGGCACGATTAAGGCGGATACGTCGGTGTTACGCACGGTGGCTAATTCACTATCACTTGCGCAAACCCAAACGGCACTTAGCCTAAAGGCTAATTTAGCCTCACCTACTTTCACAGGCACGCCCGCAGCACCGACAGCTTCGCCCGGTACAAATACGACACAGGTAGCTACGACAGCCTTTGTGACAGCGGCAGTTGCGGCAGGTGGTATATCAGCAGCGAACCCTACAGCATCGGTCGGTACAACGGCTGTTAATGGCGTGGCGACTACCTATATGCGGTCAGATGCTGCACCAAAAGCGGATACAACAGCCCTAAGAACGGTGGCTAACTCTTATTCGTTGTCGGGGATGCAGACGAAGTTGAACGGGTACGTTCCGACAACACGCACCTTAACAGCGGGTACAGGTATATTGACAATAGGTGACCTTTCGGCTAACAGAACTATTAGCGCCGATACGGCGACCTTGCAAACTGTCGCCAACTTCTTTCCGAAAGGAGATACGAGGTACCTTAAAACAGCCACCATAAGCGGCTTGGATAACCCATCGGCAACAATAGGATTAACCGCTGTCAATGGCTCTGCCACTACTGGAATTAGGTCGGATGGCGCACCTGCTTTATCACAAGCTATTGTTCCGACATGGACAGGCGTTCACACATTTAGCAAAACAGTAAACACAACCCCGGCAGATGCGGTCGTTGTCAGCACTCCTACAGCAGCAGCTAACGGCGCACAACAATATTCCCCCGGCGTTAACATACAAGGCAACGGATGGGGAACAACAGCCGGAACGTCGCAGCCTGTGAATTTCAGGATGTACACCATTCCGGTTCAGGGGACAACACCGGCTGCCAACTTAATGATAGATTTTTCTGTTAATGGCGGCGCGTATGGCAACAGGTTTCAATTAGGCTCTAACGGTGCATGGTCGTTCAATGGCGGCGCAGGTGCAGGCTTAGGTGGTTCTTATACAGCCACAGTGGCTAATATCGCCGCAACTTCTACGGATGGCATATTTATTAAGAACACGCAGCCTTCTACAGTCGGCACGCCAGTGCAATACTCGCCACGACTTCGCTTCACCGGAACGGTATGGAATACTACTGCGACAGCGGCAACCAATCAAACTGACTGGAAAATGGAAACGCGCGGAGTGTCAGGGACTACACCTACATCCGCCTTATGGATTAGCAGTTCTTTGGTGACAGGCACTACGCCGTCATTTACAGATAGGATGAGCATAAGCGACGTTGGACTTCTTTCGGTTGCTCACATAACATCTACAACATCAGCCCCAACGATTGCCGCAGGTGCAGGCGCAGGTACATCTCCAACGGTTACCGTATCGGGTACTGATTTAGGGCATCAGGTGAATGTAACTACGGGTACATCCCCCGCTACGTCCGCTACGGTGGCTACAGTGACGTTTAACGTTGCCTATGGTGCTGCACCAAAGGTTATACAACTAACACCTGCTAACAGCGTTACAGCGGCTTTAAACGGCACGGCACAGATATATGTGGACGCAGCAAGTACAACAACAACAGTTTATGTTATAAAGGTCGGGTCAGGTGGTTTGGCTGCAAGTACAGCCTACAGTTGGTACGCGGTCGTTATTCAGTGAGATATGCAACGAGACGGAATACAGGAAATAACCGCTACGAGCGGAACGCAGACCATAAATGATGCTACGGGTATTGTATTTGTCAATCCTGCATCATTGGCTGCGACATTGACGGTAAAGCTACCTGCTAATCCGCAAGATCAGGACGTGGTAGTTATTACAGGTGGCGGTGCTATAACTGGTTCGGGTACCGTGGTGACGTTATTAACTTTGGCGGCCAATACCGGACAAGCGTTGCTTGGGGTATCACTGACATCTTTGACTGCGGGGCAAAGTACATCGTACCAGTATCGAACGTCTAACCAGAAGTGGTACAAACTCTTTTGAGGAAATTAAAACAACAACAATATGGAAACAACAGTACAAGAACAGTTTGACGCGCTGATAGCCGAGTTCGGCGCAGAAGCCGTTGTGGGCGCAATTAAAGGGCATGGCGTTCAACCATTAAGCGGCGGAGACTGCAAGTTAAATGGATGCCCCCCACATTATATCTGCAACACATCGACAGGTAATTGCGTTCTTGACATCGGATGAAAGCCCGTATAGCCATAACGATTATCGCTTTGGTGATTTATTTGGGGCTTTTTAGTCTGTATATCTTTAAGTTCCTTACATGGTCTCCTTATTTCGATAAACTATTTTACAACTGGCTAACAGTTGGGGCTATTTCGTTTGCTATACTTGACCTTAAAGCCGGGTTTATAAATAGCCACCACGCGCAGATTAATTTAATTATATTTCTGTCTGTTTTGGTAAACTATTTGTTTATCATTCTTGCAACAATTGAATTTTTTAATTACAAAAGCCCGTTTCCGATGTTCTATGCCTATAACGGTTCGGTTTTAGTAATAACGCTTACCATATTTTTCAATGAATTAAAGTACAAAATCATGGGTGACAACGACTGAAAAGTCAGGTGTTTTCACGGGTTGATTTTAATAAGCCGAAACAGTTATATTTAGTGCGTTTACAATGATTACAAAAACGAGAATGGCAGGATTACCGAAACCTTCGTCGGACTTAACGGAAATAATAGAATGGGTTATCGGAGCTACCATGTTCTGCATAAGCTGGATTTACTTTATTAACAAGTATTTCAAAAGTAAATCCGAGGAAAAGCAAGAATTTATACAGAACGTCGTTATAGCAACCGTAAAAGCTACCTTAGACGGCGAACTTAAAGGTATTAAGACGGATATAGAAAAGCTATTCGACTTTAGAGAAGCCGACCGGAATCATTCTGATGGGCAGTTTAAGGAGTTGATGCGGGAAATAAAAAAATGAACGACCTCGCCAACTACGGTGTCCTCGGTGTCGTACTGGTTGTATTTGCAATATGGTATGCCAAAAAGGATAAGCAGCACAAAGATGAACGAGAAAGGATGGAACAATTGCATAGAGAAGAACGGTCGGACTGGAAGAAAACCATAGAGAAGCAATTCGATGATTCCAATAAATCAAATGCCAACGCTACCAAAGCCTTAACAGAATTAACAACATTGTTGAAGAATAGGAAATGACCACCACCATAGAAATGATAGCATCCCAAGTACTATTTTGGGGCATAACAATATTCAGCATAATGATATGGTACGAATTCCACAGGTCTGTTGACGGTCGTATGAGGATATTGGTACTTCGACTATTCGCATCAAAGATATGGGTGTATGGGTTGGCCGGTGCATTCTACCTGTGTTACGACTTCGGATATTTCCGCGACTTCCCACAGATTTACTTACGGCTTGCCTGTAACCTGCCTATGGTTGTTATTATGTATCAGTGGTGGGTGCATATAAGAATGAAAAAGGCGGACAGAGCCGCCTAAATCAAACCGATTAGTTAAGAACCACCTAAACTATTTCGGAATATTTTTGAATACATGAGTAATTGTTCTTATCTCCCATCCATTGCCTATCATCTTGTATCGCTGTCTTTCAGAAGCTATTTTAGTATAGTTATCATTAAGCCCATGAACTCGTTCGCATTCCAATGGGGTTAATCTACGCCATAGTTCATCGTTTACAGCAATTTTGGCGTGATGGTGACCACCAGCATGAGTTAGCAAAGTTGGGCATTTACCACTTGGGTCGTAAACCCTTGTCTTGCTTTCGTGGGCATTTATTCCTTCTGCAAATCCAACTTGTATTAAACAGGTTCCACCATCCAAGCATAGTTTTGATGAGTTGTTAACAGTATTAATAGTTCCCATTTTATCCGGGTTGAATTTTACCTTTGAATAGTTTCTTCTTTTTTCTCTATCCAAACCAGCTTGAGAAACTAAATATTTTATGGATACCTCGTGCTCTAAAATATCATTTATAACCATTCCTGTGGGTTCTGGCTGAACAATATTAGGGATATTCGTCCAATAGTATCTTTTTCTATTTGTTGGGGATAGAAGACCTGCATTTATTTCAATATGATTAACTCCAAGCGCTTCTGTAATTATATCAGCCCACTCTTTTTTCATCTTGACATTTTCAAGAAAAAATAAAATATTAGAATTTGTCCGTTTAGTCGATTGTAATAAGTAGACGAAATTCCAAAACAACTTACTACGCGGGTCTTCAAAATTCATTCCTAACCCAGCATTGCTAAATCCTTGACACGGGCTACCGGCTATTATTAAATCCAATTTAGGGAGTCGATGAAGCATGATGGTTTCGACGTCGCCTAATTGTATAATATCGGGCCAATTAGCTTTGCTAACTTGGATTGCATATTTATCAATCTCACTTGCAAAATAATTTGTTACAGGGATTCCGGCTCTTTCAAGAGCAATACGACCGCACGACATGCCGTCGAAAAGTGATAGTACATTCATTACGTGGTTCTTTTTACCTGCTTCACCACGAAGCATTAATCAAATATCGGAAAACAATCTGATAATTGCAAAGGTTATTTCATCCTTTACGCTGTGGGGGATTTGGGTATTTTGTTTTTTATTCCAATTTTTCTTACCTTTAACCCATGACCGCCGAAGCAAAAATCGTTATAGCCTATTTGATGCTGTTGATATGCTTTGGTGTGGGCGTTTGGATAATTGGGATATGAATAAAGGGCGCAGACACGAACTCAAGATGCTCAAGTATAAAAAGCGATTGAGAAATTATAGGCTTACCAATGAGTCGGGTAACTTCTACGCTTACAGGTCACATGGTAAACCTTGCTCATGTGCTATGTGCAGTCCGGGCAAAGTGTTGGTCAACGGCGAACGGAAGAAGGAGTATAAGGAAATTCAGTTTCAGCTATCCAATGACATCTATTGTTCCGATACATTGACCTCTTGCGGCTTTTTGTTATGACACTTCTACCCATGCCACCGAACAAATATCTCTTACTATGGGCGGCCGTGGCTTATATGGCGGCGCTGGTTGTGGCTTTGAGTATTTGATATTACCGAAATAAATGTTAAGTTTGGGTATGAATATAGGGACAAGTTGGAAAACCACATCAGCCGGAATAACAATGATTGTCGGCGGTATCACGGGTTTGGTATTCGCCATTAAGGCTAACAATCTATCGGAGCCGGCCATATCGGCTGCTGTTACTGCCGTGTTGGGTGGCATAGGTCTGTTATTCGCAAAGGATGCTGCTGTAACAGGCGGTACTATTGTGAGCAAGAATAACGACCCTGATGCTGTTAAGGCGAGTGGGGCTCAGAAGTAACTAATCCCCATAATCGATAGCAACTATTTGGCCATTTAGCCACCCGAAGCTATCTATTTTATGTTCGCATGGTATTTTACATTCACCAAAGAATACAGTATGTCCACATATTTTTTCAAATTTCTGTTCCCAAAACCTATCAATGTTTAGAGTCGAAAATTCCTCATTCGTTAGTGGAGTGCATCGGGGCATAACAGTAATCCAACCACCGGGTATATAGAATAATATTGGACATATCCTATTATCTTTCATGGTTGAATGTGCTATTTCTTGCATGTTGCACAATAGCCCTTTTAAGAACAGTTGCCATCCGTAATTCATACGTGGTATCTTAATGGCGTATTTGCCTATCAGTATGACTGTTCTTGTACAACCTCCCTTTATTTGCATACCCTATTTTAAACTAAACCGGGGCTAACTACACCCCGGCTTTACGTAAACCATATTGCCCCGTCGTAGGTGGTGGCGTACCCTGTGTTAAAACGTAATACTTGCGCTGTAATTAATCCCCTTATAAATTCCATCCCCGATAGGCCAATACATATTGCATTTCCCATCTTTATCCGGCTTAACATCCATCAAGTATGATTGCCGATATTTATTCGGAATAGACCTGTACCTAAAGCAAGTATCCTTTAGGGGGCATTCTTCATTTTTGCACATGCTTATGTCGGCCATGTTAATGTTTCCCTTCCTTTTAATAAACTCCGGCTCCTTCTCGCAAGTTGCCGGAGTAACCTATAAACCTTATCTATGAAAAATTGGGGGTTGCCCAATGTCTTAAGCCTGACCCACCACCTTGTCAATATCGTGACTTGGCTGACTCAATGTAATAGCCTGCTGAATGTTGACCACGTGTTCGCCATCAGAACCAAAGAATTTGGTAAATAGCGCCTTTAAGGTAGCCAATTGAGCGGCGCGTACGTCCTTATCAGGTATGCTATTTAAATAATTTAACGCATCCTGCCATTGTTGGTCAAGCGTTTTACCCGCTTCGTCCTCTATCCACTTCAGTTGAACGAGCCAAACAGGCAGTTGCAATTTAAAAGCCTCTATTAGGCCTGTAGAGGCCGGTACAACGCTTTCGATAATTGCTTCTATACTTTGTGCTGCCGGAGATTTTAATGCGTTTAAAACGTCCTCTGCGATTTTAAGGATTGGTTTCAGTTTTTCCTCTGCGCCTGTAATCCAGTCGAGCACTTTTTTGAAGAAATGTCCGATGTCTTGAATGATGTTTGCCATAATGATTGTTTTTTAAAAGTTACTTACCTGATTATTTCTACGAGCGCCAGTAAACTGGTTCCGAACTGAACCAACAAATGTCTTACCTTTAGTTGACAGTCCGAATTTTAGTATTGTATCCATGTCGCGTTTTGCTAAAAAGACCATTTCAGGATGCTGTTTTCGGTATTTTTCATCTCGTGTCTTTTGGTTTCTTTCAGCCTTAAATTTAGCAGTTTCTTCTGGAGTGTAATCTTTTTCCTGTTTTTTCATTGTTTTTTGTTTTTTAAATAAAGTTAGTTAAAATTTGATATTAAGTTCTTCACCAACCAAACAGAAGTAGAGATTTTGCAGTTGGTGGACATATTTAACGATTCTTAAATACCCGCGTTCATTAATGGTATTATGTTTGGCCCAAAACTCAACTTCCAACCCTCGATTATCCGACAATAGAAAACAGACAAAAAACTCTCGCCGATAATCTATATACTCAATATCGAATGGGCCAATATGCGAAATGGTTTTCTCAAACCCCGCTTTCTCCAAAATTTCAGGGGATAATTCTATGGGGGACACAGGGCACCATCCGTCAGGCCCAAGTTCCTCTATGCATATTGTACCATCGCAATATTCCACATAATACCCCAAATAGCCGTCTTTGTCATGGTCTATTGCTGTAATTTGAAAATACTTGTCATCGGTAGTGGATTTCACCCAGTTCCCCACCCGCAATTCGTTACTTTTCATCTCTCCCCCTCCAAATTATTAGCAGGAATTTGACCGTTGGGGAGTGGGTACATGGCTATGTTTGTACGCTTATTGAGGGTTCGCCCACAACTGTCCATCAACGACAGCGAAGACTCTCCTGTAAAACATACCGATTTGCACGGTAGGGGAACAGGGTTGGCATCATAATATTCCGTGTCGATTACAACGCCGTTGGTGAATGTGCCGGTGTATTCGCGTGGGCGTGGCTGCTGATTATTTGTTGATCTCAATGCCAGTCCGGTTACGAATGCCATTATCAGCATCCCGCAAATTAGTCCTTGAATAAAGTGTTTCATCGTTTTATCGCGTAAGTGACTTTTGTTTTTTGTTCCCGTTAAGCACTCTAATGGCTTTATTTATTAGCAGTTCTTGTTCGGCTAAATTTTTTTGTTGCTCGTCCATAAGATGTTGTTGGCAGTTTATATTGGCTTCAATAGCATTTTTATATAAAAACAACAATGTGTCTTGATTTATATATGGTCGCTTTGAATATTCATAATATGCCTTTTCGCAAACATCGGATAAGTGACACGGACTTGCATGAGGCTTCTTAGCTGCTCCCATGGTAAAAGAAGTTGATTTTTTCTGCGCCATCCCCGCCGACACTATGAGGGCGAGTATTATTGTGAGTGTGAGTTTCATTGATTAACAAGTATTAATGATATTGTTACTGCCAGCGATAGCAAGATGCTAAAGGCTATCGAACGCCATTCATTTGGCTTGTGCAATTTATCGACTACAGAGTCAAGTTCTGCGAAAATAAGAGTTGCCATGATAGCTACTGTGATTATTAGTGTTGTTTTCATATCTTTCAAATTACCACCCCATCAAATATTTGGCATGCCTCCCAAATGAATAGGATTATGGCGGCTATGCACAGGAGGGTGAATGGGATGCGGTTCATTGTACTTCTCCTTTCTTTAGCAGGTCAAGGTAAGGGGTGGATTCAATAAGCACTCGTATTTCAGTCGCGTCTATAGAATCATTATTAGCTTCTAACCACCTATAAAATATCTGGTTATTTGTCCGCTCCAACACCGCCTCAACTATAGAGATTACTTCGGTTCGGGTGAAAGTAGGCTCAATTGGTTTTTCTGGATGCGCCTCAAATTGTTCGCGTAGGGTTGTCATGATTTAAGGGTTTTCTTTTCTACATATTTAAATCCGCCTATATTCATTTGGATAGGCGACAGTTTTAATTTAATATAGTCCCTTAAAAATAGCCTGAATTTATAAATCCCACTGGAAACGGTCGCATCGTTTGGGTCTATATTTAAATCATACCATTTTGCCACTTCTTCATCGGTAGGCAATAAATCTTCAAGTTCTAATTTTGTCTTATTTTTCATAATCATTCTTATTAAGTCCCAACCCTTTTTCTATCAACCCGTGCAGGTCTGCGTGTAGTGAGTATAGTTTTTCGAAAGCGAGAAGTTGATTGAAATATCTATCGAAAACGCTATGGGCAAAGTGTTTTTCTTTTATATAGTAAGTCATTGAATCTTCGACGCAATAGAAATTTATAAATTTACTACATATCGAAACGCTTATTTTACTCGCATCAAAATCCAACCCCGCCTTAAACACCTCAATCCAATCCTCTTTAGTCAACTGTGATAGTGGGATGACAAGGGGTTTGATGTCAAATTCCTTTTCTTCGTCGTCAAAATAATAATCGGCGGACTTGTGGAAAATAGCAATCTTATCAGCCACATCTAAGGCGGTCAATTCAACTATTTTTTCGTCCCATAAATCGGATATTGGTATTCTTTTGCACTTCAACCCATGCTCCAGATAACCCGCCAAGTGGCGTAATTCGAGTTTATTTTCCATTGTGTTATGATTTAAGGTCGCTTACCAATATCCAACTTTCAGCTATCAAAGCATCTAAACCAAGTTCGTCAGGCTTATTAATTTCAGCCCAACCATGCGTATTTGACCCGTGACAGTAAACTATGCAGTGCGCATGTTCCGGTATTGGGTTTGCTTCTTTACCAGATTCGTCATAAATCTGAATTGAGTTGCATTCGTTTTTACTGGCAACTTTTTCTTGCTCGACTTCGCTTAGTTTATTCCAAATTTTGTTTTCCATTGTGTTATTATTAGTGAACAAGGCAAGATTCGAACTTGCATGATTATTTAGTTTCGCATTAGACAATTTCGGTCTCGCCGCGCATCGCCGCTCTGATTTTAGGAATTATTTCAGCACCCAAACTAAACATTTGAATTTTCCCTTTCCGGTGCTTAGCGTCTACCAATTCCGCCACTTGTTCATTTGGTTATTTGATAAATTGGTCAATGTCGATGTTGGCTACCTCAAAATCATTCCCGCCAGAAGTATTGTGTTTATCTATACAGGCGCGACGGTACGCTTCGAGGGCTTGTATGGCGTAGGCTTTCATGATGTTTATAATTAAATCTACATCGGTCTCAATTCCAATACCGGGGTACGAATTATTCAATACTCCCTCTGCTGTTTTTAAGTTATTTTCCATTGTTCTTATCTAATGTGCTCAATTACTCCATTTTCGTCGGGGTCACCCCATTTTCTTTGACGGCATGTTTTTATTTTTTGATAGGCGATTTCAATCAAATCGTCTGCATCAAGTTCGGGATGGCGTTTTCGAAAGCTATCACATAATAGCAACAGACAGTCCGCATATTCTTCGGCGTCTCCGCTTTCAATAGTTTCCTCAATTTCTTTTTTAAGATGATGCAGGGGCGCTGTGTATGGGCGCTCTTTGCCAAATGTCTCATCCGAAAACATAGCGATGTCGCTCATTATGGTCTGTAGTGTTCTCATGATTATTTGTTCTTATTGTAAAAGGTGATGAATGATAGGACGGCTATTTTTTGTATATCCATTTAAAACCACCTGCTGTTTTACCTTTCCCTATTAAAACATGTGAAATTGTACTGTAATTAATATTAGAAAGTCTTGCCGCCTCCCTTGCGCTTTCGAATTCATTTACTATGTTATTATCATGCGAAAGTTGTATTACTGGCTTGCTCTTCGGATTGTCTTTGCCAAATTTATTAAGCCATGCAGGTCTAATTAATTTCATGCCAAAGCCGTGCTGTATATTCGTTTCCCTCGAAACCCACTCAAGGTTAGACACTAAATTGTTTGATTTATCACCATCCTTATGGTTTACTTCTGGTAAGTTATTTGGGTTCGGAATGAACTTAATCGCAATCAGCCTATGAGCTAAGAATGTATACATTTTACCTTTATTATAAAGATTGTATTGAATGTACCCATTTTTTCGATATGAAGGTGTCAGGTATTTACCTTTTGCTAATGAATATACGCCCAATTCGTCAATCCTATATAGGTTTTCAAATTCCGCAATCACCCGATTGCCCTCTGCTATCTGTTTTTCCATATTTTTTTAATGATAATAATTTGAGTGACAGCGTAAACAATAAGCCATGCCTTTATCTATTGGGCTAATCAGCACCGGGATAGTACAGCTACACCATTTATCGCCGTCTTGGTCATAGTGTGGCTTCCTGTAGCCGTACAGGGGTGATTTACTTTTCCGTTGCTTCTCGGTCTGTTTTTCCATTGTTATTTGTTTAAAGCTGTTTTGGCAATTTCAGCACAAGTATGGCAGGCGTTACAGGCGATGACCTCGCCAAGTATTTTTTGTAATTCGGTTATTCGTTCCTTATCCGCAGCGGATTGCTGGGCTGCATGAGTCTGCATTGCCGATTCTATTTTATTTAGTTCCGGCATGCCAATTACTTGCCCTATGAATAGGAACTTATTAAGTATGTTTCTTATTGATTGTATTTCCGCCTCTTTGCTTTTACTGTCTGCTTTGCTCATAATGGTTAAAGATTAAGTGCTTTGTCAATGGCTTTCTCAGCAAGGTGTCTAACATAATAAAGTTGATCATCGCCGCCAGCACATGAGGGAACCACATCTGATATAAATTCCTGTAGTTTCAAACACGCTTCCAACAATTCAGGGGCGGCGGCTATAAGGTGAGCATTGGCAGTACTGCCAATATGAGGAAACTCATCTATTATAGCTATCCTGCTACCGCCAACCCAAATACTTGTTTTATTTTGAGTAGCAGTTTTACCTACCTCCCATTTTCCAGGCGTTCCTTTAAATACTTTTGTCTCGTTACTCATAATGGTAGTATTAAAATATGGGTTACAATTAATTTAGGCCAATTGTCCTGATTGTACATTATTGTGCTGCCATCTTCAAACTTAACAACAAGGCGACTGGCATCAATATTTGCATAGTCTTTACTTTCGGCATCTAACCATACTCCGGTTTTCACCTCTGCCTGTTCTGTCACTACTGGATGGACACGGTAAATACGGCGTTTTTCACGGATATACTTGGTTAAATCAGTTACTTTATTCTCGTCAACCCACCCTACTGCAAAACTGAATAACTGATCTATTTTTTCCCCCTCCACCACATCATCCTTTAAATAAGGCTCACCGTTTGGTAGGTAGATGGGTAGTGTGGGGTTGTCGCGGTCGAATTGCTCCCATGCCGGGTTTTTGTAATACTCTATATCTTGCGCAATACAAAACTGTGTGTATTCAGGTATGCCCGTTACCGGTTTCCCGTAGCCTTTGCCGTCTGATTGGATTTTCATTCCACAATATCGTAAGTGCGTTCAAAAATATCGGCTTTAATCGGCCAGCATTCGCCGTCAATGCCTTTAAGAATGTAATCGCCGAAGTTGGCGTTCTGTGTGCCTTCACCGCTTTCGAGGGTTTTTAGAGGCATGTAACCGTCATGGATACAGTAGTCCATATATTCCTCGAACTTTGTCCTTGTCATTTCGCTTGCATTTTCCAAGTCGTATGGGGGATTCCCATGAATGAACTGGTATGCCGCCCTTATTCCTGTCCATGTTTTAACCAACTGTATAAACTCAACTGGTATCGGTTTCTTTATTGCTTTGCCTGTTTTCATCTCTTTGTTTATTTAATGTGTAAAAGGGGGTGGGTTAATATTCTACATTGTCAATTATCAGTTCTTTTTTACAAGTAGGACAATTAACGTGCAAATCAAGATCATACCCGCATTTGGCTATGCCCGGTAATTGCTCATAATAGTCAGAGCTGAAAAAATCAAAGTAATCACCGCAGTGTGGACATTCGACATTCAATTCAATTCTCCAAGTAGCTGTCATAGTCTTTATGTTAATGGTTAATGAGGGTTAAATAATCTTATAAACTGAAATAAAATATAAAATGGCAAACCGATTGTAATAATCAATGAAAGGCAGAATAGAAAGCCTATCAGTAATAATTCATTTATAAGCCTGTCACTATTTTGCTTTTTCATAATCTCCTTTTTTATCCTTTCTGTAATAGAGAGGGGTGTTCGTAACGGTTGCCGATTATTTTTTTAGATTTAACAGCAGAGCCGCCGAACCGTACACTATAACTGGCAAAACTATTATCATCTATTCTACTCAAGTGAAAGCTGTCATCGAATCCATATACACAAATTAATCTTATGGATGGAGTATTTAAGTTTTCATTGAATGGATTGATTATACGTCCAGCCGCCTGTTCATTGTATTCAATTTCAACTATGTCACTTTCGCATAATTGAACTCCGTTGTAAAATTGCGTGGTATACTGCATAACAATATCTGACTTTGTTGGAATGCTATTTTCTTCCCAAAAGGCAATACCATCGCGGTCGATGTAGTCAGGCGAAACCATTTGCTCACCGTCCCACGCCCTAAATTTTATTTCTCTTTTCGTTTCCATAAATTATGTGTTTTATCCCTTGTGGGGGAGAGGTTAAACTATCGTTATCTTTTTAAGTGCTTTTAGGCAAGATTTACAGTGAGCGAAATTTTCGATTGGTACAGCATCCGGTATATTAAATAATTCCAACGCAATACCTAAAGGCTTTCCACATAATGTTTTTTCAGTCCCGTATACACTAAGATGGTGCAATGACCATTCTTTAGTATATTGAACTTGTAAAATATTTTCCCTCTTAATAACCATTACTTTTGAGCCTGAAAATCTAAATGTATTTTACTTTTCTCAACAGTTAAATCAGATGCAAATAGCCTGCATAACTTTTTGAATTGGGTTATATTATAAACTAAAGGCATTGTATTGCTACCTTTTTGAATTTGACCGCATGTCCTGCGGCATTTTAAAATTCCATCAACATACAATTCATAAACTGTATAAGGATGCGTACTTCTACAAATAGGGTCGTAATCATACCTGTATGAGATATGCTTAATCAATCCTTTTTTAATGGGGAACGCCGGTTTCGTTTCCATATCCTTTATTAATTAGTTGATGGGGGTGTTAGATTTCCTACACTTCAAAACATCGTTATATACAGACAACCCAACAGCCGGACTAACGCAATTCCTTAAAACTTGGCGCTTATCACTTAATTTATAATCTGACAAATTAATGCCGTGCAATTGCTGTAATTGGGGAATTTGAATGGCTCTTAAATTTTCACGGGTATTATTTACTGGTGTTAACTTAAGGTTGCTCCAATAAAGGTGCCTTCCGTCTATTCGTTGGGGGCTAAACATAGGCTCGTAATATGGTATTACGCTTTCAACAACCCATGGTACTTTACAAAAGTGCGTTAGAAAAACAATTTCCTCATAAAGCCTCATGTCAGGATATTTCTTTTGGAATCCTTTTGCACCAACGCCTAAATGGTGTCTCATTCTGCTGTGGCTCTGACATGGCGGACTGCTCCAAATAAAATCAAACTCATCGTAATGATCTATTAAATACTGGTGAGCATCGCCTACCACAATTATATCAGTTGGATACAGATCAGCATATACCTCAGCTATTTTAGTATCAAATTCTACGGCGGTAACCTCACATCCACTCCACATTTTACGATTGCCGCCTATACCGGCATATAGATTAAGTACTTTCATATCTTCATTCTTTATTACATTACCCGTTTAGGGGGATGGGGGATAAAAACTATTAGCCGATTTAATTGCTCCTTTTAGTGTTGAGTACTCCTTCCCGTCCAACTCACCCGTGTCGCATACCATCCAATCCTTACCGCCCATACCAACTTTTATTGATTTCCCAGTTTCACCACTTTCCAACAGCAAACCATTGTCAAAAAGGAAATTATATAAAGCATCTGAAAATTCCTTTGAATTATAATCAAGTTTCAGATTAAATGGCCTTTCATATTTTCCCATTACAACACCTCATCCTTTCTAACAATACCCATTGTATAAACGCCGGATATTATTTGATACATGCCTAAATACTCACGCACTGTTACAGTATGAACCTTGCCGTTGATTTTGGTTTTGATAGTTTTCATCTCTTTTAAATTTTAGCATTCAGTGGGATTAAGCCGGGTTAGGCGATGCGGGTAACTCTGTATTGCCCCGACTCATCCAACGCCGATATTTCAATAGGGGCGTGTTTTTTATTATGGTATCGCCAAGCAGTCAACATTGAATTATACTTTGACTTTTTTACCATAAAACTTTCACCTATGCCGATAGTCTTAAACGGATAGGTTTGTTTTCTTGCTGATTTCAGTATTTGATTGTTTGCCATATTAAATTATTAAGTTGCCCGTATACCTCTCGCTAATAGCGTTGTAGGCGTGGCATGAACGCCTCGTTGTTTGTATACTGTCAGCGGGGGCCACCTTTAGGGTGGCTTTCCTTTTCATTACTCACATAGACTATTTCGCGAACTTTACCTATGCTTCCGTGAGACGTGCTTTATTCCAACACCATCCCCGCCATGTATTTGTCTTTCGACTTTGTAAAGGTAAAAACTAATTTTCATATCCGCAACAAAAATATTTAAAAAAAATTTAAAATAAATTTGCACATATCCTTTATTATCCCCAACTTTGCCTTACCGCCGAAAAAATGGTGGGGGAATTATGGGATTAGACACAACGCACAACGCATGGCACGGGCCGTATGGTTCATTCAATGAAATGAGGCATCAAATATTAAAAGCGCATAACGGCGCTGACTTATGGGAATACTACGGCTATAAAGGAAAGTCTGAAAACTATAAAGGAACGCCGTTGGAAACTATAAAAGACAAAGGCATATATCTTTTAATGAATCATTCCGATTGCGAAGGCGAGTTTTCGCCAGACGAATGCGAAGAGGTGGCTAATTCAATCGAGGCAGCGCTCCCAGAAATGACTGGATACTATGCAACCAAAGCGTATGAATTTATGATCGGATTGCGTGACGCACATGCAAAAAATGAGAATTTAATATTTGGATAACCACCGCCTCAAAAAATTGAAAGATGAAAACGGAAAAGAAAGACCGCCTCATAAAGGCACTCGAAACAGAGCGAGACCAATTTGAACACAGAGGTCAGTCTACAAAAGAACATGACATTGCGATTCAATATTTGAAAACAGGTGTAATAACACACACTTTTTATGACTATGAATTGCTCGATGCTATCATGTTTGATTTTGATATGATATGCAAGGACTACGGTATATGAAAACGGAAAAGAAATATCAATTACCAAAAGAGTTCGCTGAAAAATGGGTGGCTGCTTTGAGAAGTGGCAAATACAAACAGGGCAAATCTCGATTAAGAAGTCCTAAAGGCGAGTATTGCTGTTTAGGTGTCGCCTGTATCGTGCAAAAAGTGCCATACAGGGACTTAAAGGACGCTTTATGGATAACTGGGGATGATTATTATGGTTTTGGATTTATACCTGAAGGATTCCCAAGTCAGTTAATAGGTAAAGCAACCGAAAACGAATTGGTTAGGTCGCTTGCAAGCCTAAATGATAGCCAAAAATCCTTCCCCGAAATAGCCGATTGGATTGAAGAAAACTGCCAATTTATTTAAAACGAAAGATATATGAGCCTACCATTTGATACATATTACGACAAAAACGGAATTGAGATAAAAGTCGGAGACATATTGAAAGTATACCATTTTAACGTAGGAAAACGCGATTGGTACATGTGGAAACTTGTGTCTTATGATGAAAAATTCGGATTGGTAGGACTACATACCGGATGCGGTAAAATATGCATCGATGAACATAAGAATTGGTTTAGGCTTCATGCAATAGCCAACGACAATGGCGTTCTGACAGAGGCGGAAATCATAAATAGAGATGTTTGCTTTGATGAAGATAAAAAACGAGGAAATAGAAAACTACTTAAATTGAACTTATCATGAACGACACCGACAAAATCCAAAAAATACTGGAACGGCTTAAAAGTCAAAAAGAAAACCATCCTTATAAGGACTTGCTGAACAGTGAAAATCCCGCCACAGTTGACGCTGCACAAAACGCAATGCTCGGCTGGCAGGGAGGATTAGCGCTGGCTATATTAATTGTTGAACTTGCTATTGATTTGAAATGATATGGAAACGGAGCTTAAAAGGAACGATATGAAAAAATTATTTATAGACCTATTCTCCGGAAGCGGATCTTTTAAAAAAGAAGCCGAAGTAGCAGGTTTCGAATATTTCGGTGTTGATTGGTGTAATTATGAAAGTGCAAATCTCAATATAGATATTGAATTTTTAAGACTTAGTGATTTACCAAACTTGCACTTGTACGAAAAAATACATATGCATATTTCTCCGGATTGCACCACTTACACTATAGCAGCCATATCTACACACAGGAATGGAACAGAGCCAAAAAGTGAGTATGCGCTTAAGTGCGATAATGTACTAAAAAATGTTATACATCTTATTGAGTGTATAGAAAATGAGTTCAGAAACATTTTTACTTATGATTTTGAGAATCCTCGTGGTATGCTTCGTAAGATGCCATTCATGAAAAGATTCCCCCGATACACTGTTTGGTATTGCCAATACGGCGATGACCGTGCAAAGCCTACAGATATTTGGACTAACCTTAATTGGACTCCAAAGCCTGTATGTAAAAATGGTAATCCTGATTGTAATCACATACGAGCGCCAAGAGGTAGCGCGACAGGCACACAAGGAAGAAAGGGAAGTTTTGAACGATCAAAAATACCAAATGATCTTTGTAGGGAAATAATTCAATGTATATAAATCAAAAAATAAGAGATATGAAAACCATTAAAGTAGAATTGCAAGTTGAGAATGAAGATGACGAAGTAACTGCATATATAATATTCCCATCGGGTGATGGGGTTAAAATATATACAGATTCCGAGGGATTAGAATTTATATTAAATTACCTCGACATATGAACCAACCCAAAAAAACCAACACTTTACGGATTATTCCGAAAGAGGTACAGGAAACCAAGCGCGAAGTTATTATAACAGAACGCGAAATGGCAATTTACAGGCATGTAGCGCTAAAGTTGCGCTATCAACATGATGAAGTGCAGGGGATAGCGGATAGAGTACGCCCCGTGAACAAGATGGTTAGATTTTTGGCATTGGGGTTGTAATATGGCACTCAAACTAAAATCGATCAACTGGCAAAACAGCAAGCTGCCAGCACAGGTGAACGGAAACCTACTGTTCATATCAGAATCTATAATCGGAACAAATTGGGCTATCGTTCAATGGGAGCCGCTTACCTTTAAGCTAATCATAACGGATAAGGTTTGCAAAATGAGCATTTATCTGTCAACCATGACTATCCAGACTGCCATGAACCACCCAACCAAAGGAAAGACGCAATTAACTCGGCGTGGAATCACCTTGAAGGAATTTAAAAAACTACTGGATAACCCGCGTTATCATACGAATAAGGGCTACCATGTATTGCCTAAATGAACTTTTTTAAAAATCAAACAATATGACACAAACACAAGGACGAATCAGCAGGCGCAAGGACGTAAATGCTGCTTCGGTATTGCCTGAAATTGGCAAGATCAAAATTGGTATCAAGCACGAGACAAAAGGCTATCCTATGTCGCTGGATTATTTCAGGCCTACGGGAACTTTTGCAAACGAGTTTACCAAACTATTCGGCGAAAAACCAAAGAAATTGAACATCGCCTTTATCAGCGATGATATTGCAGAAGTTTGCAATCAGCGCTTTGAATGCTGGACAGACGGGAAGCGTTGGGGATTTGGAGATGGTGAAAACTTTACCGTATATGACAAAGGCGCTGCCGGTGGTAAAGGTGGATATGTTGAGAACGTCCCACCTACTGATGCACGGGTAAAGGCGTTAAAGTGGGATGAAATGTTAACACTTCGCTTTGTCATATTGGAAATGAAAGGCATTATGGGGTACTGGCGGTTCGAGACAAAAGCCAAAACGGTAACCATACCGTCTATCACAAAATCATTTGACTTTGTACGGGAACGCGCAGGCTCTATTATTGGCTTCCCATTTACGTTGATAGTTGAAAAGAAAACAGGCTATTCGCCTGGTGAGCCAAAATCGTACCCAATGGTAACGCTTGTGCCAAACTTTACGCAGGACACGCTGGAAATGGTGCGCGAGTACATTGAGGCTGGAGGCGAAATGAGCCGGGTTACCACAAAGATGATAGAGCAGGAGAACTTGTTAAAGGTTATGCCGAAAGAAACACTTCAGCTTAACGCCGGGACAAAAGAATGAAATTCGAAAATGTAGAAACGCAATGGTTCGATCGGGAGGCATTGCGCTTACCCTCCTACAAGGTAGGCAGGGTATCTTACGGCGATTACGGACGCTCTTACGTCAAAATATTGGAAGATGGAACAATAGAGCAGCCATTCAGGCTTTACACCTCTTTAACAACCGCCATAAGCCAGTGTGCGCCGATGGAGCGCGGATTGCTGGAATGGTATACTAAATTAGGTTTGGTAGAGGCTGAAAGGCAACTAAAGGCGTCTCAACATTACGGAAGTTTGATGCACTTGCTAATTGGGGAATGGCTAATTGAAAACAGGTTTGACTTTGGCACGATACAGGACAAAATAGATGAATATGTTGGTGAACATAACTGTTGGCAACCGGAAGTAGCTATGTGGCCTCGTAAGTTAAAATTTGACATTGCCAGCTTCATTTATTTTACTAAAGAGCGTGACATTAAGCCGTTGGGGATTGAATATGTGCTGCTGTCAGACAAAGGGTTCGGAACGCTGATTGATTTGGTGTGTAAGATGGATATTAGCGAGACCGGGTTCTTTGGAGAGGTATATGCAAGCGGGGCTAACAAGGGGCAACCAAAAGAAACTAAGCGGCGCAAAAGAATCACCGGGCTTATTAACTTTAAGTCAGGCCGACACGCTTTTTATCGGACAAATGGCATACAAATAGAGTGCGAAAAGCAGCTTTTTATGGAAAACTTTCCCGATATTAGTATAGATGCCGCCTTTAACTGGTCGCCTAAAGAATGGGATATAAACCCCGGATATAATTTAAAAGACTGGACAGGTGAAATATCACAACAAGAAATTGACGCGGTGCTTTCGCTTGCTGAAATTAGATTTGGAACAAAGGCCGTCAATAAACAATATGTTGACATTTATGGTACGCAGTGGCGTGACCGTGATTTATCGTGCGTCCATATTATGGGCGTAGAAGAGTATTGCATTAAAAACTATTCAAACATACCATCATAAACATGGAAATTACCGGAAAAATTCACGAGATAGGGATAACAGAATCCGTGTCCGATAAACTTAACAAGCGTAACTTAGTATTGGAGTACGCAGAAAACCCGCAGTACCCGGAGTACATTTCATTTGAGTGCATCAATGATAAATGTAACTTGTTGGATAACCTATCCGAAGGCAACCAAGTAACGGTTCATTTCAATTTGAGGGGCAGGCCGTGGACTAATAAGCAGGGCGTGAAACAATACTTCAATTCGTTGCATCTTTGGAAGGTGTCGTAAAATTCCTCACCACCACCCTGCATTCCCACAGTTCGGGGAAGCTAACTTAAAAAACTTAACCACATGAAAAAACTATTAGCCAATAGATTAAGAGAGCGCCAAGATACCATAGAATTCAGGCGAATAAGGAGTCGACTTATGGTTCAGGCTCAAAACAATGTTAACTACTTTTATATCGTCCACATGACAGAAAAGGCTATAACACAGCTAAAGAACGAAGGTTTAAATGTCGACAAGGTTATTGATGGGACGGAGAAATTTAAAATAAGTTGGTGATATGTATTGCAAAACCGATATAACCTCCGGTAATCGAAAGTTTACCTATGCCAAAAAGGGAGATAGCGTTAATGTACTGGATAGCAAGAAGCATCCAGTACTATTATGCGAACGTAACGGCGAACGATTCATGTGCAATGCCGACCAATTACAGGTAGAGCCGTTGTTTTTGGATGAAATAAAATCTCCGGTAGATGCCGCCAAATCTGAATTGCGAAAGGAATTGAGAAAACTACTTGCGCGAGATTCTTACCAGTTCAAAATCATATTCAACCGTGTTTATTATGACAAGGTTAGTAAATTTCCACGCAACATTGACAGAAAGACGTGGCTTGAAATAGCTACGCAATTATGGGAGGTATCAGCAGTAGGCTCTACGCCACTGATTGATGCCATTAAAGCCAATCAATAACCCCCACTCATGGAAAAGATGCCTTATTACATTTATGCAGGGCTGCCGGACAAATCACCGCAGCCATTGTACGCCATAATCCAAAATGAGATAGAAAAAACAGGCGGTGTAAAGCGCACCATCGAATTATTAGAGGCTGAAATGGTAAAGACTTACTGGAAGAAGTATGAGAAGCCAAAAATAAGGGCAAAATCAGGACATTTCAGCACATATAAGGAAAAAGAGGTTAAGTATATCATCGAAAACTTTGGGTTGCTTACAGCGGCGCAAATAGGGCTTAAATTAAATAGGACTGCCGCTGCAATACGCGCCCATGTTTGCATACTTAGGCGACAAGGGAAAATGAAACCGCATGGAGTTGATGTTCTTGGCGTTCAGGAGGCATTAGCTAAGGGTGTAAAGACTTTTGCTGTGGCAAAGATGTTCCGGGTTCACTATTCTGTTATTACCCGGATTAAAAGCGGGAACTATCCACGTGTTCGCCTATAATTCCTCACCCAAAAAGCCGTACAAGCTAATAGGTACAGGGTGATAGCGGTGTTGATTAGGAGGTTCATAGAAACATACTTAATTTACTCATGGCCTCTAATGGAGGTAGTTCCTGAATTTTAGCCCACGCATTTTTACCAACGTATAGTGTTCTTCTTTCCTTATCCATAATGTAACTCTCAATGTTCACCCATCGGTAGTTTGAACTACGCTTTTTCCATTTATTTCTTATTCGAACCTTTTTTGATTTTGGAAATTTGTATTGTACAAACTCATCTCTGTTTAAAAGATGGTTAAAGACAATCTGAAAACCATTTAAGGATGGTGTCATTTGATATTCACAGTTCATGGTTTTACGCTTTGGTTTTTCATACCCATCCCCCTATCCTCATACTATCCACCGGCCACCTGTCCAGACATTTACGTGCGAATTTAGCCGCGTCCTGTATGCGTAGTTTGGCCCGGCGGTAGTTGGAGTGTTGGGTGGGGGTTAGTTTCATGATGGGTTATTTGTTACGTTTGGGTCATTTACTACAACCAGCCTGTCGCTGTCTTTATTTAAATCGGAATAAACAGCATATCCTTTATCGCTTACCGTAAAGGTTGAGCAATAGCAATACTGTTTACCATCATTTGATATTCTGCCCATCTTAACTACGTTTAAAGATAGCGAAATAGCGTCTGTCATTTCGAGGTCAGATTCGTTTTGTATGATTATCTTTTTCACGGTTTCATCCTCCTTGCAGCAATCCTCGCTGCTAATAAAATTGTGGCGATTATGCCTAAATACGATAGGAACATAATTGCGGGTGCGGTTAGGTGGGTCATGGTGGGGGTGGGTTATTTAGGGCTTAGTTCTTTGTGGCCTCGCCTTTGAGGCATATTCTGCTAATACCCTATTTCTTCGCTCGTTCTCTTCGGCTGTGATTATCAGGTCATTTTTAAGCAGGTAATTGTAAGCCTCAATTCTGGCATTTTCTTCTGAATCGCCCTGACAACTTATATCGCTGCCATCCCATGTTCCATAGCAGTCCCATGCGAAGCCGGAATCGGTTGTCGCAGTATTCCTTAACTTGGTTTTGAACAACTGCGAAAATTGGTAGTGGTTCATTTTTGGTCTTTCGTTCATATCGTTTTGTCTTTTACCACCATAAGCCCATGCCGTTTTATAGGCTATGGGCTTTTAAAATCTTAGGGTATCGGTGCAGTGCGTAACGTGCGTTGATTTACTCTTTTACATAACATTCAGACTTAATCCAATTTTGTCTCTATCTTTTGCCGCCAAATCCCCAAGCCTTGTGAGCGTTGGGGTGCGCGTGGTTTTTACCTCACAAACTTAATTACAGCCTCTTTAAGCCCATTTTCCTTAATCCACCACCTTGCTATAGCCGGGCTGCTGAAAGTCATCGTATAGCCTTGTAAATGATGCCTGCGTGACCATTACGGGCGGTTAGTATCGCTTTGCTTTCGTGCCGGTCTATTTCGTTCAATTTAAGTCCGTTCACAATATTTGCAGTCCAATACTCTATTGGCTTGCGTGTCTTGGCGTTTACTGGCGGTACTTGGTAGGTCTTCATTTTACTATTATTTTATCTAAAAGCATCATTGAAAAAAACCCAAATGGAACCGCTTCGATTATTATAAATGGAACGCTTACATCCAATGCGACTATAACCGCTGTGTTAATTGCGACCATAGGCAAGAACCATAACCACACCCTTGTTTGTTTGCTAAGATTTTTCATATCATCTAATTTACTTTTTATTTTTCTTAACTTTCGGTTCATCCTTCCCCAATTCAAAAGCCATCCTGACCTGTTGTTCGGTGAATATCTTCTTACCATCCTTGTCTAAGGTATGATGGTTGAGGATTAGTTGGGTGAGTGTGGTTATCATACCTTTGATATTGCATTATTCATTGAATTTATGAAGGATAGTATTTGCAAATCCTGTCCATGCCCCTTATTACCATTCCCTACATTTATTCGAGTTTCAAGTTCTTCAATGAGCCACTCTTTTTCTTCATCGGTAAAATCCATCGTATTGCTCTGTATCTTTGCCTCCAGTGAATCAAGCCACTCAACTGTCTCTGGCCCGTAAGCACTCTCCTGGTCTTCCTGAATCGTATCTCGCCTGATTTCAATAAGCGGAATAATTTCTTGAATCTGATACTGTGTGAACTTTTTCATTTTTGTAATTTTGTCATATATAAAGTTACGGACAAGTGTTATTTTAAAAAAGGCATATCTTATCCAAATCGTAGTACATCTTATCATTTCGCCTCATCCCCAATATCCCACTGCGGTATGCTCCAAACATGCGGCTTCGAGTCGAGATATTGAACTCCTGCCGATAAAGTCGCTTTGTTGCCAGCTACGATCTGCGGGGATATGCCGCCCTTAGTATCGAGCGCAAATGTGTTCCAGTCTACGAGAGCGGTACATTTGGCGTATGGCAGTTGTGTAGCCCCGTCAATATACAGCGAGTCTACGCGAACCGGATTAACTGGCCGGTAAGCACCGGGATTGAATATACCCGATTTGATGTAGTACTTCTTTCCCGTTATTATTTGGACTGTGCTTTCTTTCTTGCAACTTACCCATACGATGGCGATGGCTGCGATGAGGGGGAGTTTCATGGTAATAGGTGTGGATTTTCGTGGATATTGCCGATTTTTGAAATGCCCTTTTTATCAATTAAGTACTTTATGAAATTAACGTCATCGTCTGATTGGTCATACATCTTCAATAGTTCCTTTAATTCTTCATCATTAGAATCGGCATAGCTATCACCCATCTTCTCAAACCAATATTTTTTACTTACAGCCGTGCCATCCTCCATAAAATAAATAGTATAATCCAACGATAGATATTCTGATGAATTGAAGACAATCCTAAGCGATTCTATGCCATTTTTCAGCATTATAGTGCCACAGTTTGAGTTCCAAAAACCATTATTTTTTTCTGGTGGTGTAAAATCAACTATATCGCCTTGATACAGCTCTTGGTTCATGGTGTCTTTAAACCCAATATATTGCATAAGTGGATATTGAGAATTAACACCAAACTCCTCCCAAACAGGCTTTTCTTCGTCATCCCATATCCACCATAACGCCCATCCGGTAGTTCTAAGCCAACGTAAGTGATAGGCATAATTGGATTCTGGATAGTGCATCTGTTCGCCGTCGAAGCATCTAAACTTTATATCGTTTTTCATACAACCTCCTCCATCCTTCCTACCCTGTTCTCCAAATAAATAGCGATTCGTTCGTATCGTAGCGCGACTTTGTACAGTCCTAATCCGGCGTACATTTTCACCGCCCATATCGCATTGTCGCGCATTTTGAGCAGTTGGGCGGGGGTGAGGTGACATGGTTTCATGGCAATTCCTCCAATTCACAAACATGCACAATATGCCCAAATGAGCCTATTTTGCCATAAATACATTCATTATTGGTAGGCACTGATATTTTCTTGCTGAATCCGGTTCTCATGGCATAGGTTAAAGCAGCTGGATTTCCATCGCAGTTCATCCAGCTTTTGCCAAACACTCTGTCCTGCCAATCTTCTATTCGGATTTCATTTCCGCCTATTCCGTTGGCCTCTGTTTTGATTTTAACCGTTTTTCCGGCTAATTGGTGTGGTTCGTTGTGCATCTTTTTCGGTTTTTATAGTTTTACAAATTGTCTTTAAGGTAGGCGGACACGCATTCCTGCAAATTCCTAACCATATACAGCGCGTTCTCAACACCGCCGGTATCTACATTCGAGTCCATCCAGTTCGATAGCGTGGAGGGGCGTATTTCGATGTGTGGCAGGCCGGGGAGTATGGCTATGATGCGGTCGTCGGAGAGGGTGGCGGTGAGTGTGGTCATATCTTCTCAAATTTATACCCACTCCATGCGGATGTCGTACGAACGCCTAAAGAGCCGTCCGATTTGTGAATAGTAACTATCGGCAGACTTTCACTATTCCATTTTGCAGCGAAAGATGTTATTTCGCCTGTCTTTAATTTTCGCCCATCCATGAATTTTACCTTATCGCCAATTTTCAAGCCAGTTGAAATACTATAAAGTTCGGCGGTCAAATCCTGTTTTTCCTGTGCCAGTTTTGATAATTCGGCAGAATGGTTGTCTTGCTCCAATTTTAGGAACGATAGCCGTTGTTGTATTTCTTGTTCTCGTGTCATCTTATTCCTTTCTAATTATTTTTAAGTGCTTCAATTTCTTTTTTAAGTCCGTCTATTTTCTTTTGCTTTGTTTCGGCGATTAGTTTGTTGTGAGTTTCCAACGCTTCTGAATTATGATTATCCAAAAACGTTTTCAAGTCTGGATTGTCATCTAATAAAAGATTTAGCGGTATTCTTATCAGCGATTGTTCGTTATTTGGCTCATAAGAACATTGATAAATCAGGTTAAGAGAAAGTCCGCTTAATTTGAATTTGATTCTTATATAGTCCCCTTCGCCGTGATCTGAATAGGGTAGATTATATTTACTAATGTAGAATTTTTCCGCAAGTGTTTTGTTGCTGTTAAAATGCATATAATTGCTATAAAAACCCGCTTGAATAAGTACATTGTGATACTTTAAATAAATATCTTTTATTCGGTTTTTTACTGCTAAAATTTCATTTTCAACATCTTTTTTTCTTTTTTCTAGCGTTACAATCTCGCTTTGTATTTCGTTTACTTCTTTTACGTCAGGGTGCATTTTTTTCCTCCTTTTCTTTGTTTACAATCTCCTCACCTCGTTTTAGTGAGTCAGATAGTGCGGATAATTGTTCAGGTGTTGGCACAAACTTCCCCTTCGTGCTAAAATCACGCCTTGGTTCGGGGCTGTTAAATGGCTTTTCGCTGTTCCATCCTGCCAGTATCGTTTCGTCGTCTGGTGTGTAATTTTTCATAAGTATGTATAGTGCCAAATGCCCCCATCTATTCCGTTTAAAACTTGCGTTACTATGTCTTGTATGTCTGCCATCTTCTTACTTCAAATGCTCCCCAAACATAACCAACAGCATCAGCCCAATGGTTACTATCGGCATTAATACGACCGCCAATTCCCTGTTATCCGCATCTCCTGCGAAGACGTGGCGGATGGATGTTTTTAGTGTTTTCATGTGGTTTATACCACCTTCCCGGTGGTTGGGTTAAATGTTAAGTTTTTCTATGGCTTTTACAATATGACTAATCGCTTCATCAAGTTCGGTTTTAATATCGTACCATCCTTTAAAATCAGCAGACATTCTAACTTGAGTAATCAATATACGAGATTCATTGAGTTGTTCTATTTTGATTTCTTTATCCGTTTTCATTATCTTATCGCCTTTAAAGAGTCCAATTCTTTCTTAGTTAAATAGTCCAGTGCGTATTCCTGTCCGTCCTGTGTGAAGATTACGGATGTCAGGCCGCGTTCATCTGTTACGGAATCGGTTATGGTTACGCGGTGTGATTTGGTGCAGCCTGTCAGTACTATACTGATGGCTGCGAGGGTTAGGAGGGATTTCATTAGCGAGTCCGTTGCCTTTGGTCAAACCAATTTATGACTTGTGAAATTCCGCAAATTTTTCTGTAATCGTCTGCATCATCATTATCAAGTTCGCCTTTAATATCGGATATTAGTCCCTCAAGTTCATCAATGTAGTCTTGTATAGACTGTATTGCTTCCTGTGTTTTTGTTTCCATCTTGTCTTATGTTTTCTCTCAATAATTCAAATAATCCAACACCTCAAATAATGTCCAACCTGTTGTGTCGGTCGGCTCTGCATCGTGCTGATATAGCATCTTATCAGCTTCTCCGGGCAACATCGGCCTGTCTGTATAGCCTTCCATTTCGTAGGAGTCTATAAGGGTTTGTGGGAGGGTGGTGTGGTGCATAATGATACGTTTTTTACCGGACTCCATTGCCCGGCACCTCAAAAAGCCGAACCCCTAAGAGTGTCGGCTTATGACCCTGATAAAACGTATCAAGGTAAAACAGGGTGTCTTAACTTTCGGTATCTGAAGCCCACATGTATATACCATCTAAAAAAGCAATCGCTGTTTCTTCGTTATATTGAACAACTGCTTTGTTGGATATTGTAAAAACACAGCTTATAGCACCTGCAAGTTTTTTATACTCAACGCCTATAAAATCGCACTTAGCCACCTTATTAATCCTATTAACATAGCCATTAATTGCAAGCATTTCAAATTTTCCTATTGGTGTTAATGTTTTAGCATCCCGATACGTTTTTTTAAATTTTTGTTATGGTGGGGGTTAGTGAAAGTTCGATGGGTTGTTAATGGCAATTTTAAAAGCATCCTTAACAATATTAACAGATGCGCCATGCATTGACATAAGAAAAGCATTGATATAAATTTCATTATGCCCTTTTTTAACCAATTCATTAGCCTTATCTAAAATTGGTTGTGGAATTTCAAGTGTTTTCATCTTCTTTCGTTTTTGTTAAAGTCTTTCTACTGCCTAAAGCGCAAGTCCCGTAGAACGTTGCGCCAAGACTGCTAAGACTTAGCAGAACTTAGGCGGTTTCGTATTCTTGCTGAACCTGTAAGAATGGTATTATCTTTTCATAAAAATTACCCTGCATAGCAGCCCTTTCAAACCTGATTTCTAAGTAGTCAAGTTGCGGGTGAACGCTCATTTTTATCATTCCACGATACGTTAAAAACTCCATTAATCTCAATGAATATTTAGGATTGTAGGGTAAGCGTAATACCTTGTTATCATCAAGGTATGGTGTAAATTCTGGCTTTTCCATTTTGCTAAGTTTTTAATTATTTTGTTAAGTCAAAGATATGCTAAATCATAACACTTGTCAATAGGCAAATGCAAATTATTTTTTAAAGTGCTGATTTACAGTCTAATAAAATTATGCTATTGCACATCAAATGCTATTTACATACCTTTGTATATGACCAAACAGGAAATTATAACCCATATCAGAACTGAACGTCAATCCCAGGGGTTAAGTCAAAAGCAACTGGCTGACCTTGCAGGTACATATAAGGCTGAAATATCCCTGCTCGAGGCCGGAAAAAAGACCTGCACTATAGATACGCTTATTTCCCTGTCCGATGCCCTCGGGTTGTCTGTGATGGTTGGAAAGTCGTATCGCCATCGATTTGGTTGTGTGTATTGAGTCGTTATAACTTTTTGGAATAGGTTATAACTATATGTTATAGCAAACCCTGCGGGTATAATTAAGAGGCTTGAGAGAGGTTTATCTCACTATTTACCCTGCCTGATTCGTGTAATACTTCGTCTAAAATAGGCTCAAAAATGCCATTTACGGCTGTTTTACCCCTTGGAGTGACATAATAAACCGTGTCCAATCTCCACGCGTTAAGTTGTGTGACCCAATAAGATTTTTTCTTTTTACCTACGTAGCCAAGCTCTAATAAATAAGCAATATTACGGTCAACGCTTTGGTTGTGAGAGCCTATTATGAACTTTATTGCTGATGTTGTTAGGTTAGGGTTAGCCCCAATCAGAACCAAATATTTAAACGCATTACTTTCTCTCAATCCCTGCTTTGGCGGTATTATTGACCTGATTTTACTTACAGGTAATGAATTTATTCTGAAGTGCAGCAGTGAGATTTGCTCGAATGTCATACCCCAAAGATAATCACCTTATTCATTATAACCAAATGTTATACCAGTCATAACAAAAAGTTATAATTCAGTATAACGTGTAGTTATAGGTGATAGCTAAGTTTTTAGTTTACAATCCACATTACATAACTACCTGTGTGTCAACATGGTTTACATAATACCAGTTATGTTGATAATGTACTAACCAATTAGTACGAAGCTATTAACTTCTATATAAGCCACTCTATTTATCCCCAGCTATCCAACACCACATCCATACCAATCGTGTTGCCAAGAGCCTAAAACATGCCTTATTTGCCAAATAGGTTTGTTGTGGTCGCGCGTCGATGCAGGTTGCGTGGTCTGTCCGAACTGAATTAGAAAAGTTTCGACCCTACCCGGTCGCAGTAAAGCCGGTTTTGGTACGTAAACATGGGGGTGGGTCTGTGGGGCGGTCTTTCCAGCACATTGGGATCCTAAGCTTAGAATTCCACGTGGACAAGTTGTCGCG
>JADMIO010787523.1_pt1 | contig 75774 bp, 76 predicted proteins | sample 8958161 | NCBI WGS metagenome assembly JADMIO01 (sample SAMN16585339, study PRJNA669376) | soil metagenome | isolation source: Crop rotation soil | place: USA: Cullars Rotation, Alabama | collected 2011
CGCGACAACTTGTCCACGTGGAATTCTAAGCTTAGGATCCCAATGTGCTGGAAAGGAAGATCTTCTCGTTGCCGCTGACGCGCGCGACGTACAGGAGGTACTTGCCGTCGGGCGAGTAGGTCGGCCCGGCGTCGGCGAAGTTGTCGTTGGTGAGGTTGGTCACGGCTTCGGTCCCGAGATCGACCGAGTAGATGTCGCCGACCGCGCCGCGCAGCGCCGCGAACGCGATCGTCTTGCCGTCAGGCGAGAACGACGGCGACTCCGGCTCGTCGACGGTCTTCATGTCGATGCGCTGCTCGATCTTGCGTGTCAGGACGTTCTGGACGATCAGCGTCCGCTCTTTCTTCGTCCGCACGAAGTAGGCGAGGCGATCGCCGCGCGGCGACCAGGTCATCCACGGCATCTCGAAGCGCTCGCCGTTCTGGATGATGTGGTCGAAGCCCATGTCCTTGTCGAAGCCCTTGGTGAGGTCGCGGACGATCGAGCCGTCCTTGCTCGAGATGAGAATCATGTCGATCTCGCCGTCCTTGCGGTTGAACGTCGCCGCGGCGATCAGATCGCCCGAGGGCGAGGGCGCGATCGAGATGGCTTCGACGTACGGCGTCTTCTCCCGATTGGGCGCGAGGTCGCGGCCGTAGTCGGCCGGCCGTTCCTTGTCGCGGAACGGCTTGAACCGATCTTTGAGGTACCGCTCGAACGCCTGATCGAACTCGTCCTTCTTCATCTTCAGCGCTTCTTCGTAGGCGTCCTCGCCGCCGCCGATGACCGACTTGCGCAGCGAGAAGACGAACTGCCGCACGCCCTCCTTGCCGTACTTCGCTTCGATGAACTCGAACACGGCGTGTCCGAGGTTGTAGGGCACGAAGCGCGCGCTGCCGGCGTTGCCGTACGCTTCGGTCTCGGTCATCTTCGGGACGATGTCCGAGATCGCGGCGTCGCGGACCATCATCAGATCGAGCGGCGACCACTGCCCGCGCTCGTACTCGGACAGTCCTTCGTTGACCCACAGCGGCACGTTCCTGCGAATCAGGCCCTGCGGAATGATGTCGAATTCGAACTGATGCGTCAGCTCGTGGACGATGAGGCCGTAGAGCTGATCGGGCGGCGCGTCGATCGGCATGACCATGCGGTGCTGCGTCGGCTCGGCGAACGCGCCGACGCCTTCCTGGCCGGCGTTGGGATCGACGTTCTCCTGTTCGAACTCGCTGTGCGTCTTGAAAAGAATCAGCTGCACTTTCGTCGACAGGTCGTGTTTGAGGTCAGCGCTGATTTGCTGATACGCGCTCTCGGCGTAGCCGGCGACGCGTTCGATGTGCTGTTTGAGCTCCGGGTAGAAGAAAATCTCGAAGTGATCCGTCGTGTAGATCTGCCAGTCGAACTTGTCGTAATGGATCTGGTTCTTCCCGTAGTACGGGACGAACGGGGTTTGCGCGGCAATCGGCGCCGACCATCCGGCAACGAGCGCGCCGGCCAGCACGGCAACGACCAGGGAGACACGCGGACGCATAGGCAGGTCCTCTCGGGAGAAAGGCGAATCTTACCTGTGACGCGAAAGGGCCTGCAAACGCCACGCCCGGGCTGCGCCGGTGCGCCGCCGGGCAATTGTCCTCAGTGGAGGAATAATTAGGGGCTGACGGGGGTTTAACAAGTTTGTGACGTCCACCTTCGAGGCCGACGCGCTCGCGTCGCTCGACAGCCTGTACCGCACCGCGCTGCGGATTACGCACCGGGCCGCCGACGCGGAAGATCTGGTCCAGGACACCTATCTCAAGGCGTTCCGTGCGGCCGGCCAGTTCAAACCGGGCACGAATCTGCGCGCGTGGCTGTTCACCATCCTCCACAACACCGCGCGCAACCGCGCCCGCGACCTTGCCCGCGAGCACGTGGACATCGACAGCGATGCCGTCGAACGGGCGATGGAGACCGGCAGCGAGCGCTCCGGAGCCAGCGTCACGCCTGAATCGCTGCTCCTGCGCGACACGCTGACGCCCGAGTTGCAGGCGGCCATCGACGCGCTCCCGCTCCAGTTCCGCGAAGCCGTCTGGTTACGCGACGTGGAAGAGTTTTCGTATGCCGAAATCGCCGAGATGCTCCAGGTGCCGGCCGGCACGGTCATGTCGCGCATCTCGCGCGGCCGCCGGCTCCTGTTCGACCGCCTTCACCATCTGAGGCCTGCACATGTCTGACTGTAAGTCGATCGACCCGCTGATCACCCCGTATGTCGACGGCGACATCGACGCCGCCGAGCGCGGGCGTGTCGACGATCACGTCCGGCGCTGTCCGCCGTGCCATTCGCGTGTGACCGCCGAGCGCGCCGTGCGCGATCTGGTGCGCGCCAAACGCGGCGAGATGACGGCCGACGCCGCGTCCGCCACGCTGCGCGCGCGGTGCAGCGCGCTCGCCGGCCGCCCGCCTGAAGCCTCGCGCTCCCTCGCCGGCTTCGGGACGCGCGGCCTTGACGGCCCGCGCGGTTTCAGCCGAACGTTCATGAAGCCGCTCGCGATCGCGGCCGGCGTCGTGCTTGTCGCTGGCGGCGTATTTCTCTACGAAGCGACGGATCGATCCACGCGCGTCCTGGCCGCGGAACTCACCGCCGATCACGTGAAATGCTTCGGCGTCGTCAACGCCCTCGTCGGAACGAACGCCAACCCGGCGGCCGTCGAGCAGGTTATGTCCGACGTGTTCGGCTGGCAGATGCATGTGCCGGAGCAGACGGGCGAAGGCCTCGAGCTGGTCGGCGCGCGGCCGTGTCTGTACGCGCGCGGCAAGGCGGCGCACCTGATGTATCGCCATCACGGCCAGCCGCTGTCGCTGTTCATGCTGCCGCAGCTGTCGCGGTCCGGAAAGCCGAACGAAATCGTCGACGTGATGGGACACGAGGCGGCGGTCTGGTCGCGCGACGGCCGGACGTTCGTGCTGATCGCGAAGGAACCTGAAGCCGAGCTGCAGCATGTCGCGTCCGTGGTGCAGGCGGCGCTGCACTAAAATGGGACTGCCATGAAACTCCGCTGGACGATTGCGGCGGTCAGCGCGCTCGCGCTTGCGCTCCTGACGCTCAACGACTCGGACCTCTGGGACTTCTCCGCGCACGCGGCGTCCGGCGCGGCGTGTCCGGCGAACGCGAAGACCGCCAAGCTGAACTTCACGCTGAAGGACATGAGCGGCAAGGACGTGAACCTTGCGAGCTACAAGGGCAAGGTGATCCTGCTGGACTTCTGGGCCACGTGGTGCGAGCCGTGCAAGCTCGAGATTCCGTGGTTCAGCGAATTCCAGACGAAGTACGGCGCGCGCGGTTTCCAGGCGGTCGGCGTGTCGGTTGACGACACAGTGGAGAAGTTGAGGCCGTACGTCGCGAAGTACAAGATGAACTATCCCGTGCTTCAGGGTCTCAATCACGACGACATCCAGAACACCTACGGACCGCTCTGGGGAATTCCTGTGACCGCGATCATCTCGCGCGACGGAAGAATCTGCGCGAAGCACACCGGAATTTCTTCGAAACAGAACTTCGAGAAAGAAATCGAAGCCCTGCTGAATTAACCGCTGGCCCCTGGTCCCCGGCCCCTGATATGATCCCGCCAGATGTCCAAGGGATTCACGCACGCGCGGCTCGCCTGCGGCTGCACCATCACGTTTCGTGACGGCGTCGGAGGCAGTCCGGTAACCGTTCTCGTGTCCGACAAATCGCCGGCGTGCACTATTTCGCTGCACGTGCGCGATCTGCCGCTCTACGACTACCGCGAAGCGCTCCGGCCGTCCACGCGTCTGGGTCCGCCGGAAGAAGAAGAGTTCGAGGAAGAGAATTAAATTTCGCCTCGGCCTTTTGCTCGTGCTCGCGGCGCTTGCCTCCGGGTGCGCCAGCGGGCCGACGATCGAACCGTTCGTCCTCGAAGGCAAGCGTCTCACCGTCAACAACACGTCGAAGAATGTCTGGAAGGACGTTCGCATCCAGATCAACCGGCAGTACCTCGTCCAGGTGCCGGAGATCGCGGCCGGACAGCGGTTCGACGTCACGCTCGACGCGTTCCTCGACGTCTACGGCAATCACTTTTATTATCAGCGTCAGCAGATCAAGGACGTCCACCTGACCGCGAACGTGCCCGGCGGCGCGCCCGTGGACACGCACATGGAGTTCACGCGCAGCGGGCTGCAGGGTCTTGCCGACACGGGCGTCTTCAAGAAGAAAGAATGACCGGGCGGCAGGGGCCCCCGGACTGAGGGAGGCAATGGCGCGACTCAAATCAGAAATCGAAGTCACCTGTCCCTGCTGCAACTCCACGCTCGTCATCGACCTGAACCTCGGACGTGTGGTCGGACACAAGGAAGTCGAGAACCCGAACAAGCCGGAGCTGAACGACGCGCACCGGATCATCGCCGAAGAGGCCGCGCGCCGCGAGGCCGCGTTCCAGCAGTCGGTCGAGTCGGAGCGCACCCGCGGCGACGCGCTGTCGAAGCGGTTCGAAGAAGCGCTGCGCCAGGCGCGGCAGGAACCGATCACCAAGCCGAAGCGGGACTTCGATCTCGATTAGTGACTGGCACGACGTGCGTCGTCACGGGCGCCAACAGCGGCATCGGCAGGGAAACCGCGCTCGGACTCGCGCGCGCCGGCGCGCGTGTCGTGATGGTCTGCCGCAATCAGCAGAAGGGCGAGGCGGCCGCCGCCGACATCCGGCGAGATGCGCCATCGCCTCACGTCGATTTGCTCATCGCTGACATGTCGTCGCTGGCGTCCGTTCGCGCGCTGGCCGCGACGGTCGCGCGGCAATACCCGCGCATCGACGTGCTGATCAATAACGCCGGCGCCGCCTACGCGGCTCGCGCGCTGTCGGTCGATGGCATCGAGATGACGATTGCCGGCAATTACCTCGGGCCCGCGCTGCTGACGTTGCTGCTGATCGATCGCCTCAAGGCGAGCGCGCCCTCCCGCGTCGTGAACGTCTCGTCGGAGGCGCACCGCAGCGCTCGACTCGATCTGAACGAGACGCGGACGTTCAAGGGCATTTCCGCGTACGGTCAGTCGAAGCTGCTGATGAACGCGTTCACGTTCGAGCTCGCGCGCAGGCTGGAGGGTACGGGCGTCACCGTCAATTGCCTGCATCCCGGCGTCGTCGCGACCAACATCTGGTCTCTGGATCTGCCGGCGGTCCTGAAACTTGTCGTCGCGCTGATGAAGCCGTTCATGTTGAACTCGAGGAAGGGAGCGCAGGTGTCGCTGTATCTGGCGACCGCTTCCGACGTGGCCGGAGTCACCGGAAAGTACTTCGTCAAATCGAAAGCGGTCGACTCCAGCCGCCTGTCGCGCGATCCGAAGGTCATGAGTGAAGTCTGGCGATGGACAGAGAAAATGGCTGGTGTGCATTGATTCCACGACGCGCGATTGTGTCCGCTGTTCTGGCCGTTTCGACCGTGACGGCGACAGCGGGGGCGCAAGGCCGTCGAGGCGGCCCCCCGGCGTCTGCCAGACCTCGAACGGGAACGATCGAGCGCGTGAACATCGCCGGCGGCGAGACGACGGTGTATCTGCCTCCGAGCTACATGAGCGACGCTGAGCGGCGCTTTCCTGTGGTGTATATCGCGACGGCGAGTCCGATCGACAGCATCAAAGATGCGGCTGACAAACTGGCGGCGGCGCCGGGCTTCAGCGAGCCGATCATCGTGATGACCGACGGTGCGTCGGTCGAGAATCTGCCGACAGAGATTGACAAGCGGTACCGGACGATTGCCGTCAGAATCAGCCGCGGTCTTGCCGGCTACGCGCTCGGCGGCGACGCTGCGCTTCGCACGGCGATGAAACGTGCCGACGTGTTTTCGAGTTTATATCTTCTGAGCGCGTCCATCGTCGACGCGACCGTCGCGGCATTGGACGCGAATACGCTGAGCCTGCAGCGGCTGTACGGAGTCGGTATGACCGTTGGAACGCGCGACGCCGCGCTCGCGATGAACCGGCGCCTGCACGACGCGATGACGCGCCTGAAGATTCCGCACTACTACGAGGAGTTCGACGGCACGCTCGCTGAAAAGAGCGGCGAACGGATCGAGACGCGTCTGCTGCCGTTCTTTTCCAAGAACCTCACCGCACCGGCGAACCCCACGTCTCCCGCGGTGCAGTGAGCCGGCCGGGGCGGACGTGTCTTTCGCAGACCCGGACGTAGGTCCGGCCTTTCAAGGCCGGGCGTACGGCTATTCGTCCACCGCAAACACAAACAACGACAACCCCGACACGATCGACACGTACTGCTTGTTGCCGACGCGGTACGTGATCGGGCCGCTGTTGATTGACGAACCCAGCTGCGTTTTCCACAGCAGCTCGCCGGTCCGCGCGTTCAGCGCCTGGAAATAGCCTTCGCGTCCGCCGGTGAAGAGGACGTCGCCGCCGGTCGTCAGGATGCCCGCGTCGGTGACGTCGGTCATCTTGAACTTCCACTTCTCGCGGCCGGTGCCGGGATCGAGTGCGAGAACGGCGCCATGGCCGGCGGCTTCGGTCCACGTGTTGATGGGCGCACGTCCGAGGCCGGGAGCGCCCGGCACCGCAGAGAGATTGCGCGGTCCGCCGCCGACGAAGTTCGTGCCGACTTTGTATTCACTTGGTGCCGGCGAGTAGATGCTCGCGTAATCCTCCCACGCCGGAATGTAGAACAGGTTGGTGCGGGGGCTGTACGACGGCGAGTACCAGTTCGTGCCGCCCTGATTGCCGGGATAGGTGGGTTGCCCCTCGCCCTGGGGCGTCTGTTTCGGCCGGCCGCGTTCGTCGAACGTGCTCATCCAGTTCACTTTCACGAACGGCTTGCCGACGAGAAACCGGCCGGTCGCGCGATCGATCGCGTAGAAGTTGCCGTTTCGGTTGGCCCACAGGATGACGTTGATGCTGCTGCCGTCCCAGTTGTCGACGAGCACCGGGACCTGCACCGAGTCGTAGTCGTAGACGTCGTGGGGCGTGAACTGGTAGTGCCACTTCAGCGTGCCCGTGTCCGCGTCGAGCGCGACCACCGAATCCGTATAGAGGTTGTCGCCGGGCCTCTGCGCGCCGTTGTAGTCGGGCCCGACGTTGCCGACGCCCCAGTACGTGAGATTCAGCTTCGCATCGTAGGAGCCGGTCATCCAGATCGAGCCGCCGCCGTGCTTCCAGGCGTCTGGATCGCAGAAGCCTTTTGAATTCGGCGGGCACCGTTCCCAGGTCTCCGAACCCGGCTCGCCCGGCGCGGGAATCGTGTAGAAGCGCCACACTTCCTTGCCCGATTGTGCGTCGTAGGCCGCGATGAAGCCGCGGATGCCGTACTCGCCGCCCCCGACACCGACGATCACTTTGTCTTTCACGACGAGCGGAGCGTGGGTGATCGAGTACCCGTCGGTGGTCTTCGCGACGGCCGTCTTCCACAGCTGCTTGCCGCTTTTCGCGTCGATCGCGATGAGCTGCGCGTCGAGCGTGCCCATGAAGAGCGTGTCGCCGAGAATCGCGACGCCGCGGTTGTTCGCGCCGCAGCAGACGATGCGATCCTGCGCGGGCGTGTAGCGGTAGATCCAGAACGCGCGGCCGGTCACGGCGTCCAGCGCGATGACGTCGTTCTGCCGCTGCGTGATGTACATGATCCCGTCGACGACGAGCGGCGTCGTCTGCCAGTTGCCGGCCACGGGCGACTGATAGACCCACTGCAGCTTGAGGTTCTTCGCGTTGGCGGGCGTGATCTGATTCAGCGGGCTGTAGCGCTGGCTGTAGTAGCCGCCGGAATACATCAGCCAGTTCTGCGGCTCGCTCGAGGCGGCGGCCAGGCGGTCGGCGGTGATTTGCGCGGCCGCGACAGACGGAACCGACATCGTCAGCAGGCCGGCGGCGAACGCTCGAAACATGCGCGTCATGACGGCTGTCCTTTCAGCGAAAGCAGGTAGGCGAGCACGTCGGCGATCTCCTCGTCGGTCAGCTTCCCTTTAAACGACGGCATCGGCGATTTCGTGTCGACGGCGAACTCACGCACGTCCGATTTCAGGAGCGACTGCAGACGCTCGTGGTCGTCGATGATCTGGACGCTGTAGGTGTCTTCGTTTAACCGGCGGCCGGTGACGATTGTGCCGTCCTTCTTCACGATCCTGACGGGCCGGTTGATCGGCATCATCTGGCTGTTGGGATCGGTGAGCGAACGCTGCAGCGATCCGGCGCTGCGGGCCGATCCGATCTCGCTGAGATTGGGCGCCACACGCGAACCGGCGCCGCCGATGCGGTGGCACGTCAGGCAGCCGCCTTTGCCGTCGATGATCGCGCGGCCGCGCGTCGGGTCTCCGGTTTTTACTTTCGCGCTGTCGAACGCGTTCATGTTGCGGACATACGCGATGATGCCGGCCATCTCCGCCGGATCCAGGTTGAACGCCGGCATGCCCGCCGGCGATCCGGCGCGGATGAACCGCTCGAGGTCGCGATCGATGACGGCGTTGCGGAACGTGCCGCTTCGCAGGTTGACGCCCCCGATCGCGTCGCCCTGCGCGCCGTGACAGGTGACGCACTTCTCGGCGTAGAGCTTGGCGCCATAGGCGATGTCGGAATCGGCGTACTGGGCGTCATGCAGCGGCGTCTGCGCCGTTGCGAGCAGCAGGAGAGTCGTAATGAAGGCCCACATGGGGGCCTAATCTACACCCACTCGAGTTCCTTGCACTCGTCGAATTCTTTTGGGAGGGGCGTCCATCGCTCGCGGCTGCCGTAGCGGACGGGCTTGAGCGCGCCGTACTTTTTCCGGAACGCCCGGTAGCGCTGCCGCAGCCATTTCGTCCGCGAATCCGACGTCTTGATCCGCCGGTGCGGGTAGTCGAGCAGCATCCGTTCGACTTTCCAGATGTTTGTGTCCGCGAAGCGCCAATCGTAATCGCCCATCTCTTTGGCGATATCAACGACGCGTATCCAGTCACGCGGCCCGTGAAGTCGACGTACGGATCGGCGTAACTGAGCGCGAGCGCGCGCGGCGTTGCGAAGACGGGCTTGCGGCCGTGCAGCCCGGGATCGCGCGAGCGTGCGACCGATCCCCATCGACCGCGTTGCTGATACACGAAGATGACGTGATCGAGATGATCGATGGACTCGAAGCTGAGGACCAGCGGCGGGTAGCCGTGGTGTTCGAGGACGACGGCCGCGAAGAGCGCGGCTTCGAGACAGTGCGCGCAGCCGTGGCCGACGACGCCGCGGAAGCTGCGCAGCGTGGCGCGGCCGTGCGGCTCGATGTTGTAGGGAAGGGCGTTGAGGTAATGCTGGACTCTCGCCGGTGTGTCGAGACGCGCGATCAGCCGTCGCTCAATCGGCGTTGGCAACGGGCTTCAGGTCCATCAGGATGTCTTCCGGCGTCCATTCGTTGCCCGTGTAGATCTTCTTGATCACGCCGTCCGGGCCGATGACCGCGGTCCGCAGGTTGTGCGTGATGTCGCGCTCGTCGTTCGGGTTGCGCACGACAAACACACCGAACTTGCTCGCGAAGTCGTCGATCGCCTGCGGCTTTCCCGTCAGAAACGTCCACGTCGACAGGTCCGCCATCAGCTCCTTGGCGTGCGCGCGCAGGACAGCAGGCGTATCCCGCACCGGATCGAAGCTGACGGTCACCAGATGCACCTTCTTCAGCGCTGGATCCGTCTTCATGTGCTCCTGAAGCGTCACGAAATGACGGTCCATCATCGGACAGAAGGTCGGCAGCGGGCAGCGCGTATAGATGAACGTCAGCACGACCGTCGACCCACGGAACGACTGCATCGTCTCTTTCCGTCCGCTCTGACTGACGAACTCGCCGTCCGGGACGGTTTCACCGGGCTGAAGCAGCGACTTCGCCTTGTCGAGCGTCGAGCTCGTCACGAGCGTTTCGGCGGGCGTCTTCTCGAGCGGCGCCTCGCCGGTCTTCCTGACGTCCGACAGAAACGCGTCGTTCGAAACAATGACGAGTCGGCCGTCAATCAAATCGCCGGGCTTCAGCGCGTCGAGCTCCGATTTCGTCTTGAAGCGGTACGGCATCGTCATCGCCGGCATCAGCCCCTTGATCTCGCCGTGCTTGACCATCGCTTCCTGGCGATCGGGCGTGATCGACTGGACCTGGCCTCGCAGCTCGAAGGAGCGCTGATCGGACGCCGAACGGCGGGAAAGGTAGATGACGGTGAAGAACGCGACGAGCGCTGCAGTAAGACCGAGGATCAGCAGCCGACGGAACTGCATAGAATCTAGTCTACATGGTTTGGATTGGCACGTCCGGCTACAACTACCCCGAGTGGAAGGGCAGTTTTTATCCGGCGGATCTCGCGGCGGCGAAGATGCTGCCGTACTACGCCGCGCGTTTCCCGACGGTCGAGATCAACTACACGTTCTACCGCATGCCGACCGAGAAGCTCGTCGCCGGCTGGGCCGCGCAGACGCCGTCGCCGTACCAGTTGACGCTCAAGGCGCCGCGGCGCATCACGCACGACAGCCGGTTGAAGGATGCCGCTGACTCGGTTGCCCGCTTCTGCGGCGTTGCCACGACGCTCGGCGGCAAGCTCGGCACGCTGCTGTTTCAGCTGCCGCCGTTTCTGCGGAAGGATGTCGCGCTGCTCGACGGGTTTCTTCCTCAGCTGCCGGAGGGCACGCGCGCCGCGTTCGAGTTCCGGCACGCCTCGTGGTTCGATGAAGACGTCTTCGGCCGCCTTCAGGCACGAAACATCTCCGTCTGCATTGCCGACAGCGAGAAGCTGTCGACGCCGGTCCGCATCACCGCCGATTACGCGTACTTCCGCTTGAGGGACGAGGGCTACCAGCCCGACGACATCAAACGCTGGGCCAATACGATCGCCACGAGCACGGCCTCGTGCAAGGACGTCTACGTGTACTTCAAGCACGAGGAGTCGGGGAAGGGCCCCGAGTTTGCGCGATTGCTGATGGACTGTCTCGGCCTGCCTTAGCGCCTCACGGCTGCACTACACTCGTGACCGGATTCTAGTCGGCGCCGGATTTCTTCCAGACCTTCTCATAGAGCGGGGCCAGGCTGTCGCGGTTCACCACTCGCGAAGCGATGTCGTTGGCGAGCTCTTCGGTCTGCAGGTAAGGGAAGTGCGTGAAGATCCACACGTGCCCGAGCTCGTGCGCGACCGCCGCCCGCAGCTCCGCATCAGTCAACGCCTGCGCAAAATCTTCCTCGACCGAGAGTAGAAACGTCCCGCCCTTCTGCTCAGCCGGGACAACCGAAAAGAGTTTTGGGTTCGTCTGGACGACCGACACATTGACCGGCTGTGTGATCGCGAGCCGCGCCTTCAGATCGTCGACCACGCGCTGAATCCGTTCCTGTTGATCGATCGCGTGCGCTCGTGTCGCGTGCGCGAGCGCACACACGTACACGCCGATCCGGAAGCTACTGCCGAGACGTTTACGCATGTGTCCTTGCGGGGGCGGCCTAAGAGTATCACGGCTGCCGTGAGCATCAAGCTTGCACGGCTCCCGTCAGCCAACTTTCCCGAAGGAGGACGCATGAAACTCATCCAGACACTGACGTGGAGCGCGGCATTGACGGCAGGACTGTTTCTCGGAGCGATGACGCACAACGCGACGGCACACGCCTCGCCGCTGCTGCAGTCGAGTTCGCAGCAGCCCACACCGAATCCGAATCAGACCGATCGCGATCGGTCGGGCCAGGATCGCGATCGAGGTGCGAAGGCCGAACCCGCCTCGATTACCGGAGAGCTCGCGAAAGTGAACCCGCAGTCGATGAGTTTTTCCGTGAAGAGCGCGAGCGGCGCCGAAATGCTGTTCCGCTACGACGACCGGACGATCGTGACCGGCGCGGAAACCAACGTCGCGGGCCTTGCCACATCCAGCGGGTCGGAAGTGACCGTCACGTACCGGAACGACAGCGCCGGCAACATGGCGTCAAAGATTGAAGTCCACGCGAAGCGGTAGTTAACTACCGCTGAGGACGTCGAGGACGCTGAGCCAACGCTTGCTCTGCGTCCTCAGCGTCCTCTGCGGTGGCGAGCTGTGCGACGAAATCGACGATCCGCCTCTCCGCCCAATAGCCGTCATCCTCGGCAGACGAATCGCCTACAAACCCGCAGTGCCCGCCGTGCTCGCAGAGCGCGAGCTCGATGTGCGGGTTCCCCGTGACCTTCGGATTCAAGAACGGCTGCGACGGCACGAAGGGATCGTCCTGAGCCGCGATGATGAGCGCCGGCACGCGAATGCGATCGATGATGCGCATCGCGCTCGCCCGGAAGTAGTAATCCTCCGCGCCATTGAAGCCAAAGTAGGGCGCCGTGTACGCGTCATCGAACTCGCGCACCGTGCGGATGCGTGAGAGAAGCGTCAGATCGAACAGGCCCGGCCAGTATCGCTCTTTCCTCCGCATCCGCCGTTTCAGGTCCTTCACGAAGTTCCACTGATACAGCACATTCTCGCGGCGCTCGAGTGCTTTCACACACTCGCCGATCTCGATGATCGGAGACACGGCGGCCACGCCAAGCAGCTCCGGTGGAGGGGTGTCGCCATATTCGGCCGCAAGCTTGAGCGCGAGATTCCCGCCGAGTGAATACCCCGACACCGCAATCTGCGGCAGCTTGTCGACCCTGGTCAGTTCGTGGATCACCTGTCGCGCGTCGTGAGTGAGGCCGGAATGAAAAAGCCCCCGGGACAGATGTTCCGTGTCGCCGCAGTTGCGCTGGTTCAGCCGGACGACGTTCATCCCGCGTTGGAAGGCTTTCGACGCGATGCCGCGCATGTAATGCGCGTCGCTCGACCCGTTGAGACCGTGGAGCGCGAGAATCGTCGGATGGCGCCACGGCTCGCTCTGCCAGTGGCAGTCGGCGAGCACGCGGGCGTCGTGGTCGACGTCGAAATACCGGCGGACCGGCTTCGGCAGCCGCGGGAAATACCGCGGGTTGCCCCAGCTGTAGAGCGTCATCCAGTGGCCGTTGCGCAGGGACGGCCGCGGGATGAATGCGTTACCCTTCGTCGGCGGTTGGACCATAGATCGCGGGCACCGGGATGTTGTTCAGTCGAAGATAGACGCTCAGCTGCCCGCGATGATGCACGACGTGGTAGAGCACGAACGTGCGGAACGCGACGGCGCGGGGGAGGGAGAACATTTCCTGGTCGCCGCGTGTCAGCTTCCACTGCGCGCCAAGTTCGGCGTCTGTTTTGTCGAGCGCGGCGCGCGTTTTCGCGACGGCGCTGTCAAAGTTCGACAGAATGTCGTCGCGCGAGGCCGAGGCGGTGAGGTTGGGCGGCCCCGCCGCGAGATCGTACGAGAGATCGTTCAGAATCGTCGTGCCCCAATTGGGCAGATTCGACAGATGCGTCGCGAGCCCTTCCATCGTCATCGATTTGTCGTGCGGCTTCCACCCGAGCTGCGGGTCGGGAATACGCTCGAGCAGTCGTCGTGTCGTGCCCATCTCGTGATCGAATTCGGCCAGCAGCGTGTCTTTGATTGCCATGCGTGTCGGTAGCTTTATTTTACTTGCCGCACTCGTCATGTCATGCGGACGTCAGACGCCCGCGCCTCCGACGCACCGGGCGCCGCCGCTTCCGCCAACGACGGGTGAATTGCCTGTGACCGGCCTTTCGCAGCCGGTCCGCGTCGTCCGCGACCGTTGGGGTATCGCGCATATCACGGCGGCGAACGAGCACGACTTGTTTTTCGCGCAGGGATTCGTGCAGGCGCAGGACCGTTTGTTTCAGATCGATCTCTGGCGGCGATCGGTGCAGGGACGGCTGTCGCAGGTGCTGGGGCCCAACTTCATCGATCGCGATGCGATGACGCGTCGCGTCCAGTACCACGGGGACCTCGATGCCGAATGGGCGAGCTACGGCCCTGACGCCAGAGCGATCGCCGAGGCGTTTGTCACCGGCATCAATGCGTGGGTCGTACGGGCACGCGCAGAGCTGCCCGACGAGTTCCGGCTGGCCGGATTCCGGCCCGAGTTGTGGACGCCGGACGATCTTCTGAATCGGACCGACGCGTTCCTGGCCAGCGGCGATGCATCGATGGAAGCGTTTCGAGGCGAGCTTGCCGGCGTTGCCGGCGATCAACGAGCGGCGGCGCTGCTGCCGGGCGATCGTCCTCGCGATCTTCCGAAGGACATCGATCTGCAGCAAGTCGGTCAGGTGCTGGAGGACGCGTTGCGCCGGGTCGGCACGACGCCGTTTTTCAGCGGATTTGCAGCGCCGTTTGCAGCGTCCAACGCGTGGGCGCTGGCCGCATCGCGTTCGGCGACAGGCGCGCCCATGCTCGCCAGCGATCCGCACCGTCCGCTGACGAACCCGTCGCTGCGATATCTCATTCATCTTCGAGCGCCGGGCTGGAACGTCATCGGCGCCACGTCGCCGTGGCTTCCGGGCATCGCCATCGGACACAACGCACGCGTCGCATGGGGCATGGCCGCTGCGGCAGACAACACGCAGGACATTTTTGTGGAGCCGGCAGGCGCCGTTGTCGCGCGCGCGAAAGATCCGATCGTCGTCAAAGGCGAAGCGAAGCCGGTCGCCTTCGAGCGTGAATACACACGCAACGGCGTCGTCATCGCGTCCGACCGGCAGCGCAAGCTGGTGTTCACGCTCAGGTGGCGCGGGTTTGAAGCCGGCAACGCTGCTGAACTCGGAGCGCTGCGCCTTGATCGCGCGTCGAGTGTCGTCGAGTTGCGAGACGCGATCGCGGGGTGGAAGATGCCGCCGGCCGAGTTCGTCTATGCGGACGCGGCCGGGATCGGCTCCGCTGCGCCGTTCGTCGTGGCGGCGAATGCCAATCCTGCTCGCATCGGGCGTCTGAAAGAGCTGCTCGGCGGCGACCGGAAGTTCACGATCGAGGATGTGAAGGCACAGCAGCACGACGTGACTGCTTGGAACGCCCAGCAGCTCGTGCCGCGCCTCGCCGACGTGCGGTCGACAGATCCGCAGGTCGAACAAGTCCGTCAGCATCTGCTCACGTGGGACAGGCGCGTCACCGCAGAGTCCGAGCCGGCCGCGCGCTACATGGCGTTCGAACGGGCGCTGTGGCGGATGATCGCTGAAACGCGTGTGCCGGCCGCGATTCTCGACGATTATCTCGGGCACACACAGTTCAGCGTGGACGACGCGATGCGCGCCGGCAACGCGATGCTGCTCGCCGCGCTTGCGGCCGCCAGTGATGCGGGAAGCTCTTCCTCGATCGCGTCGGCGCCGGCGTTCAGGTCGGGCGTCACCTTCAAACATCCGCTCGCGCTCACGCAGGCTGCTCGAGGCCGATTCAACGTCGGCCCCTTTTTGATCGGCGGCTACGCAGACACCGTCCTGTCAATGACCTCGCGATCGAATGTCGACGTCGGACCGTCGTTCAGGCAGATCCTCGACCTCGGCGACTGGGATCGTTCCGTGGCCACGAACGCGCCCGGACAATCTGAGTGGCCTGCGAGCCCGCATTTCTCGGACCTGGCGACGCTCTGGGCGGCAAAGGAATATTTTCCGCTGGCGTTTTCGGACGACGCCATTCAGCAAAATGCCGAATCGACGTTCACTTTGCGGCCGCGGTGACGCGATGGCAATGGTAACAACCGAACGCGAATTGCTCGCGGTTGTATTCGTAGGTGCGCGTGAAGTCGTACGCCGGTCGGTGCAGGAGGCGCGCCATACCAGGCATCACGACCTCGCGCATGTAGCCCGCCTTGGAGGTTTTGTTCGGCTCGGCTGAATAGCCGTAGAACGCATTGCGCATCTGCGCGTCGATCGGGCCGCCGAAGTTTTCCCACCCCGCTTCGCGTACGACCGGCCGTGGAAGCGCGGCAACGGCCGGCATCCGCCATCCCACGGCCTCGGCCTGCGTTCCGTGGCACGTCGTGCACGTCACCTTGTCCGGCGAGCCGACAATCGGCGCCAGCGCCTTGCGCGCCCACGGCATGACGTCGTCCTGCATGAAGTGCACGATCTCCGCGCGATCCCGTTTGATCCCGTTCGGATAGATCGCGTCATCGGGCGAGTACGCGATCGCGTGCATCTTGCCGTGCAGGCCGACGACAACAGCGATGACTGAGGTCATGACGACGGCGATGGCCGTCAACGCTTCGCGCTTGCCCGGTGTCGACACGCGCGGCTCCCAGGCCATCGTGGCGCGGACCGTCTCGTCAACGCGCGCACGGGGATCGGCGGCGGCAAGTTCGACGAGCGCCGCCAGCTGCGCGCCGCGGCGGACATTCGACAACACCAGTCCCTCGCGGCGGGAATCTCTGGCGTGAATGTGAAGAGTGGACAGGCCGGCGATTCGCTGCAGCGGCGTCTGCGATCGCTGCACGTCTCCAACCTCATCCAGCAGCAGTGTCCGGCGCAAGCCGGACCGGACGCTGTAAGAGACGATGCGGAGATCGGAGAGGAAATAGCGGCGGCCAGACCACAGCCGCCGCTCGAACGGAATCACGTCAGGACCGTTTGGAGAAATCGACTTTCGGCGCCTGCGTCGCAGCCGGCGGCGCTTCGAAGAACGGATAGTCTTTGAAGCTGAAGATCTTCGCCGTGATGTTGGCCGGGAACTGACGGCGGGACGTGTTGTACTCCTGCACCCGATCGTTGTACCGCTGCCGTTCGACGGCGATGCGATTCTCGGTCCCAGAGAGCTCGTCCATCAGGCCATTGAACTGCTCGTTGGCTTTCAGGTTCGGGTAGTTTTCGACGACCGCGAGCAGCCTGCCGAGCGCGGAGGTCTGCTGATTCGCCGCCGCGATCGTCTCCTCAGGCGATTTCGCCGCCAGCAGCTTCGACCGCGCGTCCGCAATGTCCTTGAAGACGCTCTCTTCGTGCGTCGCGTACCCCTTCACCGTCTCGACCAGATTCGGAATGAGGTCGTTCCTGCGCTGCAGCTGGTTCTGCACCTGCGCCCACTGGGCTTTCACCGCTTCTTCCTGGCTGACGAACTTGTTGTACGAGCAGCCCGACAGCGGAATCGCCACGAGTCCGAGCACCAGCAACTGAACGGCACGCCGGCGTGTACTTTTCATAAGCTCCATCCTACCAGCCTCCACTCGCGCCTCCACCGCCACTGCCGCCGCCGCCGAAGCCGCCAAAGCCGCCGCCAAAACCGCCGCCGCCCCAGCCGCCTCCGCGTCCGCCGCCGAACGACCCGACGCCGCTCGACCAGCGGCTCCAGGGGCCCAGGCCCCAGAGCAGCAACCCCGCACCAGGACCACCCCCGATGCGGCTGATGATGAGGATCGCGATGAAAATGAGGACGGGGATCCAGACAGGGAAGTTCGCCGGCCCCCCGTCATCCTCGGCCGGGAGCTGGACATCCTGGAGTGTGACGCCGCTCGCCTTTGCGATTCGGCCGACGATTCGAGCGGTTCCGGCCAGCAGGCCCTGTCCGTATCCGCCGTTGCGGAATTCCGGAATCATGACCTGCCGGATGGTTTCCCCGGCAAACCGATCGGTGATGATCGGCTCGAGGCCATAGCCCGGCTCGATTCTCGCGCGGCGTTCCTTCAGCGCGAGCACGATCAGCAGCCCATTGTTCTTGCCCTTCTCGCCGATGCCCTTCCCGTGGTTCTCGAACAGCCTGGTCGCGTATTCCTGGATGTCTCCGTAGCCTTCAATCGTCGGTACCGTCGCGACGACGACGACGTCGCCGGTGGCCTTCTGCAGCGCGCGGCTCAGGCGGTCGATGCCCTGCGCGCTTTGCGCGTCGATGACGTGGGCGAAATCGTTGACGGGACCCGTCAGCTCTGGAAGATCCGCAGCTCGCGCGAACGGGCCGAGGGCCAGGAGCTGGAGGCTGAAAACAACGGCCTTGAGCCCTGAGCCCTTGGCCCTCACTTGGCACTCCACGTGTCCACGTGGTGAGTCAGCCGCTCGACGTCCTGCAGGTATTTGGGGAAGATGCGTGCCGCGTCTTCGTTCGAGATCTCTTTGATTCCCACGAGCCGGGTGACGTCGTCGGTCGTCGCAGCCGTGTTCTCGAGCCTCGCGATGTTCTCCTGGAGCGACGCCCACGCAGGGGCGGAGTTCACGACCAGCACCGCCAGCGCGTCCTCACGCCCCCTGGCTTCGACGTAGCCCTGTCGCAGATGCAGGAGGTGGCTGCGCGCCTGCACCTCGCAGGCCCAGCGCAGATCACTCGGTTCGACGCGAAGACCGCTGAACGGGTTCCGTCCGGCAATGATGACGTGATCGCCGATGATCGCGCTCAATTCGAATGGAAAGACGTCCAGCGAGCGCGCAAGCTCGGATGCCGGGAGAACGAGCGGCGTCGCCAGACCTTCGTCGTGCCACGCGCTCACGCGTTTTGCGCACGCGAGCAGGTCGCCGGGACTCAGGCTGTCGACGACGGCGAGCGCGTGAATCAGCGTCGCTTTCGAGCCGTAGCGCACAAGTGCCTGCACTCGGCTGCCGAAGATCTCCCGGAGATCGCGTTCGAGCGTGTGGAGCGCAGAGGAAGCGTCGGTCATACAAGTATTATTAACGAATGCGTCTTCGCGAGCTGAGCATCGGGTGCTTTGGCGGCGGCACCGGTATGCCCAGCGTCCTCGGTGGCCTGAAAAACAATCCCTGGCTGCACGTCAACGCCGTCGTCACGATGTTCGACAGCGGCGGGAGCTCCGGCCAGCTGCGTGACGAACTCGGCGTTCTCCCGCCGGGCGACATCCTCAAATGCGCGCTCGCACTGTCTAGAAACGCACGTGAGGCCCGCCGGGTTCTGCTGGCCCGGCTGCCGACGCTCGAACATGCGCGCCTGGGCGGACATACGGGCGGCAATCTTCTGCTGTCGATGATGCAGAGCTACAGCGGCGACTTCCTCAATGCCATCGACGGCCTGCGCGCGCTGCTCGGATGCCGCGGACGCGTATGGCCCGTGACGGTCGAGAGCGCGCAGCTCTGTGCGGAGTACGGCGACGGATCGATCACGCGCGGCGAAGTGGAAGTCGACGCCGAGCAGACGTCGGGCCGGCTCGTCAAGCGTGTGTGGCTCGAGCCCCAGGTATCGATTCACCCGATTGTCGCGAAAGCCATCGCCGAGTTCGACGCGATCCTCATCGGTCCCGGCAGCTTCTACACGAGCCTGATGCCGAATTTTCTCGTGCGCGGCGTCCCTGAAGCGATTTCGCAGAGCAAAGGCCCGGTGATCTTCATCGCCAACCTTCTGACGGAGGGGGGCGGGATGGCCGGATTCACCGCGGCGGACGCGGTCAAGCGGATCGAGGACGCGATCCAGCGGAAAGTCGACGTCGCGATGGTCAATACGGCTCGTCCGGCGCCCGCCGTCCTCGAGCGCTATGCCCAGGAGCGCAAGCAGCCGCTCGAGCCGGGCAAGCTGCCTGCGCACTGCGAGATGGTCGGCGGCGAGTTCTGGACCGGCGAGATCGCGCGCCACGATCGTCTCCGGCTGTCGTTCGCGATCTGGAGCGTGTTGTCTCGACGGTTGTTGGGCGCCTAGCTACGCTCCGAGCTTCGCGGCGAGCTCGTTGAAGTCGTCGACGACGTAGTCCCAGGCAGGTTCGATTGGGCGGTGTTCACCGTTGGGACCTTCTTTGGGACGCTTCACGAACGCGGTCTTGAATCCGAGAGCCTTCGCCGCGCGCAGGTCGTCCTGGTGCGCGGCGACCATCATCATCTCCTGCGGCGTTAGAGTGAGCAGCTCCGCGGCCGTGAGGTAGACCTCTTTGTCCGGCTTGTAGTGGCGCGCGAGCTCGGCGCCGAGGATCAGATCCCAGGGCAGCCCGGCATGTTTTGCCATGTCGGTCATCAACCTGACGTTGCCGTTGGACAACGGCGCGATGATGAATTTCTTTTTCAGCCGCGTAAGGCCGCTGACCGCGTCGGGCCACGGCGTCAGCCGGTGCCAGACGTGATTGAGGTTGTCGATGTCTTCTTCGCTCAGGCCCTTGACGCCGAAGTCCGCGAGCACTTTGTCGAGCATCGTGCGGTGCAGCGTGTCGAGCGGCGTCCACGGAAGCTGGCCGGTGCGGACGCGGTTCAACGTGGGCGCGTAGGCCGCGCGCCACGCGTCGGCGAACTTCTCCCAGTCGACCGTCAGCGACCGTTTGTTGCCAAGGGCGCGGCCCTCGGCGATGATGCTGCTGCGGTAATCAACGACGGTGCCGAAGGTGTCGAAGACGAGCGCTTTGGGCGCGGGCGCGGCCTCCGCGCCGAGCCTGGCGCTGATGGCCGACACGGCTGCCGCCTGCACGAACTGACGTCGATTCATCGCTTCCTCTTTCGAATCGGCGCTTTCTTCTCCCGCCCTGCTTTAATCTTCGCCGCCTTCTCGATGATGTCGGCGAGCATCTTACTCGCTTCGCCGCCTTTAGTTGCGCCTTTCGACTTCCAGATCGCGGGCGTGTCGGCGGCGAGGATGTCTTCGAAGTCACCTTCGCTCTTCACGCTCTTCGGCGCGAACGTGGTGATGTCGACCTCGCCGGCCCAGTCGTCGCGATGCTTGATCAGCAGCCAGTTCCGGCCGTCGTCTTTGGCGTTCTTGCCCCACGCGCGCGTGCGGACCAGCACCCACGAGCCTTTCAGCTTGAACCCGTCGAGGGTGAACTTGAGGTCGCCCTTCTTCAGCGCCGCGTCGACATCGTCCACTTCGGGCGTCCACGTGCCTTCGTCCCACAGCATGACGATGCCGGCGCCGTAGCCTTCGGGGATGACGCCTTCGAACGTGCCGTACTCGATCGGATGGTCCTCGACATGCATGGCGAGCCGCTTGGTCTTCGGATCGAGCGATGGACCTTTCGGCACGGCCCATGACAGCAGCACGCCGTTCCACTCGATGCGGAAGTCGTAATGCAGATGGCTGGCGAGGTGTTTCTGGACGCAGAAGAAGAGCTTCTGCACCTTTTTCTTCGGGACGACTTTGCCTTCAGGTTCAGGTGATTTATTGAAGTCGCGCTTGCGGCGGTATTCCTCGAGGGCCATGGCCGGATCTTAGCGTAGCCAACCTTTCATTGACATTCCTCGTCCAAGCACTCAGAGTAGCCAGCTATCCATAGCCAGCTATGCCTAAACACAGCAACGACCGCCTCCAGGGCACCCTCGACCTCCTGATTCTGAAAATCCTGGACCGCGCCGGTCCGCAGCACGGCTACCGCATCGCGCAGCGGATTCACGCCGCGACGTCCGATTCGCTGCGCATTGAGGAGGGCTCGCTCTATCCGGCGCTGCAGCGGATGACGCACGAGAAGTGGCTCAAGGCGGCCTGGGGCACGACCGACTCGGGCCGCAAAGCCCGCTTCTACACGATCACTGCCGCCGGCCGCCGCCAGCTCGACGAGGAAGAACAGCGGTGGCTGGCGCTCACCGACGCCGTCAACAGGGCCCTGAAACTCGCGTGAGGATCCGATGTCGCCTTTAAGACGCCTGTGGAACGTCGTCCGCCGCCGCAAGCTCAATCGGGAACTGCAGGACGAAGTCGAGACGCATCTCGCGTTCATCGAAGACCAGGCGCGCGCCGGCGGCGACTCGCATGCCGCTGCGCGACAGCATGCACGCGCCCGCTTCGGCAATCCGCTGATGCATCGCGAGCAGGCACTCGACGGCGTCATCGCGAGATCGGTCGAGAGCGTCTGGAAGGAGTTCGGTTTTGCCGCACGTCGGCTCGTGAGAAGCCCTGCCTTCACGATTGCGGCGGTCCTTACATTGGCGCTCGCGATTGCCGCCAACGCCGCGATCTTTGCCGTCGTCGAGCGGGTGCTGTTGAATCCTCTGCCGTATCCGGCGTCCGACCGGCTGGTCGACTTAGATCACGGCGGCCTGCTGTTCAACCGGCCCCAGGGCTTTGGCATCACCCGCGGCTACTACTACCTCTATCGGGAGCGTGCGCGTTCGCTCGAAAGCCTGGCCATCTACGAGGGAGACACGGCGACGCTCACCGGCGGCCGCGATCCCGAGCGCATCGAGCTCGTGCGCGCGACGCCGTCGCTGGCGTCCGTCATGCGCGTCTCGCCTGCCGTGGGCCGATGGTTCAGCGAAGACGAAGGCCGGCCCGGCGCGCCGGCCCGCGTGGTGTTGTCGCACGGGCTGTGGATGCGGCGGTTCGGCGGCGATCCGGCGGTCGTGGGCCGCACGATGACGCTCTCGGGCGTGGCAAACGAAATCATCGGCGTCATGCCGGCGTCGTTTGAGTTTCCATCCAGGCGGACAGAAGCCTGGACACCGCTTCCGCTGGCGCGAACGATGGGATTCGGCACGTGGCTCTACAACGGCGTCGGGCGGCTGCGCGACGGCGTCAGCGTCGCGGATGCCCGCGCCGAGTTGAATCGGCTGATTCCGGACGTGACGAAGGCCTTCCCGGGAGATCCGTTCGCCGTCGGCAATTCGATCCAGCTCAAGACGGTCGCCGCCACGCGCACGCTCAAGGATTCAGTCATCGGCGACGTCGCGATTGGCCTGTGGATGGTATTCGCGTCGGTCAGTCTCGTGCTGCTCGTGGCATGCGCAAACGTCGCGAACCTTTTTCTGGTGCGCTCGGAGGTGCGGCAGCGCGAAGTCAGCGTGCGGCGCGCACTCGGCGCCGGCCGTGCGGGCCTCGCCCGATACTTTCTGGCCGAGAGCGCGCTGCTCTCGGCGGCCGGCGGCCTGCTCGGCCTGGCGATCGCCTGGGCGGCCGTCCAGCTGCTTGTGGCGAATGGTCCGACGACGCTGCCGCGACTGAATGAGATCCGGCTCGATCGAATCTCGATTGCGTACACGGCGGCCATGACGCTGCTGACGACCGTTCTTTTCGGCGCCGTTCCCCTGTTCCGTGCCGACGCCGTCGCGACGAGCCTGAACGACGCAGCTCGCGGCAACACGTCGAGCCGTGCGCGTCACGGAGTACGCCGGCTGCTGATGGGCGGACAGGTCGCGCTGGCGCTCGTGCTGCTCATCGCCTCAGGCCTCATGGTCCGCAGTTTTCAAAAAGTGCGGAACGTCGATCCGGGGTTCCATCCCGCATCGGCCATGACCTTCAACGTCATGCTTCCGATATCGGCGTACCCCTCGCGCGCCACGGCCTTCATCGCGCAGCAGGCGATCCTCGATCGCCTCGCGCAGCTTCCGGGAGTGATTTCGGCGGCGTCCTCGACGTCGCTGCCGTTTTCGCAGGGCGGCTTCGGAAACATCGTGCTTGTCCCGAATCGACCCCGCGATCCGAACGTCGCGGCGCCGGCCGCACTCTGGCAGGCGACGAGCGGCGGGTTTTTCGAGACGATGGGCATCCGCCTCGTGAGCGGAAGAACGTTCTCGCGTGACGACATCAGTCATCGAGAACCAGTCGCCGTGATCAGCGATGCGCTCGCAAAGCGTCTGTTTCCCGGCGAGAATCCGCTGGGCCGCTACTTGATCTCGGGCGCGCCTCCGGCCCGGCCCGGTGGTCCGCCCGGACCCGTCCCGATGCAGATCGTCGGCGTCGTCGCCAACACGGCGACGCGATCGCTGACCGAGACCGAGCCCGGCTCGATCGTCTACATGCCGATGTCGATTGCGGGAGGTCCCGACATCCCGCCGTCCGCTCTCGTCGGGCCCAGCGTGTCGTGGATGTACTTCGTTCTTCGAACTTCCGTCGAGCCGACCAGCGTGTCCGCGTCGATTCGACGGGCGATCGACGACGTCGATCCGAAGCTGGCGATCGCGCAGGTCAACACGTTGCAGGCGCTTGTCGATCGGGCATCCGGACAGATGGCGTTCACGATGGTGCTTATCGCGATTGCCGCCTGCGTGGCGCTGGCGCTCGGCCTCGTCGGCATCTACGGCGTGATGTCGTACATCGTGAGCCAGCGCAAAGGGGAGATCGGCGTGCGCCTCGCGCTCGGCGCCGAGCCCGGCGCCGTCGCGGCGATGATTCTGCGCCAGGGCAGTGTCGTTACCGGCGTCGGCGCGGTCGTCGGGCTGCTGACGGCGCTTGCGGGCAGCCGCCTGATTGAATCGCTGCTGTTCAGCGTGGGTCCGCGCGATCCACTGGTATTTGCGACGACGACGGTGCTGCTGCTGCTGGTGGCGTTGCCGGCATGCTGGCTGCCCGCGCGCAGCGCGGCGCGCCTCAGTCCGCTCGAAGCGCTTCGCAGCGAATGAGCCGACGCCCGACCTGAAGGTCGGGCCTCGGCATGCGATCGTGGAGAACTATGCGTCTGCGCGCGCGAGCGTGCGTTTGATCTGAGGCGTCATGAGGCTGAGCGGTACGCCGAAGATGATCAGGACCGCGGCGACGCCGAAGAAGAACTGATGGTGCGGCACGCGCTCCCAGAAAACGCCGATCTGTCCGGCCAGGTACCCGCCGGTGGCGAGGCTCGCGAACCAGCCGCCCATCAGCAGCCCACGCGCGCGCGGCGGAGACAAGCGATTGACGAGCGACATGCCGATGGGGCTGAGCGCGATTTCCCCGAACGCCATGATCAAGTTCGTCGTGATCAGCCACGTCGACGTCACGCGGCCCGTGTCTCCGCCCAGGAGGCCTGCGGTACCGAGAACCGAAAAGGCGACGGCGAGCAGGCCGAGGCCCATCAGCATCTTCACCGGCGTCGACGGCTCCATGCGGCGGCGCATCAGCCACGCCCACAGCATGACGAAGAGCGGCGTGAAGACGATCACGCCGAACGACTCGAAGCTCGAGAACTGTTCCGGCGCGATGCTCGTCGACAGGTTGTCGCGCGCGAAAAATGTGAACGTGTAGAAGATCTGGTACCACGCCAGCCAGAACACCGTGGAGATCACGAAGACGACGAGCAGCGTGATGACGCGCTGCCGCGCGTCGTTGGACGAGAGCGCGACCTCCGACTCGGCGCCCTCGTCGACTTTGCGAGCGGCATCGCGCAGGTGCCGGTTGAAGATCGTGTACACGGCGAGCGAAATCACCATCGCCACGGCGGCGGACATGAATGCCGGACTGTACCCGTACCGCATCCGGATCCACGCGACCGTAATCGGCGAGATGAATCCGCCGATGTTGATGCCCATGTAGTAGATGCTGTAGCCCTGATCGCGAAGCTCGGGACGGTCGCGATAGAGGTTGCCGACGAGCGTCGACAGGTTCGGCTTCAGCAGTCCGCTGCCTGAGGCGAGGAGCACGAGACCCAAGAAGAAGAACGGCAGCGCCTCGACGCCGAGCACGAGATGTCCGCACATCATCAGGACGCCGCCGGCGATGATCGCCCGATTGAATCCGAACACGCGATCGGCCAGCAGCCCGCCAAACAGCGGAAGAAAATAGACACCGGCCGTGTAGAGCCCATAGACGCGGCCGACGTGCGCCACGTCGAAGTGCAGCGACTCGTTCATGTAGAGCGAGAGGATCGCCATCATCGAGTAGAAGCTGTAGCGCTCCCACAGCTCGGTGAAGAACAGAACGTAGAGGCCCTTCGGGTGTTTGAGCATGCGGGAGCGAGCTTACAACGTCTCCCGATCGTCGTGACAGAATGTTGCCGCCGTCTGATGCCGCGTACGCCCGGACATCCGCCTGCCGCCGTCGAGATCGCCTGCAACAAGCTGCTGACGCGCGAGCGGCTGCGCGACAGCGATCTGCTCGTGCCGTGGTTCTTTCCGACGTCGACATCCGCCGATCCATCCGCGCTGGCGGGCATGGTGGCGTTTCCGTGCATGATCAAACCGCTGATTCCGACCGAGGGCCGCGGCGTGACGCGCGTCGACGACGCCTCGTCGTTTGTGCGCGCGTTTCGCGATCTGCGCCAGTTCCTGCTCGCACCCGAGTTCCTGCGCGCTGCGGAAGAAGACAGGACCACCGTGCTCGTCGAGGGCTGGGTCGACGGCCTCGAGTTCGTGGCAAAAGGCGACATGACTCACGGAACGTTCAGCCTCTCTGCGCTGATGGATGTCGAAGATGCGTCGACCCTCACGCCGTCGCAGGCGCCGAACGAAATGCGCAGGGACATCCTCGACGCCGTGTCGCGCGCAACGGCCGCCATCGGACTGCGTCAGGGGCCCGTCCAGGTCGCGTGTCTTGTGGCCGACCGCGGCGTCTACGTGCTCGGCGTCACCGTGGAGTAGAATCCGGACATGGCTGACAGCGGACGCAAAGTGATGTGCAAGAAGCTCGGCAAGGAACTTCCGGGGCTCGAGGAGCCTCCGTGGCCGGGCGAGCTGGGCCAGCGCATTTACGACAACATCTCCGCCCCCGCGTGGAAGATGTGGGAAGACCGCATGAAGATGATCCTCAATGAATATCGCCTCATGCCCTGGCAGAAAGAAGCGCAGGACCTGATGGCGAAACAGATGGAGGAGTTTCTCTTCGGCGAGGGGACGGCGCTACCGCCCGAGTACGTTCCACAGCAGCAGGATCACAAGCACTAGATCGGCCGAGTCGAGTGGGCCTGACCGCCCGCGGTCGGGTTACGCGCGCGCCAGCGACGCGACCTGGACGCGCGCGTCGTTGAAGCACGCCCCGCCCGCAAGATCCGTCAGCGTATCCGGCACGAGCGCGGTTCCCGTGACGCCGTTGCGCGTGCTGCGCCGCCACAATCCCTTCGGCAGACTCACCGTTCCAGGACGTATGGTGGGCAGTACATTCAGCTCGCAGTGCACTTCGCCGAGGTCGTTGAAGATGCGCACCAGGTCGCCGTTCGCGAGTCCACGGGCGTTCGCGTCGTCGGGATGCATCACGAGCTTGACGTCGGGCCGCGGCAGCTGGCCGAGCGTCGAGTTGATCGTGCGTTCGCTCGACGGCGAGATCAGCGCGAGAGGATATCTGTCCGTCGCGGGATCCGGCTGGAACGCATACAGTCCGAGCGGTGCCTCCGCGTCGAAGTCGGCGGGGAAGAGGTTCACCTTCTGATTCGGTGTGTTGGGAAGGACGTCCACGAACTGCACGGGCCGGTTCCCGCCAGGCGCCGTCGGCGGCACGTCCGCACGCAGATCGGAGCCGACGTTTCCAGGCAGCTGGTCGAGGATGCTCACGAGCAGATCGAGCTCGCCCTTCGGCTCCTGGTCGGCCAGTAGATCCAGTTTCGCCGCGAGCTCGCCGAACACATCGGCGTTCGAGCGCGCTTCGCCCACCGCGTCAATCACCGGGCGGCCGAGCGTCATGTGAATCGGCCCGTAGGCTTTGGCGAAATCGTATCCTTCGAGGAACGTCGTCGCCGGCAGCACCACGTCGGCGTACAGCGCCGTGTCGTTCATCACCTGTTCGAAGACGACGGTGAATAGATCGTCGCGCTCGAGACCGCGGGTAATGCGGTGCTGGTCCGGGACGGTCGCGACCGGATTGGCGTTGTAGACAAAGAGCACGTTGACGGGCGGGTCGGTGTACTCGAGCAGCGCGCGGCCGAGATGGTTCATGTTCACAATCCGCGTATCGGGTTCGCTGGCGCCTATCCACGACCGCTCGATCTTCCACGACGCCGAGTTGCTCATCGCGTAGCCGCCGCCGCGGACGCCGAACTTCCCGCCGACCGCCGGAAGCGCGAGCACAGCCATGGCGGCGTTGCCGCCGTTGCGGTTGCGCTCGAGGCCCCAGCCGCAGCGGATGAGAGCCGGCGACGTTTCAGCGTAGAGACGCGCGACCTGCTCGAGCGCGCTCGCGTCGACGCCCGCGACAGCAGCCGCGCGCTCGAACGTCCATGGCTCCGCGCGCTCGCGGAGTCTGTCCGCGCCGATCGTGTGCTCGCGCAGGAATTTCTCGTCAGCCAGTCCATTTGCGAACAGATGCCGGTGAATCGCGAGCGCGACCGCGACGTCAGTGCCGGGCTTGACGGCGAGATGGATGTCGGCCGCCCGTGCCTGCTGCGTGGACCGGGGGTCGACGACGACGAGCTTTGCCCCGCGCGCCTGGGCTTCCTTTATATAAGGTACGAGATGGATGCTGGTTGCCGCCGGGTTTGCTCCCCAGATGATCAGCAGCTTCGCCTCGACGTAGTCCTGATAGGTGACCGACGCCATCTTTCCGTACAGCGCCATGTGTGCCGCGCCCGTCGGTGCGGCGCAGACGGTGCGCGCGAGACGCGACGTGCCGAAGCGACGCCAGACCTGCGCGTCGAAATTGTCCTGCGTCATCAGCCCGTTCGATCCGCCGTACGAAAACGGAAGAATCGATGCGCCGCCAAACCGTGCCTTCGCGGCGCGCATCTTCTCGGCGACGAGCTCGAGCGCCTGGTCCCAGGTCACGCGTTTGAACTTGCCTTCTCCTTTGCGGCCTTTGCGGACGCCCGGGTACAGGATCCGGTCGGGTCCGTACGCGAGCTGATCGAACTTCCGGACCTTCGAGCAGATAAAGCCCCGTGTCACGGGATTTTTCGCGGAGCCGTCGATGTTGATGACCTTGCCGTGCTGCACGGTCACGGCGAGACTGCAGGAGTCGGGGCAGTCGAGCGGGCACGCGGTGTCGACCACCGACGCGGGTCCGCCGAGAATCGGTTGAGGTTTTCCGGCCACGCTTTACGATAGCACTGTGAACGCTGAACGTGAACGCCGAACCGTGAACGATGAACAGTGAACCTCGTGTCGTGATCGTCGGTGGAGGGTTCGCGGGACTCGACGCGGCGCGCGCGCTGGCGAATGGACCGGTCCAAGTGACGCTGCTCGATCGTCACAACCATCACGTGTTTCAGCCGCTGCTGTATCAGGTCGCGACGGCGGCACTATCGCCGGGTGACATCGCGTCGCCCATCCGCTGGATTCTGCGTCATCAGCAGAACGTCGAAGTCCTGCTCGCTGATGTGCGCGCCATCGACGCCGATCGAAAGACGGTCGTGACTGAACGCGAGCCCGTGCCCTACGACTACCTGATCGTCGCCACAGGCGCGACCCACGCATATTTTGGCCATCCGGACTGGGAACCGAGAGCGCCCGGCCTGAAGACGCTGGACGACGCGCTCGAGATGCGGCGGCGTGTCTTGCTCGCGTTCGAAGCGGCGGAGCGCGAACACGACGAGAGCGCACAGCGGCGGCTGCTGACGTTCGTGATCGTCGGCGGCGGGCCGACGGGCGTCGAGCTTGCCGGAGCGCTGGCGGAAATCGCGCGGCAGACGCTGCGCGAAGATTTTCGTCGTATCCGTCCGGAGTCGGCGCGCATTCTGCTCGTCGAAGGCGGGCCGAACGTGCTCGCGACGTTCCCGGAGAAACTGCGCGCGGCGGCGCGCACGTCGCTCGAAAAACTCGGCGTCGACGTGCGGACAAACACGGTCGTCACATCCGTGGATGCTGACGGTGTGACCGCCGGCGGCGAGAGAATCCCGGCGCAGACGATTCTCTGGGCGGCCGGCGTCGCTGCGTCGGGGCTCGCGAAGTCGTTAAACGTGCCGCTCGATCGCGCGGGGCGCGTCACTGCCGAGCCGACGCTGAACCTGCCCGGCCATCGGGACATCTTCGTCGCCGGCGACCTGTGTGCCTTCACGCAGGACGGCCGCCAGCTGCCCGGGGTCGCGCAGGTCGCGAAGCAGGAGGGCGCGCACGCCGCGAAAAACGTGTTACGGGCGATCCGCGGCGAGCCGCTTCAGCCGTTCCGGTACTTCGACTTCGGCAACGTCGCTACGATCGGCCGGGGTTCGGCCGTCGTCGACATCGGACCGGTCCGCGCCTCCGGCTGGCTCGCGTGGGTCTTCTGGCTGTTCCTTCATATCTTCTGGCTCATCGGCTTCCGCAATCGCCTCGCCGTCCTCAGCGAGTGGGCGTGGGCGTACATCACGCGCCAGCGGCGCGTCCGCCTGATCACCGGCGGGCGTACGAGCGTCTGAGTCTGAGTTGGAGACTGATAGAGGACCAGAGACAGAGCTGATCGTTGCGTAATCGTCCTTCCCTTGCTCTGCGCCTCGATGGCTCCGTACGTCGATCGGCCTATAATCCCGCGCATGCGCAAGGCCGTCGGACGGAGCGTGCTCCGCAAGGAGGGCCACGAGAAAGTCACGGGCGCGGCGCGGTACATCGACGACCTGTCGTTCCCGAGCCTGCTGCACGCGCGCACGATCCGCTCGACGATTCCGGCCGGAACGATCGCCGGCATTTCCTTCAACTTCAACACGCACGACTTCACGATCGTTGACTACCGCGACGTCCCCGGCCGCAACATCGTCGCGCTCATCGACGACGATCAGCCGTGCCTCGTCGAGCGTCAGATTCGCCACGTCGCCGAGCCGATTCTGATTCTCGCCCACGAGAGCCGTGACGAGCTGTTCGCCGCCGACGTGCGGATCGACTACCGGACATCGACGCCCAACTACGATCCGGCCGCCTCGACCGTGTCGTTCAAGTCGATTGCGATCGACAAGGGCGACATCGAGAGAGGCTTGGCCGCCGCCCACCGCATCGTCGAAGGCGAATATCGGGTCGGGTCGCAGGAGCAGATGTACATCGAGCCGAACGGCGTCATCGCGGTCCCCGCCGGCGACGGCCGCGGCATCACCGTGTACGGATCGATGCAGTGCCCGTACTACGTGCATCGTGCGTTGACCGTGCTGCTCGGACTCCCGCCCGATCGCGTGCGCGTGGTGCAGACGGAAACCGGGGGAGGGTTCGGCGGCAAAGAAGACTACCCGTCGATGATCGCCGGCCACGCGGCGCTGACCGCGCTGAAAGCGCGGCGGCCGGTCAAGCTCGTCTACGACCGGATGGAAGACATGCTCGCGACGCCGAAGCGGCATCCGGGTGTCATCCGCCATCGAACGGGCGTGGCGCGCGACGGCCGCCTCACCGCGATGGACATCGACGTCGTGCTCGATGGCGGCGCGTACGCGACCCTGAGTTCCGTCGTGTTGTCGCGCGGCGTCCTGCACGCGTCGGGTCCTTACCGCTGCGACCACGTGCGCATTCGCGGCAGGGTGATGATGACCAACACGCCGCCCAACGGCGCGTTCCGCGGATTCGGCGCGCCGCAGACGCAGTTTGCCGCCGAAGTCCACATGGAGCGGATCGCGGAGCAGTTGAAGATCGATCCGGTGAAACTTCGAGACATCAACGCATTTCGGTCGGGCGACACGACCGCGACCGGCCAGAAGCTCGGCGACGACTGCAGCGCTCGCGAGGTCCTGAGAGAAGCGGTCAGGCGAACCAATTTCGTGAAGCGTCGCAGGCAGCTTGCCGGGACCAGCCGCGCGATCGGTCTCTCGTTGTTCTTTCACGGGTCGGGTTTTACCGGTGCCGGTGAGGTCAAGCTCGCCTCGAAAGCCTCGCTCGCGCTGTCGGATCGCGGCGTCCGCATTCTGGTGGCGAGCACGGAGATCGGCCAGGGCACGCGAACGATGCTCGCGCAGATCGTCGCCGATACCCTCGGCATCGCGTACGACGATGTCGAAGTGAACGCGGCCGACACCGGCGAGGTGCCCGACAGCGGACCGACAGTCGCCTCGCGCACCTGCATGATCGTGGGAAAGATTCTTCAGCGCGCGGCTCAGGAAATGCGGCAGACGCTCGGCCGGCTGTCTCCGCGCGCGTACCTGAGGAAGCACGGGCCGCTCGTGATCACGAAGCAGTACGAGCGGCCGGCCGGCATGGCGTGGGACGACGAGCGGTATCGAGGCGATGCGTATGGCAGCTACGGCTGGGCGTGCGACGTCGTCGAGCTCGAGATCGATCCGCAGACATGGGAAGTCCGGCCGGTGAAGTTCACGACCGTCCACGAGATCGGCAGAGTGATTCACCCGACGCTGGCGCGGGGCCAGATCGAAGGCGGCAGCGCGCAGGGTCTCGGATGGGCGCTCACCGAAGACGTGGTGATGCGCGACGGCCGGATGGCCAACAATTCCTTTACGAACTACATCGTCCCCACGACGCTCGACACGCCCGAGATGCACGTCGTGCTGCTCGAGCGCCCGTACACGCACGGACCGTTTGGCGCGAAAGGCGTCGGAGAGATGCCGATCGACGGCCCCGCGCCGGCGGTCGTGAACGCGCTGCGGCACGCGGGCTTTGCGCTGCAGGAGATTCCGGCTACGCCGGAAAAGCTGATGGCATGCACCTCACGGTGAACGGACGCCGCGTCCGGGTACGCGCGCATCCGATGACCCGGCTGCTGGATGTCCTGCGAGAGGACTGCGGCCTGACGGGCACAAAAGAAGGTTGCGGCGAAGGCGAGTGCGGCGCGTGCACGGTGCTGGTCGATGGCGAACCGGTGAACGCGTGTCTGGTGCCGGCAGCGCAGGCATCGGGCCGCCGTGTGACGACGATCGAAGGACTCGGAACCCGGCATCCACTGCAGCGGGCCTTCGTCCAGTTCGGCGGCGCCCAGTGCGGCATATGCACGCCCGGCATGATCCTCGCGGCGCTCGCGCTCGGGCCGAAGCCGTCACTCGCGAAGATGAAGACCGGTCTTGCCGGCAATATCTGCCGGTGCACCGGATACGCGGCGATCTACGAGTCCATCGCACGCGCAGGGACGTATGCCCGGGTCCGTCGCTAATCGCAGTCTGCTCACGCCTCGCTCACTTCGCGACGCACTGCGGATGCTGGACGCCGAAGGTCCGCTGACGCCGATGGCCGGCTGCACCGATCTCTACGTCGCGCTCAATGCCGGCGCGCTGACCGGCACGCGCTTTCTGAATCTGTGGGAGCTCGACGAGCTCCGGCGCATCACGGATCTCCGCGGCACGCTCACGATCGGCGCCCTGTGCACGTTCACGCAGATCATCGAGTCGCGCGCCGTCCGTGCGCACGTGCCGATGCTCGTCGCGGCGTCACGGGAGATCGGCGGACCGCAGATCCAGAACCGCGGGACCGTCGGCGGGAATATTGCCAATGCCTCTCCAGCGGGAGACACGCTGCCTGTCCTTGCCGCTCTGGACGCGACACTTGTGCTGCGGAGCGTTCGCGGCGAGCGACGCCTCCCCTTCTCCGAGTTCTTTACAGGCTATCGCCGTACGGCCCTTCACCCGTCGGAGCTCATCGCTGCGGTGGAGATCCCCAGGGTCGCGGGGCGGCAATGGTTCCGCAAAGTCGGTACTCGGGCCGCGCAGGCAATCTCGAAGATCGTGATGGCCGGCGTCGACCCCGGCCGCGGCAGTGCGCCTCGCATCGCCATCGGCAGCGTCGCGCCGACGGTGATTCGCGCACGTAAGACCGAAGAAGCGCTGGCGGGCGGCGCTTCGCTCGCCGACGCCCAGCGGGCGCTCGTCGCCGAGATCTCGCCCATTGACGACGTGCGATCGACAGCGGAGTACCGGCGCCGCGTGGCGGCGAATCTGCTCGCGAGCTTTTGGAACGGCCGTCGCGACAGGTAAAATAGCGGTCCGACCCCGCATCTGACCCCCGATGAGAGCCGTCGTCGTCGCACTTATTGATCTGGGACGCAGCGCCCGCATGCGGTACCACGCGCAGGCGCTGTCGGCCCACGGCGTCGACGTCGATCTCGTCGGCTTCGAAGGCACGCCGCTGCCGCGCGCCATCACCGACGACCCCCGCATCACGGTTCACCGGCTCGCGGCGTCGAGGCTCCGTCACGGCGTGCCGGCGTTCAGCTACGCGCCGATCGCGGTCGTCGACGCGCTGCGCATGGGCTTCCGGCTATGGCAGACGCTGCGGCGTCTGCCGAAGCCCAACCTCGTGCTGGTTCAGAATCCGCCGGCGTTTCCAACCTTGACCGTCGCGCGCCTGGCGCTCGCGAAGAAGGGCGTCCGCTTCGTCGTCGACTGGCACAACATCGGTTACACGGTGCTCGGGCTGCGGCTGGGCCAGTGGCATCCCGCCGTGCGTCTTGCCCGATGGCAGGAGCGTCATGATTCACGCTATGCGAACGCCAGCTTGTGCGTCTCGCGAGGCCTGGCTGAATTCCTGAAGAGCCGGTTCGGTTTCAAAGACGCCTACGTGCTCTACGATCGTCCGGCGTCGATCTTCGCGCCTATGTCGAATGCGGATCGCGAGCGCTACCGCCAGGCGCTGCTCACGCGGCTCGGGATCCACAGCACGCAGGTTGGACTCATCGTCTGTCCGACGAGCTGGACGGAGGACGAGGACTTCGACGTCGTCATCGACGGCGTGCTGCGGCTGGAAGATCGCATTCGTGGCTGGGAAGCGAGCGGACCAGGCCGGCGGTTTCCGGATTTGGCGATCCTCGTGACCGGCGACGGCCAGCGGCGCACCGAGTTCGAGCGCCGGTTTGCGGGCCTGCCGGCGCGCCGCATCCATCTTCGCGCGCGCTGGCTCGAACCCGAGGACTACCCGCGCGTCGTCGGCAGCGCCGATCTCGGTTTGTGCCTGCATCGATCGTCGTCGGGACTCGACATCCCGATGAAGATCGCCGACATGTTCGGCGCCGGCGTGCCGGTCTGCGCGCTCGACTACGGCGCGACGCTCGCCGAACGCGTGCGGCACGGCAGCAACGGCCTGCTGTTCTCGACGGCCGAACAGCTGGCCAACGTGCTGTTCGATCTCTTCGAAACGTTTCCGGCGCCCGATCAGACGCTCGAACGCCTTCGTACCGGCGCGCGCAAGTCGGCGCGCATGTCGTGGGACGAAGGCTGGGTCCGCGAAGCCCAGCCCGTGCTGCTTCCAGAGTCGCAGTAAATGCTCGTCATCCGCGGACGCCGGCTCGTCTTTCCCGACGGCGAGCGCGCCGCGTCGCTGCATATCGACGGGGGGCGGATTGTCGCCGTCGGCGGCGTGCTCGATCAGCCGTCGGGTGCCGACGTCGTCGACTGCGGATCGCTCCTCGTCTCAGCGGGTCTCGTGGATTCGCACGTGCACATCAACGACCCGGGCAGAGCAGACTGGGAGGGCTTTGAGACCGCAACGCGCGCGGCCGCAGCCGGCGGCATCACCACGCTTGTCGACATGCCGCTCAACAGCATCCCTCCGACCACCACGGTCGCGGGGCTCGAAGCAAAGCGGCGGGCCCTTCGACGCTGCTCGGATCAGGCCGGGAAATGTCGCGTCAACGTGGAATTCTGGGGCGGCGTCGTGCCGGACAACGAGCGCGACATCGAGCCGCTCATCGACGCCGGTGTCCGCGGCTTCAAATGTTTTCTCGTGCCGTCGGGCGTCGACGAGTTTGCGCCGGTCGGCGAGGATACGCTGCGCCGTGTGATGCCCGCACTCGCGCGGCGCGATGTCCCGCTGCTCGTCCACGCCGAGCTTGCGCAGCATCTGCGCGCGCACGAAGGCGATGCCGGAAGCTATCGCGCGTACGAAGCGACCCGTCCGCCTCTGGCCGAGGTCAGCGCGATCGAAACGATGGCGTCGCTTTCGCGCGCCACCGGCGCGCGCGTTCACGTCGTGCACGTGTCCTCGGCGCAGGGCGTCGAGGCCATCGCGAGAGCGCAGGCGTCAGGCATCCGCCTCACCGGCGAGAGCTGTCCGCACTACCTGACGATCGCCGGCGACGAAATCCCTGACGGCGCGACGGAATTCAAATGCGCGCCGCCGATTCGATCGCGCGCGGATCGTGACGCACTCTGGGGTGGACTGAAGGCCGGGTCGTTGTCGCTCGTCGCGACCGATCACTCGCCGTCGCCGCCGGCGCTCAAATCCCCGGGCGATTTCGTCACTGCCTGGGGCGGCATTGCCTCGCTCGAACTCTCGTTGCCGGTCGTGTGGACGGAGGCGCGACGCCGCGGCTTCACGGCCGTCGACCTGACGCGCTGGATGAGCGCAGCCCCGGCCGCGCTCGCCGGTCTTTCTGCGCAAACCGGCCGCCTGGCGGCGGGGATGTCCGCCGACCTGGTCGTCTGGGATCCCGACGCGTCCTTTGTAGTTCAACCGGAGTTGTTGCAGCAGCGGCATAAGCTGACACCGTATGCTGGACGCAGGCTGTCGGGCATCGTGCATACGACGTATGTGAGAGGCGAGCGAGTGTGGCAGCGGTGATCGAACGTCTGGATCTCGCGTCGGAGCGATTCGGCGGCGTCGTCGTCGCTGCCAGCGACGAGTTCTTTGCGCCGAAAGACCGTCTGATTTCCGCGTCTGCGCCGGTCTGGCGCGAAGGCGAGTACACCGATCGCGGCAAGTGGATGGACGGCTGGGAGACGCGGCGCCGGCGGGATGTGCTGCCGGGCGAGTCCGGTTTCGAGGCCTCGCACGACTGGTGCATCGTCCGGCTGGGCGGGCGCGGTGTCATTGCGGCGGTGGACGTCGAGACGACGCACTTCAAAGGGAACTATCCCGAATCGTGTGCCGTTGACGGCTGCGTGATGGCTGCCGCTGCGACGATCCCCGAACTGCAGCACGCGCGATGGCAGCCCCTCGTCGCGCGGGCCACGCTCGAGGGGGACGCCCACAACGAGTTCAATGTCGATCATGTGACGGCCACGCACGTGCGGCTGCAGATCTTTCCTGACGGCGGCGTCGCGAGGCTCCGCGTGTACGGCGACGTGTCTCCTGACTGGGACGAGTTGATTCAGCACGGCGAGATCGATCTCGCGGCAGCGCTTCACGGCGGTCGCGTCGTCGACAGCAGCGACATGTTCTTCGGATCGCGCAACAACCTCATCATGCCCGGACCGTCGCTCGGCATGTCTGACGGCTGGGAGACGAAACGGCGCCGGACGCCGGGACAAGACTGGACGGTTGTGCGTCTCGGGCGCCCGGGCACGATCAGTCGCGTCGAGGTCGACACGCATCACTTCAAGGGCAACGCGCCTGCGGCGTGCAGCGTGGACGCGTCCACCTCGGACGCGCCCGGCGACTGGACCAGGCTGCTGCCGCGCACGCCGCTGATGCCCGATCGTCTGCACCGGTTCGACGCCGGACTGGCCGCGCTTGCCGGCGTCACCCATGTCCGGCTGAACATCTTTCCCGACGGCGGGGTCGCCCGGCTGCGCGTGTTCGGTAAAGTCTGATGACGCTCGCCGAGCTGAACGTCTTGCCCGCCGCACGCGCGAAGCTCGAGTTCACGCGGTGCTGCGGATCGACACGCTGGGCGGCGGCGATGGTGAAGGCACGGCCGTTCACGACCGTCGAAGCGATGCAGGCGAAGGGTGACGAAATCTGGTCGGCGCTCGCGAAGACCGACTGGCTCGAGGCGTTTGCGGCGCATCCGACGATCGGTGAAACGCGCGCCGGCCACGACTGGGCGGCGGCGGAGCAGTCAGGAATGCAGTCGGCCGACGAGGAGACGAGAGCGCGCCTGATGGCGTTGAATGAACTGTATCAGCGGCGCTTCGGTTATATCTTTATCGTCTGCGCAACGGGGAAGTCGCCTGCGGAGATGCTGGCGGTCGTCGAAGCGCGGATGTCGAACGGACCGCACGCGGAGCTGGCGATCGCCGCCGAGGAACAGCGGAAGATCACGCGGCTCAGGCTTGCGAAGCTCGTCGAGGCGCCCTGATGATCAGTACGCACGTGCTCGATACTTCTCGTGGCATGGCTGCCGCCGGACTCGCCGTCGCACTCGACGTGCGTCAGGGCAGTGAGTGGCGGCACATCGGCCGCCGCACGACCGACCAGGACGGACGCATCAACAGCTTTTCCGAGGCGGGGCTCGCGGCCGGTACGTATCGCCTGACGTTCGAGACTGCGGCCTACCACCGCGGCGCCGGCGTCACGGCGTTTTTTCCGGAAGTCATCGTGACCTTCGACATCGGGAGCGGCGGCCGCTATCACGTGCCGCTGCTGCTGAATCCCTTCGGCTATTCGACGTACCGAGGCACGTGATGCCGGCCTCGCTCACCTGGAATCGTTACGGCAAGTCGAGCGTCCGGCTGGTGAAAGTGCGCCGCTCGACTGAACCCCACGACATCGTCGACCTGACGATCGACGTCGCGCTCGAAGGCGCGTTCGACAAGGTCTACACCGGCGGCGACAACAGCGCGTGCCTGGCGACCGACACGATGAAAAACACCGTGTACGCGTTCGCGCGCGTCGAGCCTATCGATCACGTCGAGTCGTTCGCGGTGAAGCTCGTCGAGTACTTCTGCGAGAAGCCCGGCGTCACGAGAGCCTGCATTGAGGCCGCCGAACATCCGTGGACGCGGCTGCACCCGCACGCGTTCGCCCGATCAGGCGAAGAGGAGTGGACGACGACGGCGACCTCAGACGGCGACGGCCTGTCGATCGTGTCCGGCCTGCGCGGGCTTGTCGTGTTGAAGACGACCGACTCGGCGTTTTCAGGTTTTCCGCGCGATCAATTTACGACGCTGCCCGAGACGCGCGATCGCATTCTCGCGACATCGATTAACGCGCGCTGGACGTATGCCGGCGGCTTCGGCGATTTCGGCCGGCGGGACGCCATCCGGGCCGCGCTGCTCCAGGCGTTTGCCGGGCACAAGAGCGAGTCCGTTCAGCAGACGTTGTATGTGATGGGAGAAGCGGCGCTGGCGGCGTGCGATGGCATCGTCGACATCCACCTGTCGCTGCCGAATCGCCACCACCTGCTCGTCGATCTCGCGCCGTTCGGCCTCGATAATCCGAACGAAATCTTCGTGGCGACCGAACAGCCGTACGGTCTCATCGAGGCGCGGATCTCGCGGAAATGATTTTTGCGAACGATCGGCTCTGCAGCTCCGCGACCGTCAGCCCGCTCATCTCGACCGCTTCTTGTTCGCTGATCGCGCCGCAGTTCATCGCGCGCAGGAAGTAGTTCAGCAGCCCCTGTCCCGTCGCCGCGTCGTCAAACACGTCGCCGACCAGCGTCGCCTGCGCGGCCTTCTGAACGAAGTTCTTGAGACGCTCGGAGGCGGCCGCGAGTCCTTCCAGGAAGAACGCAAAGACTGCCGCGTAGCGCGTCACGAGCTGGGCCGGATGCAGGTCCCACCCCTGGTAGAAGCCGCCGACGAGCGAATGGCGGATGCTGTCGGCGTGCAGCTTCCAGGCGGCATGGATGAGGGCGCGATCTCTCCCAACCGGCATGACGTTGGTGGCGCCGTCTGACATCCAGATGTCGGTGCCGGAAAGCGCGACCTGCATCACGTGCTTCGCGAAGTCGCATGAGGGATGCAGCATGCCCTGGTGCGCCGCGGTGATGCCCATCGCCGCGGTGTAGTCGTAGGTGCCGAAGTGCGCGGCCGTGATGCGGCCCTGTCCGCGCGACAGAAATTCCGGCAGCGCGATCCGGCCGTCTCGGCTGAAGACCGACTCGGCGGTTTCGATCATGATTTCGAATTTCAACGAGCCGCCACTGAGTCCGCGAGACGACTCGAACTTCTCGCAGGCGCCGACGAGCGTCGTGATCTGTTCGGGCGCGGTAATCTTCGGCAGCGTGACGACGAAATTTGGGGGCAGCGCGCCCGACGCGTCAACGAGCGTCGACAGAAACAATTCGAACGTCCGCAGACCGCGGCGCTTCGTTTCGTTGCCGAGATTCTTGATGCGGATGCCGATGGCCGGCGACAGCGTCCGCGCGTTCAGCCCGGCCGCGACAGCCGACGCCGCCTTCTTCGCGACGTCGTCTTCCTCGGCGTCGGGTCGGGTGCCGAACCCGTCTTCGAAATCGATGCGATAGTCCTCGACCGGCTCGCGCTCGAGCTTCGCGACGACGCGAGGGTAGATGCGATCGGCGAGCGGCCTGTCGATCGCGAGCGCGGCGGCAAGCATCGCGGCGTCCGGCGCGTGCTCGCGCAGGGCCTTGAGCGCAATCGCGCCAAGCTTCGACGGCGTGTCGGGCGCGAACAGGTGCGCGCCGCCGTAGACCGTGTGTACAGGTTGTCGCGTCATCCGTGTAGAGCGGGCCGTTGGGGCCCGCGGTCGAGAAGTATAATTCGCCGCACATGAACCGTTCGACTTCGCTCGCGGCGGCCGCCGCTGAGCGCGCCAACCAGCGCAACGCCGTCCTCGCGGGCTTCCTCGGCTGGACGCTCGACGCGTTCGACTTCTTCGTCCTCACCTTCATCGTCCAGGACGTCGCGACCGCGTTCGGCCGCTCGCGCGCCGATATCGCATGGACGGTCGGCCTCGCGCTGATCACGCGCCCGATCGGCGCGATCATCTTCGGCCTCATCGCGGATCGCTACGGCCGGCGCCTGCCGTTGATGCTGAACGTGATCTTCTACGCCGTCATCTCCGTGCTGTGCGGCCTTGCGCCCAACTACATGACGTTCGTGCTGCTGCGGCTCGCCTTCGGCATCGGCATGGGCGGCGAGTGGGGCGTCGGCGCGTCGCTCGCGCTCGAGTCGGCATCGCCGCGCCTGCGCGGTCTGCTGTCGGGACTGCTGCAGGAAGGGTACGCGCTCGGCAATCTGCTCGCGGCGCTGGCGTACCGCTCTGTTTATGTCTCCGTGCACGCCTCGCATCCCGGGTCGGCATGGCGGGTGATGTTCTTCATCGGCGGTCTGCCGGCGCTGCTGTCGCTGTTCATCCGTGCGCGCGTGAAGGAATCCGATGCCTGGCACGAGCATCGCGTCGACTGGCACACGTACAAATCAGGCATCTGGAAGCACTGGCCGCGCTTTCTCTACCTCGTGCTGATGATGACGATGATGACGTTCATGTCGCACGGGACGCAGGACATGTACCCGACGTTCCTGCAGCACGAGCGGCAGTACTCGCCGTCCGACACGGCGTCGCTGACGATGGTTACCAACGTCGGAGCCATTCTGGGCGGTCTGGCGTTCGGCTGGTATTCGGACCGCGCCGGACGGCGTCGCGCGATGATCACGTCGGCGCTCTTCGCGATGATCGTCGTGCCGTTGTGGGTGGCCGCGCCGAACACGGCGCTCATCGCTGTCGGCGGATTCCTGATTCAATTCTTCGTGCAAGGCTGCTGGGGCATCATTCCCGCGCACATCAACGAGCTTACGCCCGCCCATTACCGCGGCTTCTTCCCCGGCCTCGCGTATCAGCTCGGCGCTGCACTCACAGCCGGCATTCCGGCGCTCGAAGCGATCCTTGGCGAACATTTCAGCTACGGCCGCGCGATGGGCGGCGTGGCGCTGACGGTGATGGCCGGCGTCGCCATCGTCACGTTCTTCGGACCCGAGGCACACCGCGTGAGCTTCAGGAAAGCGGATGGACCTGCGCCAACTTGAGATTCTGCAGGCCATCGCTGACACGGGGTCCTTCACCGCGTGCGGCCGGAAGCTGCACGTCTCGCAGTCCGCAATCAGCCGACAGATAGCGCTGCTCGAAGAGGAGCTCGGCGAACCGCTGTTCCTCCGCGTCGGCCGTCAGGTCCGGATGACGCCGGCTGCCGAGGCGCTCGTCAAGCTTGGACAGCGCGTGTTCCTCGACGTCCGCGACACGGTCGACAACATCACCGATCGCACGCGCGAGCTGCGCGGCACGCTGCGCCTGTCGGGCGGCATGACCGTGTGCCTCTACATCTTTCCCACGCTCGTGAAGCAGCTGAAGCGATCACATCCGAAGCTCGACGTCCGTATGATGGTCGCGACGGCGGGACGATCGGTCGAAGAGATTCGAGCCGGCCACGTGGACGCGGGCCTGCTGACGCTGCCCGTTGAAGAAGCGGATCTCGTCACCCTGCCGGTGCTTCGTGAAGAGCTGCTGCTCGTCGCCATGCCGGGTCATCCGCTCGCGAAGCGCAAAAGGATCAGCGCGCAGGATCTCGCCAACGAGCCGTTCGTCCTGTTCGAGGCGGGCTCGGGCACCAGGCGCGTGATCGATCGCTTCTTTCTCAGCGAGAACGTCGAACCCAACATCGTCATGGACACCGAGAACGTCGAGATCATCAAGGCGATGGTGAAGGAGGGCCTCGGCCTCGGCATCGTGCCGTACATGGCCGTCGCGCGCGAAGTCCGCGCCCGGCAGTTCTTCGCGACGCGTATCGAGGGGCACGAGCTGTTCCGTGAGACCGGCTGGGTCTATCCGAAGGCGAACCGCACGCCGCGGATGATCGACGAGCTGCTCGCCGCGTTCGAAAAAGTCCGCGGACGGCTGCCCCTGGCGGCACCAGCGAAGATCTAGCCCGAGCCTCTCGCCCCTAGTCTCTTTATCAGTCCCTCGCGATAATCGAGAGATGAGCATTCGCAATTTCTGTGTGACGTTTGTCACGGCGGCGGCGCTGTCACTCGTCGTCTACGCCGACGCGCCCAAGCCGAACGAGGCGATCGTCGGTGCGTGGACGTTGGACAAAGGCGCGAGCGATCTCGGCGCGACAGGCGACAACACCAGCCAGAACGGCGAGCAGAACGGACGGCGTGGCGACGGCTTCGGCGGCCGGCGCCGCGGCGGCGGCGGAGGGTTCGGCCGCGGGGGCGGCGGATTCGGCGGCCAGCAGCAGACGCCGGAACAGCGCGAAGCCGCGCAACGCATGCGCGACGCGATGCGCCAGGAACTGCAGGCGCCCGATCACATGACGATCGTCACCTCCGACACGACGATCATCATCACCACGCCCGACGGCCACACGACGCGGCTGGCCACCGACGGCAGCAAGATCAAAGACGATTCGACCGGGATCGAGCGGAAGACGAAGTGGGACAAAGGCAATCTGGTCAGCGAGGTCAGCGGGCTCGGGCGCGGCAAGATCACCGAGACCTATTCAATCGTCGGCGATCCGAAGCAGCTGCACGTGAAGCTCGAGATTGATGGGCCGAGGAAGACGACGCAGACCAGAGTCTATGACCTTGATCCCAAGTGAGTGCTGACTGCCGGCTCCCGATTATTCCTCGTCCTCTTTATCGTCGTGGGGCTGGCTGGTCGCGAAGTTGTCGATATCCGGAATGTCCTCGCCGCCGGTGTCTTTCTCGTCGTCGAGGCTGAACGATCGTCCGGTGAACTTCGTGGGAATCGGGCCGCGCGGGCGATCTTGATCTTTCTTCACCTTCTTCGCCCCCGGACCGCGCGACGGCTTCGCGTCGGGTCCGAAATTGCGGTTTCTCGGAGGCTGAGGCGCGTTCGGATCGAAGCGCGAGCCGCCGCCGAAGCCGCCGGGACGCGGGCCGCCGAACCCGCCGCCACCGGGTCGCGGGCCGCCGAACCCACCGCCGCCGCCCGGACGTGGACCGCCGAATCCGCCGCCCGGACGCGGGCCGCCGGGTCCGCGATCTTCACGGGCGCGCGCTTCGCTCACGGCGAGCGGCCGTCCGTTGAACACCTGTCCGTTGAACTTTTGAATCGCCTGTTCGGCGTGCGCGCGATCCTGGAACTCGACGAACGCGAACCCTCGCGGACGGCCGGTCTCGCGGTCGACCGGCAGAACAACCTGCGACGGCGGACCGACCGTGCCGAAGTAGGTGCGAAGATCAGCTTCGGTAGTGGCGTACGACAGATTGCCCACGAACAGACGGACAGCCAATCAGAGCTCCCTTAAGACAGTGGAATATCCAGAGTGAACAGGCAGGGCAGGAAAGCGCGAGAGTTCGAGAGACGTAACACGCTGGCAGCCGATCTCAGCCTGAAAAACACTACCCGAAGTCTTTCCTCATGGCAAGTCGACATATAGTAGGGCCGATGGGGGTTGCGTGAAGTTCCGCCGAACGGCCGTGATTGCGGCCGCCGCGACCGCCCTCCTCGCAATTGCCACGCCGCAGGCGGCAAGCAAGACTTCCGGCCAGCGGATCGACGTCCGCGAGCTGCGGGAGTGGCTCACCTACATCGCCTCCGACGACCTGCAGGGACGCGCCGTGTTCAGTACCGGCATCGGCCTGGCGGCTTCCTATATCGAAGAACATCTGCGGCAGTGGGGTGTGACGCCGGCCGGCGACCACGGCTCCTATCTTCAGACCGTTCGCGTGGTGGGCGTCAAAGCGACGAGCCACTCGTCGGTGACCGTCGAGGTGGCGGGTGAACGGCGGACGTTCGCCGACGGCCAAGGCATTCAGTTTCCTCGCAATGCCGGCAGAAAGCAGCAGCGTCGTATCGAGCGTGTCGAGTTCATGGGGTACGGCCTCGACGCGCCGGCGATTGCGCAAGAGGATTACCGGGGCAAGGACGTCACTGGAGCAGCAGTCATCTGGCTGGGCGCCGCAGGTCCCGCGACGATCGATCAGTCACGCTTCCGCCTCCTGAACTATCGCAACCAATACGCCACAACGGACAAAGGCGCCGGCGCCGTCATCGGCGCCGGTCCCGCGCCGCGCGCGGGACGCGCCGGAAGGGCAGGACAGGCAGCGGGTGCCGGCCGCGCAGGACAGGCATCAGGTGGACCTTCGAATGCGCCCGACTTCACGACCGCCGAGCGTCTCGATCACCTGCGGCCGCCGAGCGCAAGCGGCAACGACGCGTTCTTCGAGTTCCTGTTCAGCCGGGCCCCGATGAAGTACGAAGAACTCAAGAAGCTGGTCGAGGCGCGGCAGCCGCTGCCGTCCTTCCGGCTCGAGGGCGTCACGCTGACCTTCGACATCGACAACGAGTACGAGCCAGTCCGCACGCAGCTGACGCAGAACATCGTCGGCATCGTCGAAGGCACCGATGCGAAGCTGAAGGCGACCTACGTTGCCGTCGGCGCGCACTACGATCACGTCGGCTATGCCGACGGCGAGCTCGCGAAAAACGCCGAGGGACAGACGCGCCGGATCGGCGCACCCGGCATCGTCACGCCGGGCGCCGAAGACGATCGCATCTGGAACGGCGCCGACGATGACGGGTCGGGAACGGTGACGTTGATGGCACTGGCGCACGCGTTCGCGAGCGGGCCGCGTCCGAAGCGTTCGCTGGTCTTTGTCTGGCATACCGGCGAAGAGCGCGGCCGGCTCGGATCGTTGTTCTTCGTCGATCATCCGACGGTCCCGCTCGACAGCATCGTCGCGCAGCTGAACATCGACATGATCGGCCGCAATCGGGACAACAAAGCGAGCGAGTCGAACACGACGTATCTCGTCGGATCCGATCGCATCAGCACCGAGCTCGATCAGATCGCGCAGGCGGCGAACCAGAGCCTGAGCACGCCCTTGAAGCTCGATTACGAGATGAACGATCCGTCGGACCCTGAACTCGTCTACGCGCGAAGCGATCACTATAGCTACGCGTCCAGGGGCATACCGGTCATCTTCTTCACAAACGGACTGCATCCCGACTACCACGCCAACACGGACGACGTGTCGAGGATAGAGTTCGAGAAGATGGCGCATATCGGCGATCTCATTTACGCGACGGCGTCGCGGGTCGCCAATCTCGATCACGCGCCGGTTCGCGACAGACTCGGCCCGAAGCAGACGCGGGCCGCGGGAGCGATCGCCACGACTCGATGACCCGGCCGCTCCTCATCATCTTCCTCACGATCTTCGTCAACCTGATCGGCTTCGGGATCATTGTTCCGCTGCTGCCGTTCTACGCGGAGACGTTCGGCGCCTCGCCCCTCGTCATCGGGCTGCTCTTCGCCATCTTCTCGCTGTGTCAGCTCGTCGCCGCCCCGGCGCTTGGCGATCTGTCGGATCGCCGCGGCCGCCGGCCGATTCTGATTTTCAGTCTGCTCGGCACCGTCGTCAGCTTCGTGATGCTCGCACTCGCGCACAGCATCGTGATGCTGTTCCTCGCGCGCATCGTCGACGGCCTGTCGGGCGGCAACATTTCGACGGCGCGCGCCTACGTCGCCGACGTCACCGAGCCGAAAGATCGCGCGCGGGCGTATGGATTGATTGGCGCGGCATTCGGTCTCGGATTCATCATGGGCCCCGCGCTCAGCGGCATGCTCGCGGGCGTCAGCTATACGGCGCCCATCTGGGCGGCCGCCGCGCTCACGTTTGTCGCCGCCGCGATGGCGTGGTTCTGGCTGCCTGAAACCGTGCATCGCTCGCACGCCGGCGCCGGCAATCCGCTGTCGTATCTGCCGACGCTGCTGCAGCGGCCGGAGATTCGGCGCGTGCTGACCGTCGACTTCATCTACTGGTTCGCGTTTTCGATCTTCCAGACGACGTTCGCGCTGTTTGCGGCGAGACGTTTCGACTTCAACGCCTCGCGCACGGGATATTTCATGGCCGGCTTCGGCGTCCTCGGCGTGATCATCCAGGGCGGACTGATCAGGCCGATCGCAAGGAAGACCGGCGACAAGCCGCTGTTCGTGGCCGGCGCTGTGTTTTCGATGATCGGTCTCGTTGCTGCGGCGCTCGCCCACTCGGTGCCGCTGTTTGCGCTGTCGCTCGTGCCGCTGGCGTTTGGGATGGGCTTCGGCCATCCAACCGTTTCCAGCCTTGTGAGCCGCGCAGGCCGCGCGGACGAACAGGGAAGAGTGCAGGGAGCCGCGAGCGCCGTTGAGAGCCTGGGCCGGACCGTCGGTCCTGTGTGGGGAAACGGGTCGCTGCAGCGCTTCGGTGAATCGACGCCGTTTTATTCAGGCGCAGTGTTTCTGTTGCTCGCCGTGTTCGTCGTGCTGGGGCACCAGGTCGCCGACGATTAAGAAGCCCGCCGTCGATCGCCGCCGAAGAGCGACGCCACCGCGCGAAGCTGCTCGCGGGTCCCGAGTATTCGCTCGCGGCGCTGCTCGGAGTCGAGGACCCGAGTCCGTGCGCCGAGCAGGTCGGACAACTCGATCACGCCGAGCGTTCCGCCCGCGCGCGAGAGGACCGGCAGACGCGTCAGGCCTTTTTCGGCCATCCGATAGGCGATGATCCGCAGCGGCTCGTCCTCGTAGGCGACGACGCCTGAGGTCTGCGCGTCGGTCACCACATCGTCATCTACGCTTCGAACGACTTCGCGCGCAAAGATAATCTCGAGCGGGTCGATCGAGTATTCCTGACTCAGGTGATGGCCGTGCCGGCTGATCTTCTCCGTGAGAATCGACCGCTTCAGCGTCAGCACGGTGAAGCCGTATGAGATGGTCACCGCCACCAGCAGCGGCAGCAGCATGTTGACGTCGTGGGTGAGCTCGAGGGCGAAGATGACGCCCGTCAGCGGCGCGCGCATCGTGCCGGCAAGCACCGCACCCAGACTGACCAGCGGCCAGAAGCCCGCGCCTTCAAACGGCAGGATGTGCGATTCGGCCGCACCGAGCGCGGCACCCATCATCAGCAGCGGAGCTAGCACGCCGCCCGAGGTGCCGGATCCGAGCGAGGTCGACCAGATGATCGATTTCACCACCAGCACACCGACGATGAACGTCGCCGGCACGTCGCCCTGGAGCAGACGCTCGATCACGTCGTATCCGACGCCAAGCGCGTGCGGGAAAAATAATCCGCCGATGCCGATGATCAGGCCACCGATTGGCGGCCACCACATCCAGTGAATCGGCAGACGCTGAAACGCATCCTCTGACGCATACACCGCATTGGTCAGCAGCGCCGACAGAATCCCGGCGAGAATGCCGGCGACGATGCACCCGGAGAGGCCGGTCCAGCCGACGGCCAGCGTATGCGTCGGGACCGCGAACACCGGACCGACGCCCAGAAGATGCCGGCGCATCGCGGCCGCAGTCGCGCTCGCGAGGGCAACAGGAAGAATGCTGCGCGGCTTCCACTCGAAGAGCAGCAGCTCGACGGCGAGTACCACCGACGCCACCGGCGCGGCGAACGTCGCCGACATGCCGGCTGCGGCGCCGGCCACGAGCAGCGTCTTGCGTTCAGCGGCCGTGAGGTGGAAGAACTGCGCGATCAGCGATCCGAACGCGCCGCCCGTCATGATGATCGGACCTTCGGCGCCGAACGGACCACCCGAGCCGATCGAAATCGCCGCCGAGATCGGCTTCAGCAGCGCCACCTTCGGCTCGACGCGGCTGCCTTTCATCAGAATCGCTTCGATGGCCTCCGGGATGCCGTGACCGCGGATCTTCTCCGACCCGTACCGCGCCATCACGCCGACGATGAATGCGCCGACGACCGGTACGATGACAACCATCCACCCGAGATGATGGTCGGCTGGCGACGCGGGGGCGATGCTGAAGCGCTGGTAGAAAAAGAGATTTGTAAAGAAGTTGATCAGACGCAGCAGCCCTGCTGCGACGTACGCGGCAAAGATGCCGATGCCGAGGGCGAGGCCTGCGATTGGAAGAACGCGAGTTGTGGTTGTGAAATCGCCGAGGTGGGCGTCCCGTGACACTTCCTTAATGTTAGATCAGGCCCGGCGATTATGCAGGTGCCGCCTCGGCAGGTGCGGCAGCCGTTTCCGGCGTCGCGAGCGGCAGATAGATAAGAAAGGTCGCCCCGCGTCCCGGTTCACTCGCGACCGTAATGTGGCCTCCGCTCTGCTTGACGATCCCGTACACGATTGACAGTCCGAGGCCGGTGCCCTTGCCTTGCTCCTTCGTCGTGAAGAACGGCTCGAAGAGTTTCGCGCGCGTCGCTTCATTCATGCCGGTGCCCGTGTCGCTGACGCTCAGTCGCGCGTAACGGCCCGGCTTGGCTTCTTCTCCGATGAGGCCAGCGGCCCACTCGTTCAACTCGACTTCATCGACGGTCACCGTGAGGCGGCCGCCCTGCGGCATGGCATCGCGGGCGTTGACGCAGAGGTTGAGGACCACCTGTTCAATCTGTGCGGGATCGGCCTTCACCATCACGTCCGATGCGCGGACGATCTGCAGATCGATTTCGGGTCCGATCAGCCTACGCAGCATCGTCTCCATGCCCGACGTGGCTTCGCGCAGCATGAACAGCTTCTGAACCGTCGCCTGACGGCGGCTGAACGCCAGCAGTTGACGTGTCAGGCTGGCGCCCCGCTGCACCGACAGTTTGATTTCGCCGGTTTCCGTGTGAATGGGATCGCCTTCCTTCGCTTCCATGAGAATGAGATCCGCGGATCCCATGATGCTCATGAGGACGTTGTTGACGTCGTGGGCGACGCCGCTTGCGAGGCGGCCGATGGCTTCGAGCTTCTGCGACTGACGGAGCTGCTCCTCGAGCTGCCGCCGTTCGGACACATCGCGGAGAAAGCCCGTCATCGCGCGCGAGTGCTCCGCGCCGACGCGGGCGACCGTCAACTCGACGGGGAACTCCGTGCCGTCGGCGCGCACGGCCATCAGCTCGAGCGGCTTGCCCGCAAGCGGCCCTCGACCCGTGGAGAAGTACTGACTCAGCGCGTCCAGCGTCGTTGCGCGTGTCGAGGGAGGCAGAAGGAGCGCGACGTTCCGGCCGAGGATGTCCATGCGCACGTACCCGAACATCTTCTCCGCCGCCGGATTGAACTCGCGGATCGCGAGCTGCGAATCCATCGAAATGATGGCGTCGTTGGCCGCCTGAAGAATGGCGCCCTGTTTGGCCTCGACGTCCGCGCCGCTCCGATAGACCTTATAAGTAAGGTAGAGCGGGGCGAGGAGCAGCAGGAGCGCAAACCACAGACCTGACGACTCGGTCACGGCCAGCACGATTGCCGCTGCAGCTGCGCCGAGCAGATAACTCGGCAGGCTCGAGGCGAGCTCGCGCTTCCAGATGACGAACGCGTTCTGACTGGTCGAGAACGCGATGGCGATGGCGATCGGGACCGTGTTCAGCAGGAAGTAGGTGAGCGCCATCCCCGTGAGCGGGATGACTTCGTGCAGCACGTCGAGGGTGGAGCTGTCGCCGCCGGCGCGCCAGTACACCTGGCCCGACGCCTGCGTCGTCAGCACCAGGATCGCCATGTTGAAGAGCGTCCGGTAGGTCGGATTCGGCCGGCCTTTCGGCTGATTGAACGTGGACTGCGTGAACGCTCCTGCGGCCGCGACCAGCATCGCCGCGTGCGGGCCGCGCAGGATAATGGTGGCGATGTCGACGATGTACGACACCGACATGTTCGAGCCGCTCGCGATCGGAAACTGCACCTTGAAGGCGGAGCTCAACGCCGAGAGCGCGACGAGAAAGAGCAGTCCGACAATCGGCGAGAAGTGCGCGCGGGGGACCAGGACGGCGAACGTCGCCGCGCCAGTGACGATGACCGCGAGGATGTACCAGCGGGCCCGCGTCGGAAGTTCGCGGAGCAAGACGAGTTAAGTATACACACCTGCCGGGCCAACCTCGTCCGTATTGACACGACTTAAACAAGTGTTTTATACAGACGTTTGACATGAAACGCCTGCGACCGCTCTTCCTCCTCCTCATCCTCATTGGCGTCGGCTACGCGGCTTATACGTACTTTGGCCGTCCTCCGAGCGAGTTGACGCTCACCGGGATCGTCACGACGAACGACGTCGTCGTCAGCCCGCAGATCGCAGGACAGATCAGCGATCTGAAGGTCGACGAAGGCGACCTGGTCAAGAAGGATCAGCTGATCGCGGTGATCAGGCCTGACGAATTTCAGGCCGACACGGCGTACTACACACACAGCGCCGAAGGTCTGGGGTCGCAGGTCAAGGAAAGCGAGGCGGCGCTGCGGTTCCAGGAGCGCCAGACCGGCGATCAGATCAAGCAGGCCGAGTCGAATCTGGCCGCCGCCGAAGCGCAGCAGATGGCGGCGACGGCGGATCTCGAGAACGCGAAGCTGGTGTTCGAGCGCACGCGCAACCTCTCGCAGAAGGGCGTCGACTCTCCGCAGGCGCTCGACCAGGCGCGCACGACGTACGACGCGGCTGAAGCGCGCGTCGAGTCGCTGAAGAAGCAGGTCGAGGCGCAGCGGTCGGCGCTGGCGCTCGCGCATGCGAACGCCGAGCAGGTCGCCGTGCGCCGCAGTCAGGTTCAGTCCACGCTGCAGCAGCAGCAGGCGGCGCAGGCGCAGCGCGCGAAGGCCGAGGTCAGGCTGGCGTATACCGAAGTCCGCGCGCCGATTGACGGCATCGTCGATGTCAAAGCCGTCCGCGTCGGCGAGGTCGTGACACCGGGGCAACCGCTCGTCACGCTGATCAATCAGGACGATCTCTGGATCCGCGTCGATGTGGAGGAGACCTACATCGATCGCATCCGCCTCGGCGACAAGATGCAGATTCGGCTGCCGTCCGGCGACACGCGCGAGGGCACGGTCTTCTACCGCGGCGTCGACGCCGCGTACGCCACACAGCGGGACGTCAGCCGCACCAAGCGCGACATCAAGACATTCGAGGTGCGCCTGCGCGCCGACAACAAGGACCGCAGGCTGGCGGTCGGCATGACGGCCTACGTGCAGCTGCCCCTCACCAAGTGAAATCGTAAATGGGCGCAATCGACGTCAGGAACATCGTCAAGAAGTTCGGCGAGTTCGAGGCCGTCAAGGGCATCTCGTTCGACGTCGCCGAAGGGGAGATTTTCGGGCTGCTCGGGCCCAACGGCGCCGGCAAGTCCACGCTCATCCGCATGATGACCACGCTGCTGCTGCCGACGTCAGGCACCGCGATTATCGGCGGCCACGACGTGGTGAAGGATCCGAACGGCGTGCGGCACACGATCGGCGTCATCCCGCAGGCGCTGACGACCGACCTCGAGCTCAGCGTCGAAGAAAATCTGCTGATCTTCGCCAAACTGTACGGCGTACCGCGCGAAAAGCGGGAGCGGCTGATTACGCAGCTTCTGGAATTCGTCGAGCTCACGCAGTGGCGCGAAGCGCAGGTGAAGAACCTCTCGGGCGGCATGCGCCGGCGCGTCGAAATCGCCCGCGGCCTCGTCCACGAGCCGCGAATCTTCTTTCTCGACGAGCCGACGACCGGGCTGGATCCCGTATCGCGTGTGAACGTCTGGGACATGCTGCAGCGCATCAAGTCGGAGCGGCAGCTCACGATTCTCATCACGACGCACTACATGGACGAGGCGGACAAGCTCTGCGACCGCATCGCCATCGTCGACCACGGCGAACTGAAGGCGCTCGACTCGCCGATGAAGCTGAAAGCGTCGGTGCCGAGCAACAACATCCTGGAAGTCAGTTTCTCCGACGTGCCGGCGGGTTGGGAAAATCACCTCAACTCGCTGCCGGAAGTCGACAGCGTCAACGGCCACGATCACGTGTTCAGGATTTCCACGAAGGATGGCCCCGCGACGACGCGCGCGCTGCTCGACGCGGCGGCGGCGGCCGGCGTGACGGTGCACTCGCTGTCGGTGGCGAGCACGACGCTCGACGACGTGTTCGTGCACTATGCGGGCCGGCAGCTGCGCGACGCGCTGCAGGAGGCGCAGCCTCAGGATTCAGCCTTCATGATGAGGAGGGGATAGGCCATGCACCGCACCTGGGCGATCATCGAACGCGAACTGCGGCGCTTCAAACGCAGTCCCATTCTCATCGTCATTTCGATGGTGTTTCCGCTCGTGCAGCTCGTCGTGCTGGGCTATGCGTTCGGCGGCAACGTGAAGCACCTCAAAGTCGCGGTGGTCGATCAGGACGGCGGCCTGCCGGCCATACGCATCCGCGAGCTGGCGACGGCTGTCGCCGGCGGCGCGAAGACGTTCGACGTCGTGCAGTACGCGGATCAGGGGCAGGCGGTCGATGACCTCCGCAACGGACGCGTAAACGGCGTGCTGACGATTCCGCCCGAGTTCTCGCGGCGCGTGCTGACCAAGAGCGATCCGCACGTCGCGCTCATCGAAGACAACACCGACAACTTCGTGTCGGCGACGCTCGTGGGCGCGGCTGGCAGTCTGCTGTCGGGCTTCAGTCCGCCGGTCGGCCTGACACGGATTTCACCCACGCCCAGGCTCGACGTGGTCGAAGTGTATCCGTACGTCCCGTACGTGCAGTATCTCCTCCCCGGCATCATCGTCATGTCGATCTTCATGATGGTCATGATCGGCGGCGGCATCATCTTCATCGACGACAAGGCGCGCGGCCTGCACGAAGGCTACCTCGTGACGCCGATCACCAAGCTGGAACTGGTGGCCGGCTTCAACCTGTCTGGCGCGATCAAGGCGGTGCTGGCCGGCGTGTCGATCATGCTGGTCGGCAGTCTGATCGCCGGCGTGCCGATGCCGTTCGATCCGCTGCGCCTGGTGCGGCTGTTTGTCGTCATCTGCATCACGTCGTTCGCGCTGATCAGCATGATGTTCCTCATCATGGTGCGGGTGTCGGATCCGCTGCTGCCGCGCGCGATTTTCGGCGTGCTCAACACGCTGCTGTACTTCCCGAGCGGGGCCATCTATCCGCAACAGGGGTTCCCGACGTGGATGAAGTGGCTTGCCGCCGTGGACCCGTTCACGTACGCGGTTCACGCGTTCAAGAGTCTGGTGCTCAAGAACACCGGGTTCGGCGCCATCGGCTTCGACCTGTTGTATCTCGTCGTCTTTTCCACCATCTGCATGACAGCGGCGACGGCGCTGTTCAAGAGGACGCTGTAAGGCCGTGAAGCAACGCGACCGCGAGACGCACGATCGGCTCCTGAAATCGGCGGCGCAGCTGTTTGCCGATCGCGGATTCAAGAAGGTGACGGTGCGCGACATCTGCCGCGCCGCGCGGGCCAACGTCGCGTCGGTGAACTATCACTTCGGCGACAAGACCGGCCTCTACCGCGAAGTGCTGCAGCTGGCGATCGACACGATGCGGGCGACGACGGATGCCGCGCGCGAGGCAGGGCAGGGACTGCCGGCGGACGAGCGGCTCCGGCGGTATATAAGTATTTCGATGTGTCGCGTCATGACGGGCAGCAACGGCTCATGGATCTCCCGGCTCATTCATCGCGAACTGACCGATCCGACCCCGACGTTCGACGCGATTGTCGAGCAGGCATTCCGGCCGCGCGTCGACGACCTGTCCGCCATGGTGGCCGAGCTGCTCGCCTGCAGGCTCGACGATCCGCGCGTCTCGCAGTGCGTCGCCAGCATCCACGCGCAGTGGATGCTGTTCGTGCCCAATCCCGTGGCGTCGCGGCTGCGCACCAAGCTTCAGCTGCGCGCCGACGATCCCGCGAAGCTGGCGGATCACATCGCGCGATTCTCGCTGGCGGGCATCCACGCACTACAATAAACCCGTGCCCCTGACAGTAGGCCGCTTCGGGGCCGACGATCCTGATCGGTCGCCCCGGTTCAAGCTCTCGGTCCTCGAACAGCTCGACGAATTCCGCAAGCGTCTGATTCGATCGGCGATCGGCGTCGGTGTCGGCGTCGTCGTCGCGTTCGCCGTCATCAATCCGATCGTCGATTTCGTCTTCAAGCCGATTCGCGCGATCCTGCCGCCCGGCAGCAAGCTGATCTACACCGTTCCCGGCGAGGCGTTTTCCGTCTACGTCACGATCGCGCTGATGGCCGGCGTGGTCTTCGCGGCGCCGTGGATCATGTATCAGGTCTGGCAGCTGATTGCGCCGGCGCTCTATCTCAAGGAAAAGAAGTTCGCGTTCTGGTTCATCTTCATGACGACCGTCGGCTTCATCGGCGGCGCTGCGTTCAACCATTACATCGCATTCAAGATGCTGATGGTGTTCTTCGCCCAGTTCAACTCGCAGAACCTGCAGTTCCTGCCCAGGCTCGACGACGTGCTGGACATGTACACGCGGATGCTGCTGGTGATGGGCGTCGTCTTTCAGATGCCGACGCTGGTGTTCTTTCTCGCCAAGATGGGGCTGGTCACGGCGCGCTTCCTCGCGCGGCAGTTCAAGTACGCGATCCTCGTGATCTTCATCATCGCCGCCGTCGTCACGCCGAGCGGCGATCCCTATAACCAGACGATTCTCGCCCTCCCGATGATCGGGCTCTACATCATCAGCATCGTGATCGCGTGGATCTTCGGTCCGGTCGCGAAAAAACGAACCGACGACGAGTAATCTGCTCTACACGCTCAGCGGCGGCACTCGCCCTGGCCGAGACTGAGCCGCGTCACGCTCAGCGTGGGAATGTCGACGTTGCCGATGCCGGTCGTCGGACCGCCGGGAAGCGCGGCCACGCCGGCTTTTGCCGGATCGATCGCGCCGGCTTGAGCCGCGACGTTGGGTGAGGGCCACAAGCCGCCGGTCACCTTCAGCTTCTTCGTGTCGACGATCGTGCCCACGACCTGCACGGACATCCCGGAGTACTTCGACACGGTCTTGCCCTTCAGGTGGTAGCGCGAGCCGTCCACGTTGTCGACGAAGGTGTACGCATTCGCGTTCTTGCTGTCCGTGTAGTCGCGTGTGACGCAGCCGTTCATCGTGACGGGCGCATTGGGCTCGGTTTTCGTCTCTGTCTTTGCGCCGGATGGAGACTGCGCGGCGAGCAGGGCGGCAGCGAGGATGTACAGCATGGTCATACGTCCAATCTAATGCAGTTCCGAGTCAACCGCGCTACAATCGCCAGCCTATATATAAGGAGTGTTCGATGACATACCGTGCCGTTCTGAAGACGGGAACGATCGTGCTCGGCGCGAGCGTGGCGCTTGCCTCACACAGCTACGCCCAGGCCCCGAATGCCGCACCGCCGCCGCCGCCCAGCGTCAAAGTCGGGCAGGCCGCGCCGGATTTCACCGCGCGTTACATGGCGACCGAAAACGGACGGCCGGCCTTCAAGCAGGTCAAGCTGAGCGATTACAAAGGTCAGAAGAACGTCGTGCTCGCGTTCTTCCCGGCCGCGTTCTCGCCGGGCTGCACGAGCGAGATGGCGAAGTATCAGGAGAACTCGGGCCAGTTCAACGTGAACAACACCGTGATCCTCGGCATGAGCGTGGACAGCACGTGGGCGAATGCCGCGTTCGCGGACAAGCTGGGCGTGAAGTTCCCGATCCTGAGCGACGCGACTCGCGACATCAGCAAGAACTACGGCGTGTGGAACGAGCAGGGCCTGGTCGCCAACCGCTCCACGTTCGTGATCGACAAGAACGGCGTCGTGCAGAAAGAATTTCTGGCCGCCGAAGCGCTGGATCCGGCGAAGTCGCTCGAAGCCTGCGCGCTGTTGAAAGAAGTGAAGTAGCCCGCGATCCCGTCAATACCTTCGATTCTGCTGGCGCATGATGTCGAATTTGGCCGTGTCCGCCACGGCCATCACCGCCATCACGCCGGCCTGAACCGGATCGGTCACGACAAGGTCGGCAGCGTCAGGCACGCTGCCGGCCATGTTGAGTGAAATCACCCGCAGGCCTTTCGCGCGCACGTCCTCGACGGCCTTCGTAATCTCGCCACCCATCAGCGCCCCGGCCAGCACCAGCAGCTTCACGCGCGGCAGCAGCACGATCGACCGGACCGCCGAGGCGAGATCGAATTCGCCGACGAGCGGAATGGTGTCGACCGAGATGTGTTCGCCGCGGATGTTGTGCCGATCCGCTTCGAGGATCGCGCCCATGGCAACCTGGCCCACCTGCGCGCCGCCGCCCATGATGATGACGCGCTTGCCGTACACCTTCCCGAAGGACTGCGTGACGTCGACGCGCATGACGCCGGGCACGTCCTGCATCTCGCTCACGAGCTGTTCGACCGGCGTGTTGCTCGAGAACTCGAGATACACCTCGGCCTCGCGATGCGGCTCGTGGACGATGTCGATGTGTTCGATGTTGGCCTCGTGCCTGGCGAGCACTTCGGTGACGCGAAAAAGCATTCCAGGCTGGTCGGCGAGGGTGGTCAGGAGTGCATGCGACGGCATAGGGAGTGTGTCTGAACGACTTTAGCATGCAAACCGCCGCTATAATCTTCCGCTGTGGCAGCCAACCCGTACGAGTCCTTTGTCGGCGCTCGTAATCCGGTCGATGTGATCGAAGAAACCTCGCGGCGGCTGTCCGAAATCGTCAGCAGACTGTCGGGATCCAACCTCGAGTGGCGGCCCGCGCCCGGCAAGTGGAACGCGCGTGAGATCATCTGCCACCTCGCCGACTGCGAAATCGCGTTCGCATTCCGTCTGCGGCAGACGCTCGCCGAGACGAACCACGTCATGCAGCCGTTCGATCAGGAGAAGTGGGCCGGGATGTACGGCGGTCTGAGCGCGCGCGCGGCCCTCAGCGCGTTCTCGTCACTGCGCGAGTGGGATCTCGCGCTGATTCAGAACACGTCGTCCGACGCGATGGGGAAGAAGTGCAGCCATCCCGAGCGCGGCGACATGACGTTCCGCACGATCGTCGAGACGATGGCCGGCCACGATCTGAATCATCTCAAACAGCTGGACGCGATCGTCACCGGCTTCGCCCACACGTAGATCCGCAGTTACGGACGCTGACTCGCCGGCGGCACGCCGCCGTTCAGCCGCAGGTACACCACCATCTGGCCGTACGTGTCCTGCGTGTGCCCGATGAGAAACGCAAAGATCCGCGCGCGGGTCGACGGTCCCATCCACGGCGGCCCCGGAATGACGGCCGCCATCGTCTGGTCGGTCTGCTCGTTCAGGATCGCGGTGCCGTAATCGAAGCTCTCGGACATCGCCTTGATCATGTCGGCTTTGGTCGAGGCTTTTTCGTTGACGGCAGGCGCCGGTGCCTTGGCGTTGAGCATCTTCAGCACCATCATGTTGATCTGCGCGATGTGCATCACGTGGCCGCCGAAGTCGCGCTGCGCGGGCGTCGGCTTGAACGAGTACTTGTTCTCGGGCATCTCCTGCGCGATCTTCACGAGCGTCGACTTCTGGCCTTCCCACTCCTTGACGAAGTCGGACTTGAGCGACGCGCCCTGGGCGAACGGACGCGCGCCGGCGGCGACGACAGCCGCGGCCGCGGCGGCAACAGCGAATGTGCGAAACGTGCGAGTCATGACACGGGCCTCCTCGATTGGTGGATGATTATAGGTCTGCGATGAATGAGGATTTCCACGATTTCGAGCAGGCCGGCTGGGAACGCGCAGCCGATCAGTACGGCGACGCGTTTGGCAGCCTGACGTCGCAGACCATTCCGTCGCTGCTGTCCGCGGCGGGCGCCGGCAAGGGCACGCGCCTGCTCGACGTCGCGTCGGGTCCCGGTTATGTCGCCGCCGCCGCGGCGGGGATGGGCGCCTCGGTCGTCGGCGTCGATTTCGCTGCCGAGATGGTCGCGCGTGCGGCGCGTACGTTTCCGGGCATCGAGTTCGTCGAAGGCGACGCGGAGTCGCTCGCGTTTCCGGACCGGTCGTTCGATGCCGTGGCGATCAACTTCGGCGTTCTGCATCTGGCGCGGCCGGACACGGCGCTGGCCGAAGCGCGCCGCGTGCTGAAGCCCGGCGGGCGCGTCGCGTTCACCGTGTGGGCGACGCCGGACATCTCGGTGGGGTTCGGCATCGTGCTCAAGGCAATCGAAACACACGGACGCCTCGACGTGCCGCTGCCTCCAGGCCCGCCGTTCTTCCGATTTTCCGATCCGACGGAATCGACCCGCAGCATGACTGCTGTCGGCTTCGTCGATCCGCGGGTCGAGCGTGTGCCGCTCGTGTGGCGGCTCAGGACTGCAGCGGCGCTCTTCGATGCGTTTCTCCAGGGCGCCGTTCGCACCGCCGCGCTCTTGCGAGGACAGACACCGGAGGCATTGCAGCAGATCCGCCGGGCGATTACCGAAGGCGCCGAAACCTATCGGAACGGCGATACCATTGAGTTGCCGATGGCCGCCATTCTGTCGTCCGCACGCGTCTAATCGCCGGAGGGTTTATGAGGTGTCTCATCGCCTGCCTCGTCGTCGCCGCGTCATTCGTCCCGGCCGCCGCACAGGAGGCTGTCAGACCCGGCAACGGCGTGTCGCTGCCCGTGGTGATCAAGTCGGTGAAGCCCGATTACACCGAGGAAGCCAAGCGCGCCCGCATCCAGGGCGGCGTACGGCTCGATGCCGTGGTGACCGCCAACGGCGACGTCAGCGACGTGAAGGTCACGCGATCACTCGACAGCACGTTCGGCCTCGACACGCAGGCGGTCAACGCCGCGAAACAGTGGAAATTCAAGCCCGGCATGAAAGACGGCAAGCCCGTTGCGGTGCAGGTGTCGCTCGAGATGACGTTCACGCTGAAATAACATGATCTGAATGCGACTCCGCGTCATCGCCGGCCTGGGCGCGGCCGTTCTCGCCGCCGCGCTCTCGCCCTTCGGCTTCGCTCAGGGCAAGCCATTCGACGTCGCTCAGCGCAAGTTGTCCGACGCGGAGTTCCGAGATCTCATCTCGCGGCTCTCGGAACCGGGCGGCACGTTTCTCACCGACAACATCGTTTCCAACGAAATCGCGTTCCAGGACGTCCTGCCCGAGCTGCAGCGTCGCGCGCGGCAGGGCGCGTACATCGGCGTCGCCCCGGAACAGAATCTTTCGTACATCGCGGCGCTGAAGCCGCCGATCGCGTTCATCGTCGATCTGCAGCGCGGCAATCTGCTGCTGCACTTGTTCTACAAAGCCGTCGTCGAGATCTCGGCGGATCGCGCGGACTTCATGTCGCATCTGTTCGCGCGCCCGCGGCCGTCACGGCTTGGCGCGCGGGCGTCGGCAGGCGAGATCTTCGCCGCCTATCGTTCAGTGCGCGTGTCGAAGCCGGTCGCTGCAGCCACGATCACGGGCGTCCTCGCCAGGTTGCAGAGCCACGGCTTTTCACTCAGCGCCGCCGATCGGCAGGGCGTCGAGAAGATTCATCGAGCGATCTATGAGGCTGGTCCCGACCTGCGCGGCGACTTCGGCCGCAATGTCGCGATCCCGTCGTGGGTGCCGTCGTACGCCGAGATGATGTCGCAGACCGATCCGAACGGCGTCAACCAGAGCTTTCTCGGATCCGAGTCGAACTTCGCGACGCTCAAGGCGTACGAATCCGACAACCTGATCGTTCCGATCGTGGGAGACTTCGCGGGAGAAAAGGCGCTGAAAGGCGTCGGCGACTACCTGCGGACGCGTGGAATTACCGTCGGCACGTTCTACACGTCGAACGTGGAGGACTACCTGTTCCGCAGCGACGCGTGGAAACGTTTCTTCCGCAACGTCGCCTCGCTTCCACTCGAAGACAGCTCGATAGTGGTACGGACGTACTTCACCAGCAGCCTCGAAGGCATGCGCGAGTACGTCGCGCCGATCCGCCCGATGCTGGAGGCGTGGGAGCGGGGAGAGATCAAGACGTATGAGGACCTGATCACGAGATCGAGGGTGCCGAGATCGTAGAGACGAACAGTTAACACAGAGATCACAGAGATCGCAGAGTTCGAAGAGCGACTGAAAGAATCATCGGTGCCGCGCTGGAGGTTCATCACGAACTCGGACCGGGACTGCTTGAAACTGCGTACGTCTCGTGCCTTGCGGCTGAACTGTCTGCACGCGGGCTTGGCATCGAGCGCCAGAAGCCGCTCGAACACGGGTAGCAACTTTCCCGACTCAGTAAATTCTCGAGTAACAGCTACTCTGTGATCTCTGCGATCTCTGCGTTTAACCCCCCCGTCTCTGCGTTCTCTAGTGACTCATCGCAATCACGTCGTAGTACCCGCTGATCTGCCCTCGATTGAAGGCTCTCAACAACTCCGCCACTGAGCAGAGCCGCGTCTGGGCGCGGGGAGCAAAGCCGCCTGGGCCTGCCTGATATCCGCGGTTGCTGACCGACCGGATGAACGTCGTCTTCGCGTCGATGGGGAGCGTGGCGACGTTGCCGTAGTACTTCCGCCAGTTCGAGTCGCTCTGAAACAGATACTGCTCGACGTTCGACGTGTAGATGGCCGTGACGGTCGCGTCGTGGTTTTTCAGGTACCGGCCGACCGAGCGCAACGCCTTGGGTCCGGCGAAGTCGCCCGTGATGGCGACGATCGCGTTCCGTTTCTCCATGTCCGCGACGATGCGATAGTTCGCCTCGGTCGCGAGGTAGCTGCGGTGCTGTCCGGCGGCGTCGGTCTCGGTCATCAGCACTGAATATGTCGGGAACCTGAACCCAGCACCGCCGCCGAAGGGGAATCCCGAGAAGGAGTAGTTCAGGTCGGGGCCGGCCTTGTAAAACGCGTTGTAGACGTACTCCATGCCGCGGATGTCGTCCGCCGTGAGCGCGAACTTGTGGTCCTTCGTCAGGTGCTCCGTCGCTTCCTGCAGATATCGGCGGAACAGCTCCTCGCTCGGCGACGCGAGCTCGTACGCGTCGAGCAACTCCTCGACCGACGTTTTGTCCGTCAGGTTGTTCGGACGCGGCCGGGCGAACAAGTGCGACAGAAAATCGGCGCGGTCGCGCGACAGCTCCATGAAAGCCTTGTAGAGCAGATGCAGGTTCATGTTGCCGCGACGGATGTCCACGATGAAGGCGAGCCGCGGTTTGATGGCGGCGATGTACGTGAAGTTCTGCTCGGGGCCGACGCCGAGGTACACGCCGTCGGTCGGCAGCGATGACTGGAGCGTCGGGATGACGTGCTGAAACGCGTTCTCGTTCGACAGCAGATTGTCGGAGCGGAAATAGCCGTTCGGCTCGGACAGGTCCTCGACGAGCTGCCAGTACTGCTGATCGGTCAGCTGCTCGGGGACGGTGCGCGCCGCGACGCCGCGTCCATATGTGTAGAACAGGACGCCTGCGCACATGACGATGCTGGCGAGGATCGCGGCGAGCTGACGGCGGTGCGTGGACGGAGTCATTGGCCGATGAACCCCTTCGCGAATTCGATGAACCGATGAACGTCGGCGGCGTTGCTGACCAGGCCGAGCGACACGCGCACGGCGCCGGTGCTCTTGCCGTCGATGCAGAGACGGAAGTCGTCGACTGTCAGATGCGTTTCGTGTTCGGGCTGGCGGAAACACGACGAGAGTTCCGTGCCCGTGATGCCGAGCGCGACCTCCCCGCCGCCGGGATTGCAGAAGCAGCCGGTCCGCAGCGAGATGTTCGCCTTGTTCGCGAGTTCTTCCACCCGGCGATGATCGATCGCGCGGCCGTCGGCGCCGTAGAAGTTAAACGTCACGATCCCGCCGCGACGCTCGGTTGTCGGCGGCCCGTACAGCCGGACGAGCGGCCTGCCCGTTGACTGCTTCAGGGCCAGCAGCTGCTCGAGCAACCAGCCTGTGAGGCAGCGGACTCGCTCGTGAATCGTGTCGATGCCGATCGACTCGAGATGCTGCAGGCCGATCTCGATGGCCGGCATCGCGAGAAAGTCGAGCGTGCCGTCCTCGAACGCCGTCGGTCCTTCGGCCAGGTAGTGCTTGTCGCCCTGCACGGATGCGACCGTGATCGTGCCGCCGGAGAACCACGGGCGCCGCAGTTTCGCCAGCGCCGCCTTCCGCGCGATCAGGCAGCCGATGCCCGTCGGGTAGCCGAACAGCTTATAGAACGATTGAACGACGAAGTCCGGCTTCCATGTCGACAGATCGAGGCGGTTGGTGGCCGTGAACGCCGCGGCGTCAAGCAGCACGTCCCAGCCGTTCGCCTGCGCCTGCGCGATCCACTCGAGCGGATGCTGGACGCCCGAGAAATTGGACTGCGCCGGGTAGGCGAACAGATTGTGCTCTCCAAACCATGGCGCGGCGAGTTGCCTGGTGAGCTCGGCTTCGTCGACGTGCATCTCCGGCAGCACGACTGGCACGTACATCGCGGTCGCGCCCCGGACTCGCGCGAACTCGCGGATGCCGTTCACGGAGTTGTGGTTGTCGAATGTGAGCAGAAACCGGTCGCCGGGGCCGAACGGATACGACTCGCCAACCAGCTTCAACGCGTGGCTGGCGTTGCCTGTGAACACGACCTCCCATTCCTCAGGCGACGCGTTGAAGAAGCGCAGCACCGCACCGCGCGCGCGCGAGATGTATTCGGTGGCGACCGACGACGAAGGATTGGTCGAGTGCGGATTGCCGCACAGGTGCGTCTTCAGAAACTCGAAATGCTGCGTGATCTGCGAGGTGGCGTACAGACCGGCGGCCGTGAAGTCCAGGTAGGTGTGCGCGGCGAGCGCCGGATACTCCGTCGCGCGCAGTTCGTCCAGCCTCGTCGTCGAGGCATACGACGGATACCGTTCAAGAAACGACGATTGCAGAACAGTCGCCACTAGAGTGAACGTAACATATATCGCGCATGTCCCGCCGCATCGTCTGGCTTCTCGCGCTCAGCACCGGGTGCGTCGTCGCCAACATCTATTACATCCAGCCGCTGCTGGCCGACATCGCGCGGGAGTTCGGCCTGTCAATCGCGCAGATCGGCAGCGTCGCCATGCTCGCGCAGATCGGCACCGGCCTCGGCATGCTGTTTTTCGTTCCGCTGGGCGACAAGTTCGAGCGGCGGACGCTGATTGCCACGCTGATGGCCGCCGAGTCGATCGCGCTGGCATTCGCCGCGTCCGCCCGCAGCGTCGCATGGCTGGCCGCGGCGTGTTTCCTGGTCGGCGCACTCGCCGCCTGCGTTCATGTCATCGTCCCGCTCGCCGCGCACCTCGCGCCGCCAAAAGAACGCGGCCACATCGTCGGCACCGTGCTGAGCGGGCTGCTGATCGGCGTGCTGCTCGCGCGCACGTTCGCCGGCATTCTCGGCGACCGGTACGGCTGGCGGTTCGTCTACTGGTTCGCGTCGGGCCTGATGCTCGTGCTGGCCATCACGATTCGTCTCTCGCTGAAGCACAGCCGGCCGGAGCTCTCGATGAAGTGGACGACGCTGATGCGATCCATCGGCCACCTCGCTGCAGAGCATCCGACGCTTCGCGAGGCGGCGCTTCTCGCGTGTCTGCTGTTCATGACGTTCAGCGCGCTGTGGACGACGCTGGTGTTTCTGTTGCGCACGCCGCCCTATCACTACGGGACGACGGCCGCAGGCGTGTTCGGGCTGCTTGGCGCGTCGAGTGCGACAGCGGCCCCCATTGTCGGGCGCATGTCCGACCGTCACGGGCCCGAGCGGTCGATCCTCGTCGCGATCATCTCGACGCTCCTGGGCTACCTGCTGCTGCTCGCCGCCGGCCGCACGCTGCCGGGGCTGATCGCCGCCATTGCGCTGATCGACGTCGGCGTGCAGTCCGGACATGTCGCGAATCAGTCGCGGATTTATGCCATCGCGCCCGAAGCGCGAAGCCGGCTCAACACCTTTTACATGGTCGCGTTCTTCATCGGCGGCGCGCTCGGTTCGTACCTTGGCCCGCTCGGCTTCAACCTCGGCGGGTGGACCGGCTTCTGCGCGATTCCGCTCGTGGCGCTGGTGTTCTCGCTCATCTACTTCATCCGCGCGGATCTGAAGAGAGGATCGGCTGAGGAGAGGATGATGCGCCTCAGGCGATCGGGGTAAGCCGCCGGAAGCTGACGGACGAATGTCCGTACCGTTTCAGCGGCAGCGCCGGAGGACGAACCGCCGAGCATCGCGTCCGTCCACCGTTTGGGAAAGAAGATGTCGCCTGTCCGCTGAATCTCCTGCAGCATCGTCAGACCCGGCAGGATGTATTTGTCCGACGACGGTCCGCGCAGCGGGTGGCGCAGCGCGCGCAGCCCCTCGAGCACCCAGGGCTCGTGCCGGCGGTTCGAGACGTTCTTCAACGACTCGAAGAACCGATCGCGCTCCGCGGGATCCCCTGAAAGCGCCGGCGTTACGAATATCAGCTGCGCCTTCCGATCGGGATCCTTCGTCCTGTCGATCTGGCGCGTCACGACCGTCTGGTCGCCGCGGATCGCGAGCTCGCGCGCCAGCGCGACGAAGTCCTGCTCAGCGAGCACCAGTCCTGGCACCCTCACATCGCCGTTCCACACGGACGCGAGCCACGCGACGGCGGACGGTGTGATCGACGTGTTGCGGAGCGCGGCAAAGTAGGCGCCCTTCAGGCTCGCCGTGCGCGCGCCATCAAGGCCGTCACGAAGCACGCGCTCGACCCGAGGTGCTCGTGCGGTTCGTTCCTGTTCGGTGAGGAAGCGCCAGTAGATCGTCCGAAGGCGATCGAGGATCTCCTCGATGTTGAGCTCGTCGGTCTCTGCCGGCAGCGACGTCAGCGCGAGATCCAGCAGCGGCGCCGGCGCGACCTCGCGATCGAGCATCGCGTCCCAGAGCGTGACCCAGGCGGCGCCGCGCGTCAGGGGATCCTTGATGCGCGACACGTTCGCGCCCAACCACTGCCGGCTTGCCGGATCAAGATGGATCTCGCCGTACGCGATGCCGCGGCCGTTGGCGAGCACAAACAACGGCGCCGGACGTAAACGCGCGCCGACGAGGTCGACGGATGCGCCGTTCAGCTGCGCGCCGACGTGGTCGACCCGGTCCGCGTAGCCGAGCGCAACGTCCAGCCGCTGATTCCAGAGCAGCTTGCGGTGTGCATCCGGATCGCGTTGCGCCAGCGTCAGCCGTGTGATCCGTCCGCCCGCGGTCTCGATCTCGGTGGTGATGACGGGCCGGCGATCTTCATCCACCCACGCGTGGCTCCAGGCCGCGAGATCCTCCGGCGTCCTGTCATCGAGCATCTGAATCAATTCGGGCCACGTGGCGTTGGCAAACGAGAAACGCGTCAGATACTGGCGCAGGCCCTCGCGGAGCATCGCCGGCCCGACCAGCGTCTCGAGCTGCCGCATGACGATCGGCGCCTTGTCGTAGATGATGTTGCCGTAGAGCGTGCCGGCTTCGTTCAGGTTGCGCAGCTGCTGGCGGATCGGATTGGACCCGTCCGTTCGATCGACGTCGTACGCGAGCGGGTAGTACTCGAGCAGGAATCTCAGGTCGTGGTTGATCGCGGGGAACGACGGATTGACGATCTTTGCCGCCATGAAGTTGGCGAACACCTCTTTCAGCCACACGTCGTTGAACCAGCGCATGGTCACGAGATCGCCGAACCACATGTGCGCGGTCTCGTGCGAGATCACGCTCGCGCGTTCGAGAAAATCGTTCTGGGTTGCGGAAGGGTCGAGCAGCAGACTGTTCGCGTTGTAGAAGATCGCGCCGGCGTGCTCCATGCCGCCGAACTGGAACGCCGGGACGAGCAGGAAATCGAACTTGCCGAACGGATAGGCGATGCCCGTGTACTGCTCCATCCACGAGAGCGCCGCCGCATGCAGATCGAAAATCGCGTCGCGGTTCCGTGCCACCCGCGCCGTATCGGTCTCGCGATGAAACATCCGCATCGCCCGGCCGTTGCGCTGCGCGTGGTCGACGGAGAACCGCCCGGCCGCAAACGCGAACAGATAGGTCGGGATCGGCTGGGTCTCGGCGAAGGAGACGCGAGTCCGTCCGCCGCGCGAGACTTTCGACGCCTCCGCGCCGTTGCCGAGCGCCTCCCAGCCGTCCGGCACCTCGAGCGACAGCGCCCATCGCGCTTTCAGATCCGGCTGATCGAAGCAGGGAAAGGCCTCGTGCGCACGCGCGGGGACAAAGATCGTGTAGAGAAACTCGTCGTTGCGATTGAGCGGCGCGCTGCCGGCATCGAAGTCGATGACGATCCGGTTTTCGCCTGTGTTCAGCGAGGACGGCTGGTAGACCAGGTGTCCGTTCGGACCGCGTGCGAAGTCGAGCGTCAGCGGCGCCTTCGCGTCGCTCAACGTGAAGGTGATGACTTCGTGTCCCTTGATGACCGCGGATTTGTCTTTCGGAATGGAGAGTGAGAGCTCGTAGCGGAGATTCGAGATGCGCGCCGCGCGCTCACGCGCGAGCGATTCGCTGATGCCGGAATCCTGCGCGTGAGCCACGGCGGCGAGGCTCAGAATAAAAAGAAAAGGGCTCCATGTTCGCATGAAGCCCTTAGTGTATGTCCGGGCTCGTGCTTCGGGCGCGAGCTACCGCGGCTGTGTCTTCAACTGCACGTCCAGCGGCGTCGTCTGTCCGGCGCGGATCTGTACATCGGTGAGGTAGCCGATGTAGCCGGACTTGCGGATCTGGATGTTGTGACGGCCTTCAGAGAGGTCGATCGTCAGGCGATCCGCACCGCCGTCATTTCGCCACGGCGTGCCGTCGATCAGGATCTCGGCGTCGGCGGGCTGCAACGTCAGCGCGAGCGTTCCGCGATTGCCGGTTAGCGGCGGCGGACCCGCCTGATCGCCAGGACCTCCCGGTTCACCAGGCGGTGGCGGTGGCGGGAACCGCGTGCTCGGGCCGCGGCGCACGCGTCCCGGAGGCGGCGGCGGTCCCTGATCGTTCGGCCCCGGCTGGTATTGCGGCGGCGGCTGCGGCGCCGGCGGACGCTCGGCGGCTTCGCCCGCCCCCAGCTTTTCCATCCGGTACTTCAGCTTGAATGTGTTGTCGGCGCTGAGATACACGCGCTCAGAGTGCGTGCGATAGCCCTCGAGATACAGCGTGATTTCATGCCCTCCGGGCGCTGTGCGCAGCCGCTGGAACGCGCCGTCGTAGTCGTCGACGAGGCCGGCGTAGTAGCCGTCGACGTAGACGGCCGCGTCCTTGGGCTTGACGTCAAACTTCACAGCCGCGTCGGGCGCCCCGTAGCGATACCGGTACGGATACCCGGGAGCGACGACGATCTGCGCAAACGCGGGCGCGCCGAGACCGATCGCGAGCGCGATGGCGGCGCCGATCGTCAGTGCCTTATGTCTTGTTGATGCCACGGTTGATCCTCTCGAAAGAAACTCCCGCGTCGAGATTCGAGCAACTGCGGTGCCACGTCCGGCGGCAGCAACGCTGCCGCAATAAGTGCTGATGCTGATATTACTTGCAGCGAGAAGCCGGCGGGAAGTTCTGTTAGGATTTGAGGCCGCTGCCGGACGGCCGGCGTCACGAGTCGAGGACACGCCTATGTCGTTTCTCATCCGCCTGCTCGTCAACGCTGCTGCGCTTTGGGTCGCGACGCGCATCGTGACCGGCGTCACCTACACGGGATCGGTGATGCCGCTCATCGGCGTCGCGCTCGTCTTCGGTGTCATCAACGCGATCATCCGTCCGGTGCTCAAGTTTCTGACGTTTCCGTTCTACATCTTTACGTTCGGCTTGTTCGCATTCGTGCTGAACGGCCTGATGCTCTGGCTCACGAGCTCGTTGTCGGGCGCGCTCAGGCTCGGCTTCCATGTCGCGGGCTTCTGGCCCGCGTTCTGGGGCGCGCTCGTCGTCAGCATCGTCAGTACTATCCTCGGCCTTCTGATTCGCGAACCCGCGGAGGACCGCAATGATTGATCGCAGAGAACTGCTGACGCTCGGCGGCGTCCTTGGCGCGTTGACGCCCGGCGGCAGTCCCGACAAAGGCGTGGCGACCGGCCAGGTGAGCGATCGACAGGCGCAGGAGATTGCCGGAGCGATCGGCGGGCTCACAGCCGCGATCGTGGCGCAGTTCAGCTTCGCGCCGCTCGTCAACGTCCGCAAGAGCCAGTACGACTACCTTCGCGCGAACGGCAAATTTCCCGATTTCATCGACGTCGGAACAGATGTCTGGCAGGGCGTGCACGACTGGCACATCCGTCTGCAGCAGCCGCTGGTCCTCGGGCGTGATGTGAACGGCCGGTACACCCTGATGCTCGGCTTTACGGCTCTCGTGCTGCGGCAGGACGCCGTGCCGACGCTTATCGGGATCCCTTACGATCAGCGATAGGCACGCGAAGGTGGATGGTCGTGCCTCCCGAGGGCGCGCTGTCGATGTCGAGCGTGCCGCCGGCAAGTTGCGCACGTTCACGCATGCCGATGAGACCGAGGCCGCGCGCGTGGTGCCGTGATCGTGCGTCGATGTCGAATCCGTGGCCGTCATCTTCGACGGTGAGTACCAGGTCCGAGTCTCTTCGCTCGAACACGACGACGGCGCGCCGCGCGTGCGCGTGTTTATAGACGTTGTTGAGCGCTTCCTGCATGACGCGGTAGACGTGCGTCTCGACGTCGTGTGGCAGACATACCTGGTCGAGTGCGCCGCAGCGCAGCTCGGCCTCAATGCCGAACGTGGCCGACCATTCCTTCACGAACTGCTCAACCGCCGATGTGAGGCCCAGATCCAGCGACGCGGGCCGCAGTTCGTTTGCGAGGAAATCCAGGTGGCGATCGATCTGCTCGACGGTCTTCTGAGCATGCTCGAGGCGATCGCGGACCCTGGTCGAGACCGCGTCCATCAACGCCGCCTGCAGCATCAGCCGCAGCGCGGTGACCTGCTGGCCGAGGTTGTCGTGCAGGTCGCGCGCAATGCGCTGCCGCTCTTCGTCCTGGGCCGAGAGCACGCGGGACGCCAGCGCCGCGTGCTCGCCGGCCGCCCTCGCGCGTTCGGCTTCGAGCCGCCGGCGCTCGCTGATGTCGATCATCGTCGTCAGCAAGTCGGTGCGCGGACTGTCCGGCGGTTCAGGCCGGCACATGAGCTGAACATCTTTCGGGCCTTCGGACGACTGAATCTTCAGCTCGACGCTCACTTCGCGACTCGACGAGCCGCGGCAGGCTCGGAGGTAGTCAAGGTAGCGCGGGCGGTCGGCGGGGATCACCAGACCATGCAGCGGCATACCTTCAAGCGCCTGGCGCGGTCTTCCGAGCAGCCCCGCGCCTGTCAAGTTGATCTGCAGGATCACGCCGTTGCTGTCGAGAGTGAGGTAGCCGTTCGGCGCGAAGTCGTACAGCTCGATCATCCGATCACGCGTCTCTTCGAGCGTCGCGCGGGAGCGCGTGAGCTCCTCGTTCTGGGCGATGAGCTCCTCCTGATAGACGTGGACTTCGTGCAGCAGGCTGAGGCGATCGCGGTCCGAGTCGCCCCGTTCGGTGAGTTGCCGCAGCTCCTCCGCGATTTCCCGCGCCGACCGTTTCATGCACGCCCCTCCGGCTCCGTCGTGATGCCGGTGAGCAGCGCAATCCGCTTGCTCAGCGCGTCGAGCGCGCGATACGCCCGGACGTTCAGCCGAACCGGCCGTCCGTGCGCCGGCTGCAGTATCAGTGTGCCCTCTGCCATGGTGGCGTCGCCATCGGCGTGCAGGACCCGCCGCAGCTGCTCGATGCCGCCGTCAGCGACGACGAAGTCCGTGAGCGGACGTTGGCGCGCGCGCTCGGGCGCGGCGATCGCGAACAGGCCGGCAAACGCGGCGCTCATCGTGCGCACCCGCAGATCCGCATCCACCAGCGCCATCACGTGCGACGAGGCCTGAAGGGCCTCTTCGGCCAGCGCGAGGGCGGCGCGAATCGACTCCTCGTACCGCTTGCTCTTATCGACGTCGTATAGCGTCAGCACCGCGCCGTCGATCTTGTTTTCGAGACTGCGATACGGACGGATGCGCAGCGAATACCAGTGTCCCTGACGATCCTGTACCTCGCGTTCGACGGGCGCGATCGTGTCGATGCACTCGGTCATCAGCTGTTCGAGGTTCGCGCCGACAATGTTCGGGTTGATATGGCCGATCAGCCGGTCGGTGTCGCCGGGAATCAAGTTCAGGACGCGCTCGGCCATCGGAGTGAAACGGCGAATCCGCAGATCGGCGTCCACGATGACGATGGCGATCTGGACGCCGGCGAGCAGATTGATCAGGTCGCTGTTGACCCGGCTGAGTTCCTCGTTGCGGCCGTGCAGCTCCTCGTTCACCGTATTGAGTTCTTCGTTGGTGGACTGCAGTTCTTCCTTCGCCGTGTCGAGCTCCTCGTTCGTGCTCTGGAGCTCCTCATTGCTCGACAGAATTTCCTCGTTCGCCGACTGCAGTTCTTCGTTCGCGGCTTCGAGCTCCTGGATGATCGACTGCAGGTACTCGCGGCTCGCGGCGAGCTCGCGCCGAAGGAAATCGACCTGCGACCTTCGCGCCTTCGTCGTGAGCTTCGGCGCCGTCGCCGGGCGGGGCTTCTTCTTGGCTGACGCCGCGGGATGATCGCCGTCAAACAGCACGATGTAATGCAAACGTCCGTTGGCGGCGAGCGGAATGACCTCGATGCTGACCGGCTTCCATCCCGCGCCCGATCGGATCTGCAGTCCGCTTTTGTGGACCGGCTCGCGCGTTTTTCGCGCCGTGTGGATGGCCGTGCGCAATCCGTACAGCAGGCCTTCCTTCGCCATCTTCAGCAGATTCAGGCTCGCTTCACCCGGGGCCGGTTCGAGAAAGGCGCCGGTCTGGCCGCGGAACTGCACGATCTGCATCTCGCTGTCCACCACCACCCCGGGTGGCGCGAAGCGATCCATGATCACGCGGCTCACTTCGGTCTGCAGATGCTTTTCGGGCACCACAGGCTCGCCCGGCGCCGTCTTTTTGGGCTCCGCGCTGGGGTTCTCGGTGAGGAACGGCGCGGCCCGGTCGGCCGAGACCGTCTTCTTCCGGTGTACGCGATGTTTCTTGTCCACGAGTGTGAAAAGGGTGACTTGCGCGCCGACGGTTTCCGCCTGTCCCAGCACGAGGAAGCCGTGCGGCTTGAGCGCGTAGTGAAACACGGACAGCAGCTTCTTCTGCAGCACGATGTCCATGTAGATCAGGACGTTGCGGCAGAGAATCACGTCGAGCTTGGAGAAAGGCGGGTCCTTCGTGAGGTCCTGACGCGCGAACACGCACACGTCGCGGATCATCTTCGTGACGCGGTAGCCGCCTTCGTACTTCGTGAAGAACCGCCGCAGACGATCGGCGCTGACGTCGCCTTCGATGGCCGCCGGAAACGCGCCCGTCCGCGCCTGCTCGACGGCCGTCTCGCTGATGTCGGTCGCGAAGATTTGCAGGGGGGCGTCGATCTGGTTCTTCTGCATGAACTCGACGAGCGCGATCGCCAGCGAATAGGCTTCTTCGCCGGTCGCGCACCCCGAGACCCACGCGCGGATCGGACGGTCGGGCCCGGCGCCCTTGACGATGGCCGGGAACACTTCCTCCGCAAGCGCCTCGAACGACTCGGGCTCGCGGAAGAACCGCGTGACATGAATGAGAAGATCCTGATAGAGACTGCGGACTTCTGCCGGATCGCTGCGCAGCAGGCGGACGTACTCGTCCACACCTTTCAGACGATGCAGCGCCATGCGGCGGAACAGACGGCGCTTGATCGTCGGGCGTTTGTAATGGCGGAAATCGACCCCGCTCACCGGCCTCAGGAGGTCGAACACGGGTTGGAGCTGCTCGTCGTTGAGCGGGAGCTCGTCACCGGTTTTCTCGGCCGCTTGAGCGTACGCATGGCGCGCCAGCTCGCCGAGCTTCGCGCCGATGGCGTTCGGCGCCAACACGAGATCCACCATGCCCGTGGCGATGGCCGCCCGCGGCATGCCGTCGTGTTTCGCCGACGCCGGCGACTGCGCGATCGTCACGCCGCCGGCGGCTTTGATTTCGCGCACGCCGTGCGCGCCGTCCGACGCGGTGCCCGAGAGGATGACCCCGATGGCCCGTGCGCCGGCCGACTCGGCCAGGGAGGAGAAGAACGTGTCGATGGGCGTATATTGCGATCGGTCGCCGGGCCGCGCGTTCAGATGCAGCGTCGAGCCCGACAGAATCATCTGTGTGTTCGGCGGGATCACATAGATCGTGTTCGCCTCGACCTTGACGTCCTGCGTCGCCTGGACGACGCGAAGCGAGCTCTGGCCGGAGAGCAGCGGCACCAGCGCACTGTCGTGCTGCGGCGCCAGGTGCTGCACGAAGACGATGGCGATGTCCGGTTTTCCAGGCAGTCCCTGCAGCAGGCTGGTGAAAGCCTCGAGACCGCCGGCCGAGGCTCCGACACCGGCAATCGTGACGGGCGCCGGCCTGCCGGTCTCCGGCGGCACCGCGAACAGGCTTCTCTTCTGGACGCTTTTCTTCGGCGATGGCATCGGAAAAATCTACTTTACCGGCCGCCGCTTCGTTCGGGTGATTTTTCGCGGGACTCCGGTCCGGACTGCTGCGGCGGCGCGCCGCGAGATCTCAGCCGCGCCCGCGTCGCCGGCGGCGAACAGCACGCGGCGAATCTGTTGCGCCTGCGCGTGCGCCTGTCGAGCACCTCTCTCGAAGGTATCGGCCGCGCCGGACAGCCTGGTCGATCGCGCCCGCGCCGCCATTCGCGTCTTCAGCTCGGCGTGTTCCTCGAGCACTCGCACGGCGCTCCACAACGCGCTGTCGACGGCGTCGCGCTGCTCGGTTTCAAGCACGTCGGGGGCGTACTGATGTCCGACATGACACTGGTAGCGGAGGACACGTCCTTTGGCAGCTTCCCAGAGCGCTCCGCCGCAATCCGGACACGTAAGCGACGACGGTGCGCCGTAGCGTTCTTCCATTTCTTTTACCGACGTCTCCTCGGACGGAAGCTGCGGCTCGAGGTCTTTCGGGGGAGCCATCATCGGTTCTCCTGTGTCCGTCGTCTGACCGCTCAGGTGCATGACGATCGCGGCGATCTTCTTTGCCGGCACCACGTGATCCACCGCCACCGACGCGATGGCGTTCTTCGGCATGCTGTCGATCACCGCATCGTCGGGATCCTGCACGATCGCGATGCCTCCGTGTTGCTTGACGATGCTGAGTCCGTACACGCCGTCGCTCAACGCGCCTGACAGCACGATGCCGATGACACGCGGACCGAAGTGCCGCGCCGCCGTACGAAACAGCGGATCGATGGCGGGACGGAATCCGTTTTCACGCGGTCCGTGGACGACGCGGAGGCCGGCGTCCGTCGCGAGCAGATGACGATCGGCAGGCGCGACGTAGATGCGGCCCGGACTCAGGGGATCGAAATCACCGGCGAAGGAGACGGGGAGAGCGGATCGATTCGAGAGAATGTTCGGCAGGACGCCGTCGCGCTGTAGGCTCGTATGGACGACGATCAACACACACGCGCGCAGTGACGCCGGCAGACCCTCGGTGATTTCCCTGAGCGCTTCGAGCGCGCCAGCTGAGCCACCGATCACTACGACGTCGTGCAACGGCATACACGCGCTCGCGGTTTTATTGTATCCTCGCAATGGGCGTCTGCCATGGCAAGTATTCGGGTGCTGCTCGCCGACGATCACGAAACAGTTCGAGAGGGACTCAGAGCCATCCTCAGCGCGGATCCCTCCATCTCCATCGTCGGCGAAGCTGCCGACGGCGATGCTGCGATCACGAGCACGCAGAAACTCAAACCCGACGTGGTCGTCATGGACGTCACCATGCCGGGCCTCAACGGATTTCAGGCGACGCAGACGATCAAGCACTGTTGTCCGGACACCGATGTGCTCGTGCTGACGCGTCACGCGCACGAAGCGTACGTGCATGAATTCCTCCGTGTCGGCGCGTCCGGTTACGTGCTGAAGCAAAGCCGTTCGAGCGAGTTGCTGCGAGCGGTCCACGCCGTCGCAGCAGGCGAGAAATACGTCGATCCGACGCTGTCGGTCAAAGTGGCGGCACTGTATCGTCCGCGCGCCCAAGCGGCAGGCGAGGCATCTCCAGCCAGTCCGTCGTTGTCGCCGCGCGAGGAGCAAGTCCTTCGTCTGGTCGCGCTTGGGCACTCAAACAAGGAGATCGCGGCGTCGCTCGACGTGAGCGTGAAGACGATCGAAGCCCACAAAGCCAACGCGGGTCAGAAACTCGGCCTCGGCACGCGCGCCGATGTCGTCCGTTACGCGCACATGCGCGGCTGGCTGAGAGACGTCTAGTCCATTTCCCTAGCGCAGAGTTTTCCACTTCGGCACCTGTCTTGCGACACATTTACGCATGGTGGTCCGCTGGCTGCGTCGAGTGACCCGCCTCACACCTCAACTGGACCGTCGAAAGTCGGTTCAGGATGTCTTCGAGCACGTGGCGTGCGGCGTACGTCTGACACGTCGCATCGAGCGGCGAATCGCACAGCGGCGGCAGGCGCAGGCGCAGGTTCCGGCTGTCCCCGGACTTACCCCGGAGACGGCATAGGGCTGCCAATACCGCGAAGCCGGACCGTTGATCCAGCCGTGTAAGTCCTGCTCTCGTTTTGTGCCCGACTCAACCGGGCGTGTGCGTTTTGCTGTGAAAATTCGCGTCGCGTCCGTGGCAGTCCCTTTGCCCCGCTCCCAAGCGATGGCTAACGCGACGTCAAGGACAAAATCGAAATCATCGGCGAAGAATCCACACGCCGTCGCGCTTGGACGGCTTGGCGGGCTGATCGGCGGACCGATCAGAGCGCGCGCTCTCAGTGCACGACAGCGGCAGGCGATTGCCCGCAAAGCCGCACGCGCCCGATGGGCGAAGTTTCGATAGCACTGTCACAGCGACCACTGTCACGCCCCGATCAACGAGCGCCTTCACGGCCATCGTCAACAGGTCGTCCGAACCCGAGTCAGTCACCGAGGGGTAAATGGATAGTCGTCGGGTGGGTCGGGCCGTGCGACTTTTTCAGCGTGTCGATGTCGACCTGGAACCCGCTAACCGCCAGGGCCTCAACGGTTAGATGGTGCCGGAGGAGGGAATCGAACCCTCACGGGGCGTGAACCCCACGGGATTTTGAGTCCCGCGCGTCTGCCAGTTTCACCACTCCGGCCTGCCTGTACCTGAACTGTTCGGCGGATAATCCTTCAAAACGTCCAGCTTGCTATTGCTTTGCAGCGTCCGGCTTTAGCCGGACCGCCAGTATAGTCTGCCGTTTCCGAGCGAAACTGCGAAAACGCCTTTGTTTCCGGCGGTTTCTCGTTGTCTCAAGCCCCTGAGTACGCTATATTTAGAAGGCTGCCGGGACGCACAGAGCCTTCCATACAGCGCTGCATTCAATACAGGGGACGAGGGGGAACCGTGACATTTGAAGTCGGCGACAAGGTCATTTACCCGAACCATGGCCTCGGGATCGTCCAACGCATCGAAGAAAAAACCATTCTCGGCACTACCTGCGGTTTCTATCACCTTCGGATCGTCGCCAATGAGACAACCGTACTCGTACCGGTCGCGAATGTCGACGGCGTGGGTCTCCGCCGCGCGATCTCTGACGAAGAAGTCGAACGGTTGTTCAACCTGCTCGGCGACGGCAAGATCGACAATCATCAGAACTGGAAGGGACGCTTCAAGGACAACTCGGACAAGATGCGCAGCGGCTCGATCTACGACGTCGCCGATGTGCTCAAGAGCCTGACGTTCCTTGCAAAGTCCAAGAGCCTGTCGTTTCGTGAGAAGCGGATGCTGGATCGCGCCAAGTTCCTGATCATCTCCGAAGTTTCGGAAGTGATGCGCGAAACGGCCGCGGAAATCGAAGGCAGAGTCGATCGCGCGCTCGAGCGCTGCTTCACGAGCCGCGCCCGATCGGCGGCCTCGGCGGCGTCCACGACGCGCGCCAAGGTGGCGAAGGTCGCGCCGCGCCCCGCGGCCGCGCCGACGGCCCGCCGGGCCGCGCGCGCCTCGTAGCATCCGGCTTCAGCCGGACGTGAATTCGACTTCGACAAACGCCCGTCCAGCACATGCTGAGACGGGCGTTTTTCTTTTTGTCGCAGCGATCCGATCGCTCCTCGCCTACGTCGCCGTCTCGCTCTACGTCCTCGTTGCCGCCCCGCTCGGCATGCTCGTCGCACTGACCACGCGCTGGGTCGATTTCCTCTACATCCTCGGACACGGCGGCGCGCAGATCGGCTTCTGGCTCGTGGGGATCAGTTGGAAGGTCGCAGGTCTGGAGAACGTGCCGGGCGATCGTGCCGTCGTCGTCTGCGCCAATCATCAGAGCAACGTCGATCCGCCTGTCATCTTCCGCGCGGTGCATCCGCGGCTGCGCGTGCTCTACAAGCAGGAGATCGACCAGATTCCGCTGCTGCCGCGCGCGTTCAAGATGGCGGGCTTCATTCCCATCGATCGCCGACTTTCCAGCACAGTGGGATCCGAAGCTTGGAATTCACGTGACTTGAAGTCGCGGC
>JADMIO011434946.1_pt1 | contig 75762 bp, 74 predicted proteins | sample 8958161 | NCBI WGS metagenome assembly JADMIO01 (sample SAMN16585339, study PRJNA669376) | soil metagenome | isolation source: Crop rotation soil | place: USA: Cullars Rotation, Alabama | collected 2011
GCCGCGACTTCAAGTCACGTGAATTCCAAGCTTCGGATCCCACTGTGCTGGAAAGACGCCGATGGCACGAGGTGTACCGAGCACGGTTACGTAGACGACTTTCCTCCAGCCATCGCGGCGATCAGATCGACGGGAATCGGAAACACGATCGTCGAGCTCTTGTCGCCCGCGATGTTACCCAACGTCTGAAGATAGCGAAGCTGCATGGCCTGTGGTTGCTTGGCGAGCATCTGCGCCGCCTGCAGCAGCTTCTCGGACGCCTGTAGCTCCCCCTCGGCGTGAATGATCTTCGCGCGCCGCTCGCGCTCGGCTTCGGCCTGTCGCGCGATTGCGCGGACCATCGACTCGTTCAGATCGACTTGCTTGATCTCGACGGTAGAGACCTTGACGCCCCAGGCGTCGGTCTGCGCATCGAGAACGCGCTGGATGTCGGTGTTGAGCCGCTCACGCTCCGAGAGAAGCTCGTCGAGCCCGTGCTTTCCCAGAATGGCGCGCAGCGTCGTCTGCGCGAGCTGACTCGTCGCCTGGAGGAAATTCGCGACCTGGATCACCGACTTCTCCGGATCGACGACGCGGAAGTAAACGACGGCGTTCACCTTGACGGAGACATTGTCGCGCGTGATCACGTCCTGCGGCGGCACGTCCAGCACGATCGTGCGCAGGTCGACGCGAACCATCTGCTGGATCCCGGGAATGATAAGCACCAGTCCCGGCCCCTTCACTTTCCAGAAGCGGCCCAGCATGAACACGACGCCGCGCTCGTATTCGCGCAGCACCCGGAACGAAGACATCACGATGATCGCGATAAACAGAACGATGCCGCCCAGTCCGATTCCGATCCCCATCGCTAGTCTCCTTTGGTCACCGGAGCGACCCTCAGCACCAAGCCATCGCGCTCGACGACGCGCACCGCCTGTCCGCGCCTGAGCGGCACCGGGCTCACGACGCGCCATTGTTCGCTGTGTATGCGCGCCCAGCCCTCGCGCTCGATGTCGTCCTGCACAACGCCGACGCTGCCAATCAGTTCCTCGCTTCCGGACACGATGGGACGCCGCCGCGCTTTGAGCGCCACACCCGAGACCAGCACGACGAATGCCGCGCTGACGACTGCGAGCCCGGCAATCAGCGTGCGCGGAACGCCGAAGCCGGGTACGTCGGAATCGATGAGCATCACCGCGCCGATCGCGAACGCGATGATGCCGCCGATGCTGAGCGACCCGTAGCTCGGCACGAAAGCTTCGGCGACGAAGAAGGCGATGCCGAGCAGGATGAGCGCAAGTCCCGCATAGTTGACCGGCAGCATGTGCAGCGCGAAGAGCGCAACGACCAGGCAGATCGCGCCGGCCACGCCGGGCAGCACGAATCCTGGATTCGCGAACTCGAAGAACAGCCCATACACTCCGATCATCATCAGAATGAGTGCAACGCCGGGATCGGTGATCACGGCAAGGAACCGGCTCTTCCAGTCGGGCTCGATCGTCGTCGCGATTGCGCCTGCCGTGTGCAGCACGACCTCGCCGCCGGCGGTCGTCACCTTTCTTCCATCGAGCTTCGTGACGAGCTCTGGAACGTCGCGCGCGACGACGTCGATCACCTTCTGTGCAAGTGCCTCGTCGGCGGACAGGCTGACGGCTTCGCGGACCGCGCGCTCGCCCCACTCGACATTACGCCCTCGCATCTGCGCAAGCCCGCGAATGTACGCAGCGGCATCGTGCACCTGCTTGCGCGTCATCGGATCGCCGCTCAAGACGCTGCCGTCCGGCGCTTTACCCTTGGTCTTCTCTCCCTTGTTCTTGTCGCCTTTGTCGCCGCTTTCGGTCCCGGTCTTTCCCGACTCGTCGGCAGGCTTGTGCGGCTCCGGCGAGCCGATGCCGGGCACGCCGATCTGCACTGGCGTGGCCGCGCCGAGATTCGTTCCGGGAGCCATCGCGGCAACGTGGCTCGCATAGAGAATGTACGTGCCGGCGCTTGCGGCGCGCGCGCCGCTCGGCGCGACGAACGTGGCGACCGGCACCGGCGAGGCGAGGATCGCTTTGATGATGTCGCGCATCGACCGGTCGAGGCCGCCCGGCGTGTCCATCTGGAGCACGACGAGCTGCGCGTGCTCGGCGTTCGCGCGTGCGAGTCCGCGCTCGACAAAGTCGGCCGTGGAAGGACCGATCGCACCGCTCACCGGCATCACCACGATCGACAATGGTGCAGCCGCGACGACCGCGAGCGCGAACGCGAGCGCGACGAGCGCAGCGCCACCCAGCTTCAACATCTTGAAGCCGCGCTCCCGCGTGTTACTTGACATCGGCCTCATAGACATAGATCGTCGAGTGTTCGTCCTCCGGCATGAAGTATGCGCGCAGACCGTTGGCCGTCGGCTCGATCCAGAACGGGTTGTAAGTCATGGGCAGCCCGCTGTCGGTCCACAGCTCGACGGGCATCTGGAACACCGCGCGGTTCGCCGAGAGATCGACGATCTCGATCCCGCCGAGCGGGAACCGCGGCACGTCCTTCTTCATCTGGTACATGTTGAGGCCGGAGCAGATCGCTTCCTGCCCTCCGAGGTACTTGCAGTCCTGGTAGTCGATGTATCCGGACGGATTCGCGACTCGAAGCTTTTCCGGCGCCGTGTCGACGTTCGTTACGCGTCCGCTGGCATCGAGCGTCCACGTATAGAAGCGCCGCGAGCCCCAGCTCACGCCATGGAGCGAGTTCCCTGTGGTGTTGTGGACGATGCCACCGACATGATCGGCGTAGCGGAAGACCTCCGTCGCTTTCATCGTCGCGGGATCGATGCGGTACACGATCGCGCGACTGTTCGGACGATACTCGGCGACGGGAACCCAGATCCATTTGCCGTCGTAGTCGATGCCGCCCGGGTGGTAGATCGATCCTTCACCGAGCGCGAGATCGGTGATCAAGTTGCCGTTCGCGTCGAGCTTGAATAGATGTCCCGCGCCTTCGCCGGTATCGCGGTCATAGCCGTCCTGCGGTTGCGGATAGCGCTTCGTCGGCGTCTTGATCTCCACGGAGGACAGGTAGAACGTGTCGCCGATCTTGACCATTCCCTGTGGATGCTGCGTATTGAACTTGACCGGAATGGCGGCGACTTGCTTCCACTGCACGGCGCGCGTCAACTTCCTGACGCGCTCGCTGATCACGCTTCCATCGGTCACGCCCTGCGCATGCACGGCTGCGCTCACCGCGAGCAGCGCGGCAGCTGTCAGGACGAAACCCGCTCTCCCGTTCGTCATTTTTCCTCCCCTCGGCGTGGAACTCGTCATATCGATCGCGCGCGCGTCGCGCGTAGCGCTCGGACCGCTATCCGGCGGGCACTTCGAGATCGAGCAGCGGCGCATATTGCTGCGCACCGAAGATGTCCGGGTCACCGGGGCTGCCGCTCGGCCGCAGTCGGTAGATCGTGAACTTGATCGCATTGCCTGGATCGAATTCGACGAAATCGCACAAGCGCTCGGGCGGCAACCCGTAGAGCCTGAGCACGGTCTCCCGCGTCAGCACGCGGGTGCGCTTGACGCGCTCGTACGTTGCGCGCTCACTGAAGATCACGTCGAACGTGATCAGATCCACACCAGCGTTCTTGCTGCGGATCGTCTTCGCGAGCTCGCCGAGCTTCTGCGTCTTCATCGACTTCTCCGTCAGACGCCCGCCGTCGTCACGTGCGTCGGAAAGAGCTCCAGCGGATCGTCGCAGCGCAGCGTGTGGTTGAGCGTCCACCGGTAGGCGGGACTCGCGCGCAGCACTTCGTCGAGCGCGAACGCGACCGAGCCGGCCGAGCCCTTCACATCGGGAAGCCGCGCATAGAACATCTGGCGCGTGCCGATCATGCACACTTCCTCGGCCATCTCCGCAGTCGGCGCGACGCCCTGGACCAGAATGCAGAGCTCGTGCGCCGGGTGATTGCGCATCGGCTCGAGCTCGCCCATCACACCGTCACGGCCGTAAACGATGTAGTGAAGCTCATAGCCCGTCTCGCCGAAGCGCTCGCGCACCTGCTGGCGTGCCCAGCCGATCACCTCGTCGACATGGGCGATCGTGTAGGGATCGCGGATTCCGACCATGCCGACGTAGCGCTCGCCGATTTTTCCCGCACCCTCGAGCTTCACGCGAAACTCCGGCGCGCGAACAAATTTCGCGCCCGTGATTCGCGTCGTCTTTTCGGCGATCTGTTCGTAACGGCATTCGGACATGTCGAGCGTGCCGCCGGCGACGTGCTCGTAGTACGGGTTGGCGCGCTCGTACATCGCGTGCCCCGCAACGGACGCCACGGTGCAGCGCTGCGCTGGATGCATGGCAGTGACCTCGACGGCGTCGTGGCTCACTTCGCCGAGCACCGTTTCCTTGCCGCCATAGGGCTCCGCGCAGAACGATGCGCATTCGAGTACCTTCCCGAGGTAATACGCCTGGCTTTCGGGAAAGCCGTGATGGATCGCGGGTGCCGCGAAAACGCAGCTGTCGCTGCTGCGGCCGCCGATGATCACTTCCGCGCCCTGCTGCAAGAGCTTCAGGAACGGATGAACGCCTGCCATCGCGACGACACGCTCGGTCGCGTCGAGCTCCGACTCGGTAAGCGTGGCGTGACCTTCGAGGCCCGCGACCTTCTCGCCCGCGCGCATCCGGCGGCGAAGGTCTTCCTTCGCAAGCTCCGAATAGAAATAACCGAGCTTGAACGGCCGGAGTCGATGCTTCGCCGCGAGCTCCTTGACGACCCTGACGTAAAGATCGACGCGGCTGTTCGCACCGGTGTCGCCCGACGAGCCGATGATCATCGGCACCTTGAGATCGCGCGCAGCGACGAGCATCAGCTCGAGGTCGTGCGTCTGCCACGCGAGCGGGCTGGTCGACGTATCCGACCCGAGCGGAATCGGTCCGACATCGTCGCTACCGGAATCCGCGGCGATGCAGTCGGGCTTCGCGGCGACGCCAATCCTGAAGCTCTCTTCGCGCGTCGGCGCGAATCCGAGATGGCCGTTCGGGCTGATGATGCGAAGCGAGCGCACGGAAGATCCCCCGACACGATCATCATAGCAGAGCGATTGCGTGGACGCGCGCGCTGCGAACGGGATACGATTGCGCGTCGGAACCGCTTTCCACAGGAGAGAGAATTCATGCGCGCATCGCTCACCCGCCTGCTCTGCCTCGCCGTCTGCCTGGGCATGACGACTGTCGCGCTGGCGCAGGATGCGATGCCCAAGTTGATTCGAATCGTCGTGCCGTTCGCGGCGGGCGGCAGCAACGATGTCATCGCTCGCGCAATCGCCGCGCCGCTCGCCAAGCGCCTCGATACGACGGTGATCGTCGAGAACAAGCCGGGCGCCGCCGGCGTGGTCGGCTCGGATTTCGTCGCGAAGTCAGCAAAAGACGGCTCGGTCCTGTTGCTCACGTCGTCGAGCTTCCTCACTGCCGCCGCGACGCAGAACCAGCTTCCTTACGATCCTCTGGCGGCATTCGTCCCCGTAGCGTTGATCGGACGCGGACCGATGCTGCTCGTCGTGTCGGCGACGACGCCGTACAAGTCGCCCGCCGAGCTGCTCACCGCTGCGCGGGCGAAACCGGGCGCGATCAACTATGGAACCGCGGGTGTCGGATCGATTGCGCATCTGACGACCGAGCTGATGGACGATACGGCGAAGATCCAGATGACACACGTCCCGTACAAGGGCGCATCGCTCGCGGCGGTGGATCTCGCGGCCGGACAGATCCAGGTGATGATCTCGAATTACAGCACCGTCGCGCCGCTGATGAAGAGCGGCAAGATCCGGGCGCTCGCCGTGACGTCGGACAAGCCGCATCCGGCATTTCCCGATCTACCGCCGCTCGCGAGCGTTGCCCCGGGGTTCAACGTCGACATCTGGGTTGGCGTCTTCGCGCCAGCTGGGACGCCCGCCACGATCGTCGAGCGGCTGAATCGAGAGGTGAGCGCGATCGCCGCGTCGGCCGACCTCGCAGCGGTCCTCGAGCCGGACGGCACGCTTCCCGAAGCCATCGCCCCCACGACGTTCGCGACGCGGATCAAGACCGAGCTCGGCCAGTGGAAGCAGATCGCGACGGAGCACAAGATCGTCGCGGAGTAGCGCAACAAACGAGTCGGGGACTTGCCGGCTTATGTCGAGGCGTGTGTGGCGCCCGCGTAACCCCTTTGTCCACGCGCCTATTCGGCCGCGCAGCTGCCGCACCGCGTCAGCGTTCGACGCTGCGCGATGCCCGATCGGCAGGTTGCTTCTACGGTCGCTAAATGACCGCGCGCAGTGCGACGCCTACAGCGAACCAGACGAACGTGCAGGCGGCGATTCCGACAATCAGGACCAGATCCTTGGGCTTCAACTCAAACACAGGACAGCACTCCTTTCGCTCTCGATACTCTCGTAGGCAACTAGCATGCCTGCTGCCGACTCCGGCCGGCGACCTAGCCGCTGATGCCGTTGCGCTTGTTTGCCGCGCGCACCCGTGCGCAAAGATCGATTGCCTCGATCGCGCCCGCCAACTCCCGATCGGCCGACGCGTAGCGCGCCACGCGCTCTTTCCAGAACGCTGCAAGTTGAGCACGATCCGATTCCGTGCACAAGCCTGACCCGAAGAACGGCCAGCCGCCGGGCGCCTCGTTCGATACGGTCTTCGCCAGCGCGTCGAAGTTCGCCATGATGAAGTCGTTGGTGGCGCGCCGCCTCGGGTTCCACCAGAATCCGTTCTGCAGCGCGGTCCACGATTCGCGGACGTCGAACGCCGGGTCGAGCAGCAGCGCCAAGCCCTTTTGCGCGAGCCCCGGATCGGTGAATGCAAAGAGCGCCATCATCAGATACCGGCGCTCGAGCCGGTCCTGCGTCGCCTTCGCCTCCACGACGAATGCGTCGAACAGCGCAGCGTCGCCGGTGCGGCCCGCGGTGACCAGGATGACGTCGACAAGACCGGGGTCGACGGCGCTCCTGTCGCGGACCCAGGCGCGCGCGAGCCGTCGCGCTTCGGCCGCCAGCGCCGGATCCTCGGGCGCGACAAGGCGCAGAAGCGACCGGCGCAGCAACTGATCGTCGTCGCTTTCATTGGCCTTCGGGACGAAGCCGAGCGCCTTCGCGCGCGGTCCGAACACTTCACGCACGAAGCGCGAGAACTTCGGCCGATCGGCATCAGCGACGACAGTGTTGCCGGCAAACTCCGCGAGGTCGATCGCGGCGTTCACGACGTGCCGATCGCGAGCATCCGCAGCGTGCCGCACCCATTGCATCGCCGAGGCCGAGCTCATTGCGCCCGCACGCATCAGCGCCTTCAAGTCGTGGACGAGGCTCGCAAGCTCGGCGACGGAGAGCGCGTTGCGGTGGCGGGCAAGCTTGGCGAGGAGCTCGTCGCCGTAGTTGGGCACGTAGTAACCGCGCCCGCCGGCGTTCGCGAAAGCGAACGCGGGACACGCTCCGGCGAGCGGAATGTTCGCCGTCGCCTCCGTCATGAGCGTGCACGTTTCGCGCGAGGACGCATCGTCGCCGTAACGAACGCACACCGGAATCTGCCATTGCTGCGCGGGCGCCTGCGTCGTGCCCAGAACGTCGAGCCGATGCTGCGACAGCGCGAGTTGCGCGCCGCGAGCTCCACACTGCAGCCGGACGTCGACCTGCGGGACACCGTTTTGATTGAGGAACGTATTGAACGCAGGTGTGACCGGAAGACCGCTCGCCCGTTCGATCGACCGAAGAAAATCGTCCGATGTCGCCGAACCGTCGCTGCGGGCCTCGAGATAGCTCTTCACGCCGCGGCGAAATGTCGCCTCTCCGGTCCAGCCTTCGAACATGCCGATGGCCGTCGCACCCTTCTGGTAGGTGATCCGGTCGAACGCCATCAAGATGTCGCCGCGCGTCGCGATCGGCTCACGAATCCGGCGCGCCGATACAAGCGTGTCGGCGTCGATCGCATCGGCGCGGGCTTCGATGCGCGCCGCGCCGCGATCGTAATCCGGGCGCCACTGGTCGACGATCTTCTCGGCGATCCAGGTCGCGAATGCTTCGTTCAGCCAGATGTCGTCCCACCAGGCCAGCGTGACGAGATTGCCGAACCACTGATGCGCGATCTCGTGCGCGCCCACGTATGCGGAGATGCGCCGGAAACGTGGCGTCGCTGCCCCCGGCTTCGCGAGAAGCGTGGGTGCGCCGTAAGTTATCAATCCCGCGTTCTCCATCGCGAAATTGACGGTGATCGGAATCGTGATGTGGTCGAGCTTGTCGAACGGATACGCGATGCCGAAATACGTTTCGAGGCGCGCGAACAGCTCCGGATACGCTTGCCGCACGAACTCGGCGTCGGCAGCTCTTCCACGCGGCGCAACGATGCGCGTCGGCGTCGACCGCACGCCGACTCTACCCGCGTCGACGAATTCCCACGGCCCGACGGCAAACGCGACGAGATACGAGGGCAACGGCCGCGTCTCGGCGAAACGCACCGTCGTGAAACCGTCGGCGTCGACGGTCTCCGATTCCACCCGCGTGTTGGAAAGCGCGATGAGGCCGCGCGGCACGCGGAGCGTCAACTGCCACGGCGTCTTGAACCCGGGCTCGTCGAAGCAGGGGAACGCGCGACGCGCCGACAGCGACTCGAACTGCGTCATCGCGTACCACGCGCCGTTGTCCTGCAGCGCGAAGATTCCGCGCGTCGAGTTGCGGCTTTGCTCCGCCTCGAACGCGAGCGTGAGTCGGTGTTTGCCTGGGGAGAGCGGCGGGTCGAACGTGATGCCGACGACCTGCTCGTTACCCGAAACCACACCGACGCGCGTCTCCGGCACTTCGGCACCGGCGCGCGTTACGTTGACCGAATCGGCGTTGAGCCACAGCAGCGCATGCGGCCGATCGAGCGTGACGTCGATTGCGATCTCTCCGTGTGCGGTCGGGTCACCAGGCACGATCGTGAGCGTCAACGCATAGCGCGATGGTTGCGCGCCCGGCGGCAGCCTGAGTCCCGGTGGAGCGAGGTCGAGCGACGGAACAACCTGTGCGGCAGGCGCAGCGGGACAACCCGCGAGCAATGCGACCGCTGCAAATGCGGCGAAAAGTCTCGGCACGGATCGACTACGGAGCGAAGCGGAGTGTAATGGTAGCAGTCCGGTCCCCGTCGGCGCGAGCGTATCGGCTCGCGTGTGGCATGCATTGCACAGCCCCGTGCTTACCTCGCCCGGTAGCCGACCTTCGCCATGCTCGCCTTGTCGAGCGGACGTGCCGCCGCGTCCATCTTCGCCCACGGATCGCGCTTCAATTTGGCGAAGCGCTTCGTGACGCTTGCCACGTTGAAGTACTCGAAGCGCACGTCGCGCCCGAGCTCGCTCCATTCGATCGGTGTGGACACCGGCGCATTCGCGCGCGCGCGAATCGAGTAAGCGCCCACAGCGGTCGCCCCTTCGGCGTTACGCAGGTAGTCGATGAAGATCTTGCCGCCGCGCGACACCTTGAGGAGCTTCGACGTGAAGCGGTCGGGAAAGGTGCGCTCGAGAAGCTCGGCTGCTGCTTTGGTGAACCCTTTCGCGTCTTCCCAGTCGATGGACGGCTCGATCGCGACGACCACGTGCAGCCCCTTGCCGCCCGTGGTCTTGAGAAACGGCTGCATGCCGACGTTTTCCAGCAGCGTCTTCACGAGGAGCGCCGCCTTCTTCAAGTCATCCCAGCTCACGTTGTCGTCGGGGTCGAGGTCGAAGGTCAGCCGATCCGGACGATCGAGATGATCGGCGGTCGAGCCCCACGGATGGAGCTCGAGCGTGCCCATCTGCAAGAGGCCGATCACCGCGGTCAGCGAATTCGCCATCATGTATGTGGACGGCGACCCCGTGTCGTTCGGTATCCGGACGCGATCGATCGCATCGATCACGCTCGAATCCGCGTTCTTCTGGTAGAAGCACGGCTTGTCCCAGCCGTTCGGACAGCGGAGCAGCGTCAGCGGACGCTGACGAAAGTGCGGCACGATCCAGTCTCCGATGCGCTCGTAGAAGAGCGCGAGCTGCTTCTTCGTGATGCCCGCTTCCGGATACAGAATCTTGTCCGGATTCGAGATGACGATGCCGGCGATCGATCCAGGCACGTTCTTCGCTGCGCCTCTCGTACCGTCCCCGGCGCGAGGCACCGTCGGCGTCGCTTCGGTCACCGCCTTCGCCAACTTCGCTTTTGGCGTTCGCGCTGCTCGTGACGTCCCCTTCGACGTTCTGGAAGCCGATGCGCGGGCGGTTGTCGCGTTCGGCTCGGCGGGCGGCGCGTCCGCATCCCGCTCCCGTTCGCGCACGACATCGGTTGCACGCTTGTCGGCGCGAAGGCCTACGAACGAGGGATGGCGCAGCGTGTTGTCGTTCGTCCACTCGGTAAAGTCGACCTCTGCGACGAGCTTCGGCCGCACCCAGTGAACACCGCGCGCGTCGGCTCCCCGCGGCGGATTAGCGAACGGCGTGGTCGGTTGCTCGAGCTTGTCGAGCGTCTTCTTCAAGCTGCCGAGCGTCGCATCGTTGAATCCGGTGCCTACGCGCCCCGAATACATGAGCTTCCCGTCTTCGTAGACGCCGAGCAGCAGCGCGCCGAAACCGTGTCGGGAGCCGCTCGGCTCGGTGAAGCCCCCGATCACCATCTCCTGGCGACGTTGACACTTCACCTTGATCCACGCGGTGCTGCGGCCGTTGTAGTGGGCGAGATCGCCGCGCTTCGAAACCATTCCTTCGAGGCCCAACCCGCAGACGTTCTTGTAAAAATCCTCACCCGGCGCGTCGAAGTGATCGCTGTAGCGGATCGCGCCGCTCGCATCGGCGAGCAGCGATTGCAGGAGCTTCTTGCGGTCGACGAGCGTCACCTTGCTGAGATCGTAGCCGTCGAGATACAGCAGATCGAACAGGAGGTAAGCGAGCTCGGCCGTGGGTGAGGCTGAAAGCGCGTTCTGCAGCGCCTGGAAGCTCGAGCGGCCTTTCGCGTCGAGCGCGACGACCTCACCGTCGAGCCACGCGGTCTTGACGGGGAGACGCGCGGCCGCGCGCGCAAGCGCGGGGAAGTTCGCGGTCCAGTCCTTGTGATTGCGCGAAATCATCTGCGCGGCGCCATCGGCGACGCGGCACAGCATTCGATAGCCGTCGTACTTGATCTCATGGACCCAGTTCGTGCCGGTGGGCGGGTGCTTCCACAACGTCGCGAGCTCCGCCTGTACGAGCTCGGGCTGCGGCGCCTTGCGCGCGCCGGGCACCTTGTCGACGGCGAGCGAACGCGTCCGCTTGGCGACCGCGCCCGCTTTCACGTTCGCGGCGACCGACTTGTTGGAATGCCAGACGCGATCGGCGCTGCCGGCGATTTCGTCGAGACTGCGCCCGGTTGCCACGCTGTCGGGCATGTCCTCGGCGATCGATGCGGCCTCGCCGAGCCGCGCGAACTCATCGGCCTCCTTGATGAGCAGCCAGCTGTCGCCTTTGTACTTGGTGCTGCGGCTGCGAACGAGATTCCAGCCGCCGTGCAGCTTTTCGCCGTCGAGGTCGAATTTGAGGCGGCCTTTCTCGAGGCCTTCCTTCGGATCGGATTTCGGGGTCCACGTCCCGCGATCCCACAGCATCACAGTGCCCGCACCGTATTGCTTGGCCGGAATCACGCCTTCGAAATCGCCGTACTCGATCGGATGATCTTCGACATGCATCGCGAGCCGCTTGTCGTTGGGATCGAGGCTCGGCCCTTTCGGCACCGCCCACGAGAGCAGCACGCCATCGAGCTCGAGTCGAAAATCGTAGTGAAGGCGCGTCGCCGCGTGTTTCTGAATGACGTAGCGGAGCGGCGCTTTCCCGCGCTTTCCGACGCGTCCCTCGGGCTCCGGCGTGATGCGGAAGTTGCGTTTCTGGCGATAACGTTCGAGGCCCATTCGTGTCGGTAGTCCGCTGACGGCATTGACAGGACGCGCTCCAGCCGAAAGTACCGCGCGCCAGAAAATGCGACAACCCCTCGGCGAGGAGGTTCGCGTCCGACGCCAAAGCTTGATGTTTACAGCCCGATTTGGCAGGATTTGCGTCGACACTGCTGACTTTCCAACATTAACTTCTGGCGGAGGCGAAATGGCAGCCCGAGCAATTGCCTCGCTCACCGTATCGTTCGGGATGGTTTCGATTCCTGTGAAGCTCTATTCGGCGACACAGGCGCAGGCAGCGATCTCGTTCAACCTGCTGCACAGCGCGTGCGGCTCACGGCTGAAGCAGCAGTACCTGTGCGCACGCGAAGGCGTGGTCGTCGAGCGTGCCGACATGGTGAAAGGCTACGAGTTCGCGAAGGACCAGTACGTGACCTTCACTCCCGAAGAATTGAAGGAGATGGAGGAGAAGGGCACGCAGACGGTCGAGATCGCCGAGTTCGTGCCGGCGGAAAGCATCGACCCGATCTATTACGACAAGGCGTATTTCCTCGGTCCCGACAAGGGAGGCGCCAAGCCCTACGCGCTGCTTGCCGAAAGCATGCGCCAGACGAAGCAGACGGCCGTTGGACGCTACGCGGCGCGCGGCAAGCAGTACATCGTGCAGCTTCGACCGGTTGCCGGCGGACTCGTGATGCAGCAGCTTCTCTACGAGCCCGAAGTGCGCACGATCGACGAGATCGATATCGAGGGAGCGCCGGTCAAGGACACCGAGCTCGCGCTCGCGAAGCAGCTGATCGCGCAGATCTCGTCGAAGACCTTCGATCCGAAGTCGTACCAGGACGATGTGCGCAACCGCATCGAGGCGGCGATTCAACGGAAGGTCGAAGGTCAGGAGATTGCGATCTCGCCGAGTGAGCCCGAGAAAGGCGGCGCGCAGGTCATCGATCTGATGGACGCGTTGCGCGCGAGCCTTGAAAAGGGCGCGAAGAAGCCGCAGCCCAAGCAGGCTCCGGCGCAGGCGGCGGCGGTGGAGCTCAAGGCGGGCCAGCGCAAGCCCCCGAAGAAGGTTGCGCAGGAGCCCGAGCCTCGTCGCAAGGTGGGCAAGCGTTAGCGCCTGTCGAGGCGCCAGTTATTGCGAAGGTCACGTGGTCGAAGCGGGGTACTCGCTCAGCGAGGTCAGCAAGCTGCTCGGTCTGTCGCGGTCGATCGTCACCGGATTGATCGACGCGGGCTTCGTTTCCCCGGCGCGCGGGCGGAGGAAGGAATATCGGTTCACGTTCCAGGATCTCGTGATGCTCCGTGCGGCACGCGGGCTCACGACCGCCGGGCTGTCGTCGACGCGGATACTGCGTTCGCTCCGGCGGTTGAAGTCGCAGCTTCCCGAGGCGGTGCCACGCGCTGGCCTGCGTATCGAGGCGGTCGGCGACGCGGTGGTGGTGAGCGCAGGCGAGCGACAGTGGCAGCCGGACAACGGTCAATATGTGCTCGGCTTCACCGTAGCGTCGGACGCACGCGGCGTTTCATTCATGGATTCGTCGGAGCCAACTTCGTCCGTTGTCGATGCCGACGAGTGGTTCCACAACGCGGCGAGGCTCGAGGAAATCGATGCCGAGGCCGCGTGCGAAGCGTATCGGCATGCGATCGACGTCGATCCCACGTATGCGCCCGCCTATACGAATCTCGGCCGCGTGCTGCATCAACGTGGCCACTTGCGCGAAGCCGAAGCCGTTTACCGCGACGCGCTCGCGCACTGCGGCCCGGATGGCACCGTATTGTTCAATCTCGGCGTGCTGCTCGAAGACGCGAACCGCAAGACAGAGGCGGCCGGAATCTACCGGCAGGCGCTGCAGGCGAGCCCGGAGATGGCCGACGCGCATTACAACCTCGCGCTGCTGTGCGAGGCGAAAGGCCTGAAGCGCGAAGCGCTGCGACACCTGAGCGCCTATCGAAAGTTCAGCGCCTAGATCCCGCCGCCGCGAGGGTCGAGAGATACCGCCTTGACCAGCGCGAAGAGCTGTTGCCCCCGCGCGATACCAAGCTGCTGCAGCGATCGGCGCGTGATCCGCGCGACGAGCGTAGCGCGTCCCACCGCAAGGCGCACGTCGACGACAGGATCGGCGATATCGCCGATCGCGACGACGCGAGCGGACAGCACGTTGAGCATGCTGATCTGCGCGGGCTTGTCGATCGACAGCGAAACGTCGCGCGCCAGGATTCGCGTGCGCACGCGCTCGCCTGGATTGGCGTCGAGATGGGGGACGATCAATTCGCCGCCGTCGAAGGCAAGCGTCGTCAACCGATCCACGGGATCGTGCGCTGCGACGCGCGTCTCGAGCACCGACGCCGTTTCGTAGCGCTCGGTCACGTCGTCGAAATCGAGACGGTCCATCACTTCGTTGACTCCGCCGACGCCCACGACTCTGCCCTCGGCCAGCACGACGATCGCGTCGGCGAGCCGCGTGATCTCGGCCACGGAGTGACTTACGTATACGATCGGGATGCCGAGATCGTCGCGCAAGAGCTCGATGTAGGCGAGGATCTCCTGCTTGCGCGGACCGTCGAGTGAGGCGAGCGGCTCGTCCATCAGCAGGATGCGCGGCTGGGCAAGAAGCGCGCGGCCGATCGCGACGCGCTGCTTTTCGCCACCCGAGAGCGTCGCCGGCCGGCGTCGCAACAGTGGCCCGAGACCCAGCAGCTCGACCACGTGCGCTTCATCGATCAGCCGATCGACCGGCGCGCGCAAGCGCTGACCGTAGGTGAGATTGGCTTCGACGTCCATGTGCGGAAACAGCAGCGCGTCCTGGAACACGTAACCCACGCGGCGCCTCTCCGGCGGTACGTCGACGCGTTTCGCCGCATCGAACAGACAGACGTCATTGACACTGATCGTCCCGCGCGAAGGGGTGACGATACCGGCGATCGCGTTGATCACGCTGGTCTTGCCGGAGCCCGAGCGGCCGAAGAGTCCGACGATCGGCGCCTCTGCTTCGAAGCGGACGGCGAGCTCGAAGGCGCCGAATGCCTTGTCGATGTCGACGGCGATCATCGACCGCTCGCGCGCTGCGCGCGTCGTGTCAGCCATTCCGAGGCGACGAGTGCGACGACCGACAGCACGACGGCGACGATGCTCAGGCGCAGCGCGTTCGGATCCCCGCCTGGCACCTGCGTGAACGTGTAGATCGCGAGCGGCAGCGTCTGCGTCTCTCCGGGGATATTCGAAACGAACGTAATCGTCGCACCGAATTCCCCGAGCCCACGCGCGAACGAGAGCAGCGTGCCGGTGATGATGCCGGGCAACGCAAGGGGCAGCGTGATCGACGCCAATACCCATGGCCTCGACCCGCCGAGCGTGCGCGCTGCGACCTCGAGCCGCCGGTCGATCGCTTCGATTGACAGCCGGATCGCCCGCACCATCAACGGAAAGCCCATGATCGCCGACGCGAGCGCCGCACCGGTCCAGCGAAACGCGAACGCGATCCCGAACCATTGCTCGAGCACGCTGCCGACCGGCCCGCGCCGGCCGAACACCACGAGGAGCGCGAAGCCGACGACGACCGGCGGCAACACGAGCGGCAGATGCACGATCGCGTCGACGAGCGTCTTTCCAGGGAAAGTGAGACGCGCGAGGCCGAGCGCGACGACGATCGCGACGGGCAGGCTCGCGAGCACGCTCGCGAGCGCCACCTTGAGACTCAGGACGAGGATGGCGAATTCCTGCGGCGTGAGCTCGAACATCGGCTAGTGGGTGACGCCGAATCCGAATCGCTGCCAAACGACACGGGCCGCCGCGGAGTGCAGATAATCGAGCAATTCTCTGGGAGCGGCGGACTTGCTTCCTGCCACCAGCGCCGCCGGATAGATGATCGGCGGGTGGCTCGCGGCCGGAAATTCATCGACGATGCGCACGCGCTTGTCGGCCAACGCATCGGTTCGGTAAACGATCCCGAACGGCGCTTCGCCGCGCGAGACGAGCGTAAGCGCAGCGCGGACGTTCTCGCTTCGTGCGAGCTTGCCCTCGACGCTTGCCCAAACGCCAAGCTTTTCGAGCGCGCTCCTTGCATATCTGCCGGCAGGAACGCTGTCCGGATTCGCCATCGCGAGCCTCTGTGTACCCAGCGCCGCGGCGAGACCGAAGTTCGGAGCGATCCGCAACGTGGTCCCGCTCGCTGATGGCGCAATGAGCACAAGGGAGTTCCACAACAGATCGACACGCGTATTCGGCACAACGAGCCCGCGTTCGCTCAGGTAATCCATCCAGTCGACATCGGCGGAGACGAAGACGTCGGCCGGAGCGCCGGCGCCGATCTGCTTCGCGAGCGCGTTGCTCGCGCCATACGAGACGATCGTCTTGTGACCCGTCGCGCGCTCGAACTGCCTGCCCTGCTCGTCCATCGCCTCCGTCAGGCTTGCGGCGGCGAATACGGTCACGCTTTCCGCCGCCGCGAGCGCCGATGCGAAAGCGGCGAACGCCGCAATCACGAAATACGAGAGCCTCAAACGGAGCGAGCGCACGGTGCCCTTCTCATGACGGCGGACCGTAATATACCGTCGTATATTCCCATTCCACAAGCCGGCGTACCGCTACGGGCAAAGGGCGGACGGACGGCAAAGCTATAATCGATCATGTCTTCGAAGACCGAAGCGATGGGCGAATCGAGCCTCGATCCGCGATCCGATTCGAGTCGACGCGTGACGTCGGCCGAGGGTCACGCTCGCGAAGACGTGAGAATGCACGGCTTCAGCCAGCGCGCCGAAGTCGGCACCGTCATCGCATGGATCGACGCGCACGCACAACGCCTCGGCACGACACGCGTCGCACTGGAGCATGCGTGTGGCCGCATTCTCGCTGAGCAAGTCATCGCGCCGATCGATGTACCCGCTTTCGATCGCTCGGCGATGGATGGTTACGCGCTGCACGGCGACGAAACATCGGGAGCATCCGATTACAATCCGCTCGCGTTCACGGTCATCGGTCAGGCGTTGCCAGGACGCCCTTTCCACGCCAGGGTTCCAGCATCGAACGCTGTGCGGATCATGACCGGCGCAGCGCTGCCTCCCGGTGCCGATGCCGTGGTGCCGGCGGAGTACGCTCGCGAGGCCGATGGACGAGTCGAGATCACGCTTGCTGTTTCAGCCGACAAGAATGTCGGCCGTCGCGGTGAGGATATTCGTACGGGCACCGCCGTACTCGAGCCGGGACGATCACTGCGGCCGCAGGACGTCGGACTGCTCGGTTCGCTCGGCATCGCCGAGGCCGATGTCATCGACCAGCCGCGCGTACGGATCATCGTGACCGGGAACGAAATCGTCGCGCCGGGCGCGCCGAAGGGCGAGCACCAGATCTACGACGCCAACTCGGCGATGTTGCGCGGCCTGGTCGCGCGCGATGGCGGCGTGGTCGAGTCGCACCATCGGCTGGGCGACGATCCGGCGCTCATCCGCGACGCGTTGGCCTCGCCCGGCGCCGACATCATCCTGATCTCCGGCGGCTCGAGCGTCGGAGCCGAGGATCACGCACCGCGTCTGTTGAACGAAGTCGGAACGCTCGCGATCCATGGCGTTGCGATGCGGCCGTCGAGCCCGGCGGGCGTCGGCGCAATCGGCGCCACGCTGGTGTTCCTGCTTCCCGGCAATCCCGTCTCGTGTCTGTGCGCGTACGACTTCTTCGCCGGCCGCGCGATTCGACTTCGCGGCGGACGGCGAGCGGAATGGCCGCACCGTACGCGCGACGCCGTGGTTGCACGAAAGATCGTCTCGGCGGTCGGCCGCGTCGACTACTGCCGCGTTCGACTGGCCGGAGACGCGATCGAGCCGCTCGCGTTGAGCGGTGCGTCGGTGCTCTCGTCGACGACGCGTGCCGACGGCTTCGTGATCATTCCGGCGGAAAGCGAAGGGTACGCTCCCGGCACGACGGTAACGATGTATTTCTACGAGTAGCGTTTCACGCACCGACCCGATGACGCCGCCGAAAGAGCAGCACGATCCCCGTCAGACGCAGTTCCTGAACGTGGTCACACGCGACGAGGCGGCGGCGCGCTTTCAGCAGCATCTTAGGCTCGAGCCGCTCGGCGTCGAGAAGGTTTCACTCGCTTCCGCGCTCGCGCGAATACTCGCCGAGGATGTCAAGGCAACGGTCGACGTACCCGGATTCGATCGCTCGAATGTCGACGGATTCGCGGTGCAATCGTCGGACACGCAGGGCGCGATGGAAGAATCGACGCGTACCCTGGCGCTCAACGACGAGGTGCTCTCACCCGGAATCGAACCACAGCATGCGCTCGCGCCGGGACGCGCAACGATGATCGCGACCGGAGGCATGGTGCCGCGCGGCGCCGATGCCATCGTGATGGTCGAGCACACCGACGTCGGCGCCGATCGGCAGCAGGTCGAGATCGCGCGCGCTGCGGTTTCGGGCGAGAACGTGAGTTACGCGGGCACCGACATCGCGAAGGGCGAGACGGTGCTGCGCGCCGGTCAGTTGCTCACCTCCCGCGACATCGGTGTGCTTGCGGCGATCGGCCTTGCGGAGGTGAGCGTCTATCGCAAGCCGCGCGTGGCGATCCTGTCGACGGGAAACGAGCTCGTCGTGCCTGGATTGCCGTTGCGGCCGGGCGCGATCTACGATTCGAACGCGGCCATCATCGGCGCGGCCGTCGAAGAGCTCGGCGGAGAACCGGTTCAGCTCGGGATCGTTCCGGACAACGACGAGGCATTGAACGAGGCGCTCGCGCGCGCGCTTCAATACGATGCCGTCGTGCTGTCCGGGGGAACGTCGAAAGGCGCCGGCGACCTTTCCTATCGCATCGTGAGCGAGCTGTCCGACCCCGGCATCGTCGCGCATGGCGTCGCGCTCAAGCCGGGCAAACCGATCTGCCTCGCCGTAACTCGCGGCAAGCCGGTCGTGATCCTGCCTGGATTTCCGACGTCGGCGATCTTCACGTTCCACGAATTCGTTGCGCCGGTGATTCGCGCATACGCGGGTGTTCCGCGCGACCAGCGGCCGACCGTGTCGGCGATGTTGCCGATGCGCGTGAACTCCGAGCGTGGACGCACCGAATATCTGCTCGTCGGACTGGTGCGCGGTGACGGCGGGCTCGCCGCGTATCCGATGGGCAAAGGCTCGGGATCCGTCACCGCGTTCAGCGGCGCCGACGGCTTCATCACGATCGATCAGCATACGGAGATCGTCGATGCCGGCTCGACGGTGTCCGTTCATCTGCTCGGGCAGCGGCTCGAGCCTGCGGATCTCGTGATCATCGGCAGTCATTGCGTGGGACTGGATTTTCTCGTCGGCGACCTCGTGCGCAGGGGCTTTCGCGCAAAGACGCTTCTTGTGGGAAGCATGGGCGGACTCGCAGCCGCGAAGCGCGGCGAGTGCGACATCGCCGGAATCCATTTGATGGATGCCGCGACCGGCGAGTACAACCGCCACCTGACGAGCGACGCGTTGACGGTCGTCCCGGGTTACGGGCGCATGCAGGGCGTCGTCCATCGGCCCGACGATGCGCGCTTCGCCGGCAAAGGAGTCGAAGCCGCGCTCGCCGCTGCGCTTGCCGACGCGGAGTGCGCGATGGTGAATCGCAACACCGGTAGCGGGACACGCATCGTCATCGACAAGCTTCTCGGCGCGCGCCGCCCGCCGGGCTACCAGGTGCAGGTCAAATCGCACAACGCCGTTGCTGCGGCGGTGCAGCAGCGGCGCGCCGACTGGGGCGTCGCGATCAAGACGGTCGCCGATCAGTACGGACTCGCGTTCATCCCGCTGCAGCCGGAACGCTTCGACTTCGCGGTGCCGACGGCACGTCTCGAACGGCCGGCCGTGCGGATGTTTCGCGAAATCCTCGACGACCCGTCGGTCCGCGAACGGCTGCGCGCGCTCGGGTTCGAGGCTTAGCGACCGATCTCGAAACGCGGGCCGAACCTGAACGCATAGCGAGCGATTCGGATCGCGCCCGCGCTTCGCGTCACAGCAAGCCGCTTCCGGTCACGCGGCTCCACGGGCGAAGGCCACGAGCTTCTCCAGCTCGTCGAAATCGACCGGCTTCGTAAGGTGCCGGTCGAATCCCGCCTCGATCGCCCGATGCTTGTCTTCTTCCTGGCCCCATCCGCTGACTGCAGCGATGAACATCTTTTTTCCCCAGCTCTGCTGCCGGATTGCGCGGGCGGCTTCATAGCCGTTCATACGGGGCATTCCGATATCGAGCAGCACCAGATCCGGGCGGAACGCGGCTGCCTCCTCGACCGCCTGCACGCCATCGTGCACGATTCGCACGTCGTTCCCGACGCATCGCAGCAGCGATCCCATCGACTCTGCGGCGTCGGTGTTGTCGTCGGCGACCAGTATCCGGCAGCGAAGCGCCGCGTGCTGCGCGGTGTCGTCGCGGACGTCGCGCCCAGGCCGCGGCGCTCGCGCAGTGGGCAGATGGACGACGAATTCGGCGCCTTTGCCCACACCAGCGCTGCGTGCCTCGACGTGGCCGCCGTGCATTTCGATGAGCCGTTTGACGAGCGTGAGGCCGATGCCGAGACCGCCATGTGATTTTTCGATCGTGTGCTCGACCTGCGCAAACATCTCGAAAATCGAAGTCAGGCTCTCCGGTGGGATGCCGATGCCCGTATCGCGGACCGCGATCTCGACAGTTGCACCCTGCCGCGCGGCGAAAACGGATATGCGACCCCCTCGCTCAGTGTATTTGGCGGCGTTATTGAGAAGATTCGACAGCACCTGCGCCAGGCGCACGGGATCGGCATCGAGATACACCGGTTCGCGTGGCAGCGACACATCGAGCGTATGTCCCCACGCATCGATATGCGGTCGAGCCGTATCGACGGCATCCCTGACGACGGCCGCGAGCTCGACGCGCTCCTTGCGCAGCGCGAGCTTGCCCCGCGTGATGCGGCTCACATCGAGCAGATCGTCGATCAGCCGCACCATCTGAGACAGCTGCCGCGCCATCATTTCCGTGACGTGGTCTAGCGTCGGCGCGTCGTCGGCTCTCATCCGCAGGATCTGAAGCGCATTGCGCATCGGCGCCAGCGGATTGCGCAGCTCGTGTGCGAGTGTCGCCAGGAATTCGTCTTTGCGCCGATCAACGTCGCGCAGCTGCGATTCGGCGCGCTGCAAGTCCGTAAGCTGTTCGCGGATTTGATATTGCCGGCGTCGTGCCCGGATCGCGGTTCGGAGCGAGCTGATGAGCGTAGTCACGCGCACCGGTCGCTCGAGCACGGTGACGTTGCCGAGCGTTTCCATCGCACTGCGCGCCGCCATCGAGTCGGCGCCGGCCGACGACAGCACGATGATCGGAATATCGGACCACGAAGGCTGCGAATGCAACGCATCGAGCAGCGAGCCGATGGCGCGATCAGCCATCGCCTCGTCGGTTACGAGGATGGCGCCGGCGTCGTTGTTGATTTCCCCGGCTACGTCCCCTATGCCCTCGCAAGCGTGGCACGCAATCGCCGCGTCGTTCAGGATGACGCGCGTCTGCTCCGCGTCCTTGCGAGTCGGGGCGACGACCAGGACGCGTTCGGGATTGACGGTTTGCCTTGCGGTCATCCGCCGTCTCGTACTTCTTGTCTCGCCGCCAGCGACGGCCGACCGGTCAGCACTCCGTGGAACTCCTGGATCGCCGGCCCGACGATGACGCCATTGTCCATCGACAGCTCGCGAATGGTGCGCTCGTGCCGCCCGACGCGTTTCTTGATCACCGAAATCGCCTTGCGGACTTCGCCGAAAGTCTCGAAGTAACGCAGCAGCAGGACGATATCGGCGAGATAGCTCGCTTCCAATGGGCTGTGTATGTCGGCGGCGACGAAGCCGTGCTGCGCCATCAGCATGATCGTCGTCACGCCGCGCTGGGCGAGATACGCAAGCAGCTCGTGGAGGTGCAGCACCAGAAACCGCTCGTTGGGCATCGAATTGAGATAGCCGTTCAGGCTGTCGATCACCACGATGCTCGTGTTGTGCCGTTCGACCTGCGCGCGCACGAAATGCGAGAACTCGCCCGCCGACAGCTCGGCGGGATCGAGCTGCCGCGCATCGATCGCTCTTTTTGCGAGCAGCGACTCGACCGGGAAGCCGAGCCCCGCCGCGCGGTGACGAAACGTGGTGAGCGACTCGTCGAACAGAAACAGGCTCGAATGCTCGCCGCGTTCCGCTGCTGCGACGATGTATTGCGTCGCGATCGACGACTTGCCGGTGCCTGCGGGGCCGAGCACCAGCGTGCTGCTTCCCTTGGTCAATCCACCGCCCAGCAGCGTGTCGAGAGCCGGCAGCCCGCTCGACACGGCCCCGTCCTCGTACGGCGTCCAGTGCTCGGCGGCGACGAGCCGCGGGAATACGATCAGACCGCCGCGCTGGATTTTGTAGTCGTGAAAACCTTCGCGAAACGCGCGCCCGCGAAGCTTGCTCACGAACATCCTGCGGCGCTCGACGCCGTACTCGGAGGTTTCGCGTTCGAGACAGATGACGCCATGGGCCAAGCTGTGGAGCGCCATGTCGGAGGAGCCGGTCCGATCGTCGATGAACAGGACGGTGGTTCCCTGCCGTGCGAAGAACTGCTTGAGTGCGAGAATCTGGCGGCGGTAGCGCAGCGGATTCTCGGCGAGCAGCCGGAATTCGGACAGCGAATCGAGGACGAGGCGCTGTGGTTTGATCCGCATCGTCTCTGCGAGCACGGATTTGACGGTTTCCCCCAGCTCCACCTCAGAGGGGTGGTACATCGTCGTGCGTGCGTCGGGAACGAGAGCGTCCTCGGAAGCGATCACCTCGCTCACATCGATACCGTCGAGGATCCAGCCGTGCGACTCGGCCGCCGCATGGAGCTCCTGCTCGGTCTCGGAGAGCGACACGAGCATGCAGCGCTCGCCTTGCCTGACGCCCTGCAGCAGGAACTGCAATGCGAGCGTCGTCTTGCCCGAGCCGGGGTTGCCCTCGACGAGATACAGGCGATTCGCGATCAGGCCACCGCGAAGGATGTCGTCGAGGCCCTCGATGCCGGTGGCAACGAGGGGTACTGCCGGGTTCTCGGAGTCCGCGCCTGGCAATGCTTCCTTTTCAGCCATGGCGAACTCTGGAGTGAGCTATTCAGTAAGGATTACCGTTGTCCCCGGGCGCAGCCGTATTACGACCGCGCAGGCGCTCGGAGCCTACCGCGCTTTCGGTTCGTGCGAATGTAGGCCAAACACCGATTCAGACGGTCGGTGGAAACGACGCTGAAACCCAGCATGTGTGCGCCCGCAACGCCGGTGCGCCGACCGCGCATTTGCCGCTCGACGAGCGGTAGGAGGAATGTTTAATATGTTCCTACGAACATCTCTCGCCGCACACTACCTGTGTCCGAGTACGTTCATGTCGCGCGCACGTCGAGCGCAACCGTTCAGGATGCGTTCCTTCTCTTCACCGCGCCCGAGCGGCGTCAGCTCGCACGTTTCTATGGGCTGATCGCAGCGCTGCACGCCGCGGGCTGGATGCTCTATCTCCACTACACGACAGCGTTTCCGGCTCTGGTCGGATTGGGCCTCGTCGCGTATCTCTTCGGAATGCGCCACGCGTTCGACGCCGATCACATCGCGGCGATCGACGACTCGGTGCGTTATCTGCTGCAAAAGGGCCGCGGCCCGCTCGGCGCCGGCTTCTTCTTTTCGCTCGGACACTCGACGATCGTCATCGCTTTGACGATCGGGATCGCGTTCGCCGCGGCGGTGTTCACGCAGGGATTGCCGCAACTGAGGAATTTCGGGAGCGCCGCTGGCGCAATGGTGTCAGGAATGTTTCTCTGGCTCATCGGCGTGCTCAACTTCGTGCTGCTGCTGGACATCCTCGGTGTATGGCGGAAGGCAAAAGCCGGAAGTCACGATCACCATCACCTGGAGCAGCTGCTGCAGCGTCGGGGGCTGGTCAATCGGCTCTTCGGCGGGAGGATGGAGAAGGTTCTGAGCAAGAGTTGGCAGATGTACCCGCTGGGGCTTCTTTTCGGGCTGGGTTTCGATACCGCGTCAGAAATCGGACTGCTCGCGATGACCGCCGGCGCCTCGGTTGGAAACCTGCCGCTTCCCGCGGTGATGAGCCTTCCGATTCTTTTCGCCGCCGGCATGACTCTGATGGATACGACCGACGGCGTGCTGATGACGAAGGCGTACGACTGGGCGTTGGTCAACCCGCTGCGGAAGATCTTCTACAACCTCACGACGACCGCACTCTCCATTGCGGTCGCACTCGGCATTGGCACGATCGAGCTCGCGCAGGTGCTTATCGGAGCGTTGAAGCTGCACGGGCAGCCGTTCGACACGATCGCGGCGCTCGACTTCGGCGTCCTCGGCTACGTGATCGTCGCGCTCTTTCTCGGCGGCTGGGGCTTGTCGTTTGCGCTATGGAAGCTCGGGCGAATCGAGCATCGTCATCGACACGCCGTGCGCATCCACTCCCACGCGCACACTCACGAGGACGGGCTCACGCATATGCACCGCCACGTGCACTGACGCGACGCCGCTCAGGACCGCGGGATCAGATGCAGGTGCCCGCCATGGCGATGGCCGCCGGGCATGGCGTGAGCATCGCCGGGTTCGACGGTCACGAGGTTGACCTGCGCATGGCGCACACCGCGCTCCGCCTGCATCGCGTTCGCGAACGAGCGCACCGCCGCCGTGGGACCCTTGAGGATCACCGTCTCGAGACAATGCTCGTGATCGAGGTGCACGTGCATCGTCGACACGACCATGTCGTGATGCGCGTGCTGCACGGCGATCAACCGCTCGGCCAGGTCGCGCGCGTGGTGGTCGTAGACATATGAGAGATTCGCGACGCACCACGATTTCTGCTCGTAAGCGACGCGATTCGCCTCGACGTCGCGGCGCAGAAGGTCGCGCATCGCCTCGGAGCGGCTCGCGTAACCGCGTCTCTTGATGAGCGCGTCGAACTCTCTTGCGAGCTTCTCGTCGACGGAAATGGTGATGCGTTCCATGGCTTCTCCGGACGATGTCACTGCGGCACGAGCTTCAGCGACTTCGCTGTCGCACTCATTTCCGCATACTCGCGGTCGATGTAATCGCGCAGCGCCTGTCCCTTTCGGACCTCGACCTGCTCTCCGGCGTCCTCGAGGAACTTCCGCGACGGCGGTGATGTCGCGGCTTTTTCGAAGACGGCTTCGAGCTTGGCGACGCGCTCGCGCGGCATCGACTTCGGCGCGATCAGCGCGCGCCACAGAATCGTCTCCTGCTGCGGAATGCCCAGGTCCTTGAGACCCGCCGCCTGCGGCATCGCCGCGACCGGTTCCGCCGACGTCACGAGCAGGCACTTCGCCTTGCCCTGCTGGACGTGCGGAAGGATGGGCGGGATCGAGCCGACATAGATGTCGACGTGGTTGCCGAGAAAGCTCTGCAGCGTCTCGCCGGCGCCCTTGTACGGAATGTCCCGCGCCGAGCCGCCGGTTGCGCGCAGGATGCGGGCCATACCCAGATGGCCGGGGCCCCCGAGCCCGTCGTTTCCGTACGTGTACTTGTCCGGATTCTTCTTGAGCTCGGCGATGAGGCCCGGACCGTCATTCGCCGGGAAGTCGGGATGCACGCAGACGATGTACGGCGCGCTCGACACCTGCACGACCGGTACGTAATCAGCCGGCGTGTACGGCACCTTCATCGTGTTGGGCGACACGGTTATCGGTCCGAGCCACACGCCGGCGACGGTCTGATTGTCGGTGGCGCGGACCATCTGCGCGACGCCGATCGTGCCGCCCGCCCCGGGCACGTTCATGATGATGATGGGTTCGCCGAGCAACGGCTCGGCCTCGTGTGCAAGCACTCGGAAGAAGCCGTCGGTGCCGCCGCCCGGCGCCGTGGGTATGATCACCTTGAGCGCTTCGGCGGCGAATACACATGTGGAAGCGATGGCGAGGAGGAACGCGGCGTATGCGCGCAGCGGTTTGGTGATGTCCATGGCGGTTCGATCCTTCGTTTTGGATGTCAGTTGCGGCGCGGCGCAGCAGCGAATCCGAAAAGTGCTGACGGCGTGTCGACGAGAATCGTGCGCCGCACCGCCTCGTCGGGAATCCATTCGACGAGCCAGTCGACGCATTGCTGGTAGGTGATGGCCTCCTCGTAACCGACGAAGGGCCAGTCGCTCGCCCACACGAGCTGCGAGGGTCCGCCCGCCGCGAGCAGCGCGTCGACATAGCGTTGCAGATCGGCACCCCCGAGACGATACGGAGCAGAGAGCTTGACCCACGTGTCGCCGGCTCGCACACCGTTCAACACTTCGCCGAAGCCCGCGCACTTCACGCCGCGCGTCGGATCCGGCGAGCCGAAATGATCGACGACCACGCGGACGCCCGCATCGCGCAGGCGCGGAAGGACGGCGGCGAGCTTATGGCCCTCGAGGTAGATCTCGACCTGCCAGCGCTGCGCCCGCACGTTTTCGAAGAGCCGCCGGTAGTCGGGACCGGCGAGGTCGGGCAGCGTCTCGCGCCGGAACCAGTTGAGGCGGATTCCAACGACGCCCGTCCGCGCCATCTCCGCGAGCGCTTCCGGTTCGCTATCCGGTGCGACGATCGCGGTACCGCGCAGCCGATCGCGATTCGCGGCGAGCGTTTTCAGCAGCAACTGGTTGTCGGTTCCGTAAAAGCTTGGCGCAGTGAGCACGCCGTGCGAAATCCCGTGCGCATCGAGAACGCCGAGAAACTCCTCGACGGTCACATCCCGCTTCGGCGCCGAGTGCCGCTCGGACGCGAGCGGCAGGTCGCGCCGCATCACATGCGCGTGACAGTCGATCGCGCGCACTGACGCAGCCTCGACCCCACCGGCAATCGTCGCCATCGAATCAGCCCACTATCGATGGCCGGCGCGAAGACCCGTCTGCCGCCGAGCCATATTTCGCCTCGAGTTGCGACGAAGTGAGGAAGCGCTGCTCGAGCTCCTCCACCTCCGAGAGCGCCATGATGTCGTGCAGTTCCTCGAACGACACCAGTGCGTCGGGCCGGTCGACCGCTTTTCCGCTGTCGAGCGATTCCTTGAGCAGCGCGAGCCCCGTCTGCATGCCGCGCAATGCGCACGCGGTGAGAAGACGCGGATAGATGACGGCTGCCACGCCGAGGTCCTGCAGCTGCTTTGCTGACAAGAGCGGCGTCGTGGAGCGCTGACGGATTCCGAAACCCATGTTCACCGACACGGGTTTGCTTGTCTCCCGTGCGATCGTCCCGATCTGTTCGACGGAAACGGCGGCATCGGCGAACAGCAGATCGGCACCCGCTTCTGCATAGAGATTCAAACGGCGAACGGCCTCCTCGAGCCCGTGCGTGGCGAGTACGTCGGTGCGCGACTTGATCACGAAGTCGCGATCGATACGCGCTTCCGAAGCAGCGCGGATCTTCTGCACCATCTCGTCGGCAGAAATTACTTCCTTGCCCTTCATGTGCCCGCAGCGCTTCGGCCAGACCTGATCCTCGAGCATGATGCCTGCGACACCTGCGCGCTCGAACGCGCGGACCGTGTGGTAGACGTTGAGCGCGTTGCCGTAGCCCGTGTCTGCATCGGCGAGGAGCAACAGATCCGAGCACGCGACGATCGCGCGCGCGGCGGCGACGTTCTCCTCGAGGCCCATCAATCCGACGTCGGGCTGGCCCAGCCGACTCTCGCTCACACCGCTGCCCGTGATGAACGCTGCCGGATAGCCGGCACGCGCGACGAGGCGCGTCGAGAATCCGTCGAACACACCGGGCATTACCAGAATGTCCGGCGCTTCGATCAGCCGGCGCAGCCGCTTTCCGGGAGTTTCCATCGCTCGCCTCCTGTGGTCCGCACGAAACGCGACGCAGCAGAACATGATACCGCCTGCGGATCGGCGGCTGGCTCGAAAACTGTCTTACGCGGATTTCGGACAAACGTTGATTGTCCGTCCGCGAGCGCGGCTTCACGGTACGGTTTCCACCAGGAGAATTCGATGAGAACCTTTCGCACGATCGTTGCCGCTTCGTTCGTCGTTGCTGCCAGCGTCCTATCGCCCGCAATGGCGACTTCCTTCACCACGGACCAGAGCGATGCCTGGGCCGCGACGGGCGAGAGCGGGTGGGGCTTCCTGAGCTTTCAACGCGGCTCGACCATCTTCGGCGCAATTTTCGTGTACGACCAGTCGACGACGCCCATCTGGTATTCCGCCACGCTTCTGTACGCGGGGAATCTCGTCTGGACGGGCGATCTGTACCTCACGCACGGGCCGTGGTTCGGCGCGCCCTTCTTCGATCAAAACGCCGTCACGTATCGCAAGGTTGGAACGATGACGTGGACCGCGACGAGCGTCACGTCGGGCCAGCTGAGATACGACGTGGACGGTGTTTTCGTCGCGAAGAACATGGCGCGGCAATTCGTCGTATTCGACGACTTCAGCGGTCACTTCGCCGGAGGTATCCACGAGGCGACGTCCGGCTGCGCCAATCCTTCGTTCAACATCACCGAGGAGCGTCTCGGAGTACTCGACATCACACAAAACGGCCAGTCCATTGCAATGACGAGTTTCCCCACCTCCGGGCCTGCGTGCTCATATAACGGCACATTGACCCAGGCCGGACAAATGGGCGCGATTCAGGGGACATACAACTGCAGCTCGGGCGAAGTCGGCTCGTTTCAGGCGTTCGAAATGCAGGTGAACCCCGTTGCGGTCACGGGCCGATTCACGACGAACAGCACCAACCTGGCGGGCTGTCATAGCGAGGGCTACTTCGGGGGAATGCGCATAACGACTTTCTAGCGCGATTCGACCTTTTAGCGCGATTCAATCGGTCGGCAGTCAGCGCGCCGCAGCCAATAGCTGGGCGATCATCCCGTGCGCCTGACTGCCGTATCCGCCGCCGAACAGATTGAAGTGGTTCAGCACGTGGTAGAGGTTGTACAGCGTCCGGCGCATCGCATAACCTGCATCGATCGCGCTGGCCGTGCGGTAGGCGGCGTAGAACTCGACGTCGAAACCGCCGAAGAGCTCCGTCATCGCGAGATCGGCTTCGCGATCGCCGTAATAGACGGCCGGATCGAATATCACCGGCTCGCCCGACGCGAGTCGCGCTGCGTTTCCCGACCACAGGTCCCCGTGTAGCAGCGACGCGGCCGGCGCATGGCCCGCGAGCAGCAGCGGGATTGCGGCGAGCAGCTTTTCTCCGTCGCGCCGCAGCTCTCGAGCTGCGCCGTTGCGCGCGGCGAGCGCAAGCTGCGGAGCGATTCGGCGGTCGCGAAAGAACGTCGCCCAGTCGTCGCTCCACGCGTTGTCCTGCGCCGTTGGGCCGATCGTGTTATCGCGCCACCAGCCATACTGCTTCGCGGTGTTCCCATGAAGTCGCGCCAGCGCTGCTCCGAGCGCCGCGCCGCGGCCGCCGCCGCTCAAATCGAGCCATTCGAGCGCGATGAACGCACGATCGCCGGCGCTCGCGCAGACGATCGGCGCCGGCACTCTGACCGCGCCGCTCCGCGCGAGCTCGCGTAACCCATCCGCTTCGGCCTCCAGCATCGTGAGACGCGAAACCGTTTGCGTCTTGATGAAATAGCGGTTCGCGTCCGACTCGAGCCGCCACGTGCCGCCGAACGTGCCGCCGCCGAGGTCGAACCAGCGCGTCGCGTCCGGCCGGCAGCCGATCCGTGCCGCTGCGGCCGGCTGCCACGCTGTATCCATCTTTCTCAGCGCTCAGTGTCGCAGCGCGTCGATGCCGCTTGCGATCCCGTCGAGCGTAAGCGGATACATCCGCGGACCGATCGCCTGCAGCACGATCTGTGTCGAGCGCGTGTACTCCCACGCGCGGGGCGGCTCGGGATTCCACCAGATCACGCGACGGAAGTGATCGGCGATGCGCTTCAACCATAGCGCACCGGGCTCCTCGTTCGCGTACTCGACCGAGCCTCCCGCCTGCACGAGCTCGTACGGACTCATCGCGGCATCGCCCACGAAGATCACTTTCCAGTCGGGGCCGTACTTGTGCAGGATGTCCCACGTCCCGACGCGATCGAAGCGCCGCCGGAGGTTGTCGCGCCACACGTGGTCGTAGACGCAGTTGTGGAAATAGAAGTGCTCGAGATGGCGGAATTCCGTTCGCGTCGCCGAAAAGAGCTCTTCGCACACCGCGACATGCGGATCCATCGAGCCGCCGACGTCGAGGAAGAGCAGCACCTTGACGCGATTGCGCCGCTCGGGAACGAGACGGAGATCGAGGTATCCGGCGTTCCTTGCCGTACCGGCGATCGTGCCGTCCATGTCGAGTTCCTCGGGAATGCCTTCGCGCGCGAACTTGCGGAGCTTTCGCAATGCGACCTTGATGTTGCGCGTGTTCAACTCGACATCGCCATCCAGATTGCGGAAGTTGCGCTCGTCCCATACCTTGACGGCGCTGCGGCTACCGGTTGACGCCTGTCCGACACGCGCACCCTCGGGGTTGTAGCCGTACGCGCCGAAGGGACTCGTGCCCCCGGTGCCGATCCACCTCTTGCCGCCGGCATGCCGGCCCTTCTGCTCCTCGAGGCGCTTCCTGAGCGTCTCCATCAGCTTGTCCCAGCCGCCGAGCGCCTCGACTTTCGCCTTGTCCTCGTCCGAGAGCAGCCGCTCGAACTCCTTGCGCAGCCATTCCTCGGGGATCTCGGCGCGGATATCGAAGAGCGCATCGACGTTGCGGAAGTACGTCGCGAACGCGAGGTCGTAGCGGTCGTACTGCGCCTCGTCCTTGATGAGCGCCGCGCGCGCGAGATGATAGAAGTCGTCGAGCGAGAGCGAAACGACGCGCGCCGCAAGCGCTTCGATGAGCGTCAGGAACTCGCGCGTCGACACCGGCAGCCGCGCGGCCTTGAGATGCAGGAAGAATCCGATCAGCATCGTGGACCTGCGATGCGTATCACTCTACCAGACGCCTCGACGCACGCGGCTTTCAGTCGAGTGCACGCGCGGCACCACAGTTCGAGCCGCGGCGCAGCGTGTGTCTTGCGCGCGACGATCACGATCTCGCGGCGGAATCGGCGAGGCAGGAAACGGTATGCGGCGTCGAGCAGCCTGCCCTTGACACCTCGCTCGTGGCGGTACGAGCGCCACGCGACCCACTGCGGAGTGAATCCTGTCGCGTGCAGAAACGGTTGGCTACCTTTCCAGGTGGAAAGCGAGGTGGCGCTTCACGGCGGGCCACTCCGACGCGATGATGCTGAACACGACGGTGTCGCGCAGCGTGCCGTCGGACAGGATCTGGTGGTTGCGGAGAATGCCGTCCTGCTTCGCGCCGAGGCGCGCGATGGCCTCGCGCGAGCGGAAGTTGAACGAGCTCGTGCGGAATTCGACGGCGATACAGCCCAACGCTTCGAATGCGTGCGAGAGAAGGAGCAGCTTGCATTCGGTGTTGACCGCAGTGCGCTGAACACGCTTCGCGTACCACGTGTGGCCGATCTCCAGACGGCGGTTCGCCGCGTCGACATTGAAGTAACGCGTCGCGCCGACCAGCACGCCGCCCGGCCTCTCCCGAACGATGAACGGCATGCCGCCCAGGCGATGACGGACGTCGAGCGCAATATCGATCCACTCGGTCGTCTTGTCCGGTGCCGGCACGCTCGTATACCAGAGCCGCCACAGCTCACCGTCGGCCGCGGCAGCGCGCACGGCGTCGGCGTGCTCGTGTGCAAGGGGCTCGATCCGCACATGGCGACCTTCGAGCGTTACAGGTTCGACGAACGCCATGGTCAGGTAACAGGGCCGGCGCGTCCGAGCGCAGTCATCATGACGAAATCGTCGCGAGCGCGATCATCGGAGCAATCCGAGGATTGCGTCGGTATCGCGCTTGCCGCCGGTCAGCGCCGCGGACTCCGCATGCCGATAGCGTTTGACGACTTCGCGCCCGGTCTCGGTCAGCTCGGTGCTGCCGCCGCGCGCGCCGCCGGAGGTGGTCCTCACCACCGGCTCGCGAAAACATTGATTCATCGTGTCGACGAGGAGCCAGGCGCGCCGATATGACATGCCGAGTTCTTTGGCGGCCGACGTGAGCGAGCGCGTCCTCGCGATCGCTTCCAGGAGATCGGTCTTGCCGGGCCCGATGGCAATCGCGTCGCCCTTCGTGATGCGCAGGCGAAACCGAACTTCGGACTTCGGGCGTTTCGACGACATGGTTCGTGATGAAGTCGGACAAGTCACGGAACGTCGCCGCCGATGCGCCGCGTCGTTCGCACGAGATTATAGTCGCCACAGGCTCGGAGCCGCCGGCGTGCCTCTCGTTGGCGACGCGGCGAAGCGCGATGCGTTTCGGCCAATTCACCTGCCGCGGTCCGGACGCGAAGTCATGCGCCCGGCTGTCCCGCGTTCGCGAAGAAGAGCCGCTCGCCGTTGATGTTGTACTCGGCGATCGCTTTCTGACCTGCCGGAGACACGAGCCAGTCGATGAACATTTGGCCGAGTTCCTTCTTGACGCTGGGGTGCTTGTCGGGATTGACGAGCATCACGCCGTACTGGTTGAAGAGCCGCTTGTCGCCTTCGACGAGGATCGCGAGGTCGCCGCGATTCTTGAATGCGAGCCACGTGCCGCGATCGGCGAGGATGTACGCGTTCATCGACGCCGCCGTGTTGAGTGCCGGCCCCATGCCCTGGCCGGTGTCGCGATACCACGCACCCCTTGCTTTCTCGAGATCGATTCCCGATGCCTTCCAAAGTTTGAGCTCGGCCATGTGCGTGCCGCTTTTGTCGCCGCGCGAGACGAAGGGCGCCTGCGCGGCCTGGATCCTGTTAAACGCTTCGGTGATGTCCCTGGCACCGCCGACGTTTGCCGGATCGCTCTTCGGACCGATCAGCACGAAATCGTTGTACATCACCGGATAGCGCTTGACGCCGTGGCCCTCGGCCAGGAACTTCTCCTCGGCCGACTTCGCATGAACGAACACGACGTCGGCGTCGCCGCGGCGCGCGAGGTCGAGTGCCTGGCCTGTGCCGAGGGCCACGACGTGCACCTTGATTCCCGTCTGCTGCTCGAAGATGGGCAGGATGTGGCCGAAGAGACCCGATTGCTCGGTAGAGGTCGTCGACGCGACGGTGATGAAGCGCTCCTCCGCGGTGGCAGTCAGTGCAAGGAGCCCTAGCGCCAGCGCGATGAAAATCCGACGTGTGGTTACCATGGCAACTCTCCTTCGAGGAATCGCGCGGCCTCGGGCGACGCCGGATTGCGAAAGAAGCGATCTGCGGGCGTGCGCTCGACGAGTCGCCCTTGATGGATGAACAGGATTTCGTCGGCGAGGCGACGCGCCTGCCCGAAGTTGTGGGTGACCATCACGATCTTCGTGCCCGCCTCATGCAACGCCGCGATCACCCGCTCGACCTCCTGCGTCGCGCCCGGATCCAGGCTTGCGGTTGGCTCGTCGAGAAAGAGAATCTCGGGATGCAACGCCCACACGCGAGCGAGCGCGAGGCGTTGCTGCTCGCCGCCTGAGAGCCTGCGCGCGAAGCTTCCGGCCAGATGCTCGAGACCGACCTTGCGCAGCGCCTGCAGCGCGCGATCGTCGCGTTGGACACGCGAAACGCCGGCGAGCTTGAGCGCGTACGTCATGTTGTCGAGCGCCGAGCGCCGCAACATCACCGGCCGCTGGAACACCATTGCGTGGCGGCGCGGTCCGCCGGGGAGCTCCGGCGAGTTCCATCTGACGACGCCGGCTGTGGGTTGCAACAGCCCGTGGCATAACCGCAGCAGCACGCTCTTGCCGGCGCCGTTCGGGCCGAGGATCACGCTGCGCGTGCCTGCGTCGAGCGTGAGCGTGACGTCGTCGATGATGCGCCGCTCGCCTTCCGCAAACACGACGCTCTCGAGCGTGAGCGGCAGCAACGAGACGGGGGCGCGCATTTCCAATCCGCTCGTCTTCTTTAGCCGTAGCGCCGCTGCGCCGATTCCTTCATCGCATACGCGCCTGCATTGAGTGCCAGGACGATGACGACAAGGATGAACCCCAAGCCGAGCGCGAGCGGGAGATCGCCCTTGCTCGTCTCCAGCGCGATCGTCGTGGTCATCACGCGCGTGACGCCGTCGATGTTGCCGCCGACGATCATGACGGCGCCCACCTCGGAGACGGCGCGACCGAAGCCGGCGAGCGCGATCGTCACCATCGAGAAGCGCAAGTCCCACAGCAATGTCGGCGCTGCCCCGAGCTTCGTCTCGCCGAGAGAGCGCAGCTGCTCGCGATATTCGTGCCACGCGTCTTCGACGACCTGGCGCGACAGCGCCGCCAGCGTGGGCGTGATCAGGATCGTCTGCGCAATCACCATTGCAGTCGGCGTGAACAGAATCCCCCACGAGCCGAGCGGCCCCGCCCGCGAGAGCAACAGGTAAACTACGAGGCCAACGACCACCGACGGCAGGCCCATCAGCCCGTTGAGGATGACGATCAACGTCCGGCGTCCGGGAAATTCGTTGACTGCGATCGCCGCACCGACCGGCATACCGATCAGCGCGCCCAACAGCGCAGCCGCGAAACTCACGCGCAGGCTCAGCAATACGATTTCAATCAGCTTTGGATCGAGGCTCGCTGCGAGTCCGCCAGCCTCGAGGGCCGCGTCTGCGATGCTATTCATGCGGGCGACCGCGGAGTCGAATATGCACAGTTTTGCCACTTTGCAAATTGCTTCGGTTGCTCATCATCATTTCCGTCGAGAATCGCTATCATAACAACCGGTGTCGTTTGCATGAAAATACATCTAAATAAGAAAATATTTGCATAATGAAGCTGATCCCGACTCTTGCATGGTCCCTCGAGGACGAAACGACCGAGCCGCTCGATTCCCGTCTGCTTCCGCTGCTCGACGCGATAGCCGCTTCGAAATCCCTTGCGTCTGCCGTCATTCAATGCGGCATTTCCTACCGCGCCGGCTGGGGCTTGTTACGCGATTACAACCAAAAGATCGGCGCAGCGCTCGTGCGGCTCGAGCGCGGTCGCGGCGCTTCGTTGACCCCTGCAGGCAAACGCCTGCTCGACGCACGTAACAAGGCGGCGCGGCGGCTTGCGCGGATCCTTCCCTCGCTGGTTGCCGAGCTCGAAACCAAGGCACGCCGCGTCGTCGAGCGGGCACTCAGCCTGCGGATTGCGGCGAGCCACGACCTCGTGCTGGCCGCATTGACGCGAAACGTACCGGCCGATGCGGAACTCCATTTCGACGTCGCGTTCATGGGAAGTCTCAACGCGCTCGACGAATTCGCCGAAGGGCGCGCCGATCTCGCCGGCTTCCACGTTCCGCTCAACGGTCAGCGTTGGGACCGCACGCCGTTCTGGGGCGCTCTCAACCTGCGTCGCGACCGGCTGTTGCGATTCGTCGATCGCGAGCAGGGCCTGATTCTTCCGCGAGGCAATCCGGCGCACGTCCGCAGTCTTTCGGACATTGCTGCAAAAGGACTGCGCTTCGTGAATCGGCAGCGAGGATCGGGCACGCGGCTGCTCGTCGATCAGATCCTCGCCAACGAAGGCATCGAAGCCGCGAAGATCCGGGGCTACGAAGTCGAGGAATTCACGCACCCCGCCGTTGCCGCCACCGTCGCCTCCGGCGGCGCCGACGCCGGGTTCGGTCTGTGCGCGGCGGGCGCCGAGTACCACCTCGCGTTCGTGCCCCTGGTGCGTGAGCGCTACTTCCTCGCCGTGCGCGCGAAGGATCTCGACAACCACGGCGTCGCGCGTTTCATCGACATGCTGCGGAGTCCGCAATTCGCACGCATCGCGCGTCGATTCCCCGGCTACCGGAGCACTTCGGCGGGCGCTGTCGCCACGTTGAAGGCCCTGAGCCAGATCGGGTCTGCACAGCGCGAATCACCCGGCACGACGGAGCAACAATAGGAATCAGCGCCCCGCGCGCGCCATGAATGCAACGCGCTCGAACAGATGCACGTCCTGCTCGTTCTTCAGCAGCGCGCCGTGCAGGGGCGGAATCAGCAACTTCTTGTCGGTGCTCTTGAGGGCCTCGGGCGGGATGTCCTCGGCAAGCAGCAGCTTCAGCCAGTCGAGGAGCTCCGAGGTCGACGGCTTCTTCTTCAGTCCCGGCACCTCCCGCAGGTTGAAGAAGACCTCGAGCGCCTCGGCAAGCAGCGCGCGCTTCAGTCCGGGGAAATGCACGTCGACAATACGCGTCATCGTCTCGCGATCGGGGAAGCGGATGTAGTGGAAGAAGCAGCGGCGCAGGAACGCATCCGGAAGCTCCTTCTCGTTGTTCGACGTGATGACCACCAGCGGCCGCTGTACGGCGCGAATCGTCTGCTGCGTCTCGTAGACGTAGAACTCCATCCGGTCGAGCTCGCGTAAGAGATCGTTCGGAAATTCGATATCCGCTTTGTCGACCTCGTCGATCAGCACGACCGCCGGCGTCGGCGATTCGAATGCGTCCCACAGCACGCCGCGCTTGATGTAGTGCGCGATGTCGCCGACGTGCTCGTCGCCCAGTTGCGAATCGCGCAGCCGCGACACCGCATCGTATTCGTAGAGTCCCTGTTGCGCTTTCGTCGTCGACTTGATGTGCCATTGCAGAAGCGGCCGGCCGAGCGCACGCGCAACTTCTTCCGCGAGCATCGTCTTGCCGGTGCCGGGCTCGCCTTTGACGAGCAGCGGCCGCTCGAGCGCGACCGCGGCGTTGACCGCGAGCATCAGATCGGGGGTCGCGATATAGGTGTCGGTGCCTTCGAAGCGCATGGCGGGATTGCAGCGTCGCTGGAACGGAAGCGCAATGGTAACAAACGCAGGAATGCACGCTTGCGACGCCGCGGGACGCAGCGTAGCCTGAAGCGATGGGCGCGAGCGCAAACGGTCGTAGCGGCTCGGCGCTCGTCGATTCCACTGCGGAGCATCCGATGAAGCGAATATTTCGCAACGATCCGGACGGCTTTCGGCTTCCGGTGAAGCTCGACGCGACGAGCAACGGCGAGTTCGCGCCGATACCGCTCGAGCGCGTGCACCGGCTCGCCAACGAGACGGCGATGCGCGAGGCGGCGCGTCACGCGCGCGGACTGGGAATGTCGCGCCGCGAGTTCCTCGTGTCCGCAGCCGGCACGGCGACCACATTGCTCGCGATGAATGCTGCATACGCCGCGGCCGGCAACATCGGCGGATCGTTCGCGATCGCCGATGCGGCAGCCAGGGACCCGCAGCTTGCACAGGCAGAGCTCAACCGCGGCGGCTTCATCTTCGATGTGCAGGGACATTTCGTCGATCCGAACGGCCAGTGGCTCAAAGACGAGCCGCAGCGCGGCCAGGGGTTTCTCGGCTTTCCCGGCGCGACGCGCGCGGGCGACACGAACCTCGAGCATCTCGGCGCTGCGCAGTTCGTGAAGGATGTGTTCCTCGATTCCGAAACCTCGTGCATGGTGCTCTCGTTCGTTCCGAGCACCTACGCCGGCGAGCCGCTCACCATCCGGGAAGCTACCGCGTGCGCGCGAATCGTCGAAAAGCTCGAAGGCACGCACCGGCTGCTGATCCACGGCCGCGTCAACCCGAACCAGGACGGCGACCTCGAGCGGATGGACGAGCTCGCCGAGCGCTGGAAGATCGCCGCGTGGAAGACTTACACGCAGTACGGACCCGACGGCCGCGGTTATTTTCTCAGCGATCCGCCGGGCATCGCGATGATCGAGAAGGCGGTTAAGCTCGGCATCAAGGTCGTGTGCGTGCACAAGGGCGTTCCATTCGGGCGCCGCAGCTACGAGCACTCGTTGTGCGACGACGTGGGTGTCGTGGCCGCGCGCTTTCCCGATGTCAAGTTCCTCATCTATCACTCCGGCTTCGTCCCGGGCCAGCCGGAGGGTCCGTACGATGCGAAGCACAACGACGGCGTCGATTCGCTGGTGACTTCGCTCGCGAGAAATAAGGTGAAACCCGGCTCCAACGTGTACGCGGAGCTGGGCTCGACGTGGCGCTTCGTGATGCGCGATCCGACGAGCGCTGCGCACACGATCGGCAAGTTGATCAGCGCCTGCGGAGAAGACAACGTGCTCTGGGGCACCGACAGCATCTGGTACGGCTCGCCGCAGGATCAGATCGACGCATTTCGCGCTTTTCAGATCGCGCCGGAACTTCGGGAGAAACACCGCTACGTCGAGCTCACTCCGGCGCTGAAGCGCAAGGTGTTCGGGCTGAACGCGGTGAAGGTGTATTCGCTCGACGAAGCGGCATTGAAGAAATACCTCGCCGGCGATTCGATCGAACGCGCCCGCGCAGGCTATGCCGGCGCCGAGGATCCCGCGTTCACGACGTACGGACCGAAGACGCGCGCCGAATTCCGGCGCTTCAAAGCAGCGTCATAGACGAGTCAGCCACTGCGCGATCCACAGCGCCACCATGCCGCCGACCATCGTCGCTGTCGCGTTCTTCGTGCGCCAGGCAATCAGTGCCGCGACGAGCGCTGCGACGAGCTTCGGATTCGTGTACGAGAAGGCAAGCGTCGCGGGTGCGGTGAACACGACGGCGGGAACGACGATCGCGGTCAACATCGTCGACGGAACGAAGCGCAGCGCGCGCGCGACGAACGGCGGCATCTCGATGTGCGCGAAGAGCGCGATGAACGAGAGCCGCGACAGATAATTGAGCGCCCCAACGACGACGATGACGATCCACCACGACCACGCGGAGCTCATCGCATACCCGCCCGCCGCCGTCCGGCGATCATTCCCGCGGCGATTCCGATGAGCCCGGCGCAGATCAGCGACAGGCGCATCGGCAGCGCATCCAGCGCGACGACGGCCACGGCCGCGACGAACGCCGCCACACGCGTCGAGCGATCGTCGAGCGTCGGCACGAGCAGCGAGAGAAAGCACAGCGGCACGATGAACTCGAGCGACCACGCGGACGGGATGATGTTGCCCGCCCAGTAGCCGACGAGACACGAGACCTGCCACGTCGCCCACAGCAGGAATCCCGCGCCCAGGAAGTACGACGCTGCGCCGCGTATGTCGTCCGACTCGCGAAAGCGCCGGATGCCTGCAGCGAATGCCTGGTCGGTGAGAAGGAACGCGAGCGCCTGGCGCCAGCGCGATGGCAGACTCTTCAAATGCGGCGCCATTGCTGCGCTGTACATCAGAAAGCGCAGTCCGATGACGAAACACGTGAGGATCGTCACGGCGACAGGAGCGCCGGCGGCGATCAGCTGCGTCGCGAGAATCTGTGCGGCGCCCGAGAACATGATCGCGGAGAGGCCGAACGATTCCAACACCGACGCGCCTGCCGACTGCGCGCCGACGCCGCAGACGAGCCCGAACGGCAAGAGTCCGAGAAGCGGCGGCGTCATGTCGCGAACGCCGGCGAGGAAATCGGGGCGGGAGAAGATGCGGGACAAGGAACGCGTGAGGGCGAAGCGAAGAGCCTGCGGATTATACGGGCGCCGACGGTAGAATCGGCGCTCATCTCCGCGCTGATGGAGTCGATGAGCCGCGATGACCGATTCGCTATTGCTTTCCGCGGGAGATGCGCGCGTCGAGCTCGCGCCGAACATCGGTGGCGCCGTCGCTCGGTTCGTTTTTCACGACATCGATGTGATGCGACCGGTTTCGGCCGACGCGCGCGCCGCCGCGAATGTCCGAGGCTTTGCGTGCTATCCGCTCGTCCCCTATTCGAACCGGATTGCAAACGCGCAATTCGCATTCGCCGGTCGAACGTACGCGCTCGCGCGCAACTTCGGCGATCATCCGCACTCGATTCATGGCGTGGGGTGGCAGCGGCCGTGGCGCGTCGCTGCGCACGACAATGCGAGTGCGCTCCTCGCCTTCGATCACGACGGCAGCGAAGCGACCGCGTGGCCGTGGCCGTTTCGCGCAACGCAATCGTTCGTGCTGGCGGCCGGCGCCGACGGCGCCATCCTCGTTGCGCGAATCACGATCGCAAACACCGGTTCGGAGGAGTTTCCGTTCGGCCTCGGCTTCCATCCGTTCTTTCCTCGGACAAAAGCGACCGAGCTCGGATTCGATGCCGATGCGGTCTGGGAAACCGACGCGACACAGCTCCCGACGTCGAAGATCGCGATCCCCGGGAAATGGCGGTTCGATCCGCCGCGCGCAGCCGACCCCGTCGCGCTCGACAACGTGTTCACCGGCTGGCGCGGTGAAGCGACACTCGTCGATCCCACGCGCGGCGTGGCGACGACGATTCGGGCGGATACCGCGGCGTCGTTCCTCGTCGTCTACGTGCCGCCGGCGCGTGATTTCCTTGCCGTGGAACCGGTGACGCACGTGACCGATGCGTTCAATCGCGCGGCACGCGACGAGAGCGACACGGGAACGCGCGCGCTCGCGGCGGGTGCGGCGTTTTCTTGTACGATGCGAATCTCCGCCCGCCTCCTTCCATGACCTCTTCCGACGCTGCCGACAGCTCGCCGTTCCGTTGCGTGCTGGACATCCGCGCAAGCCTCGGCGAGTCGCCGGTCTGGTCGATTGACGAGCAAGTGCTCTACTGGGTCGACATCAATGCGCCGTCGCTGAACCGCTTCGATCCGGCGACGGGCGCCAACGTCGTCATGCCGATGCCGGCGTCGATCGGCTGTTTTGCGTTGCGTACCGACGGCGGGTTCGTTGTCGCGCTGCGCGATGGGTTCTGGCTCGCAACGGCCGACGGCAAGCTGACGCGCAAGGTCGGCAACGCGCCGTACGATCCCGCGCATCACCGCTTCAACGACGGGCGCTGCGATCGTCGCGGCCGGCTGTTCGCCGGGTACATGAACGAAGCGCGCGACGGCGCGTCGGCCGCGCTCGTTCGCCTCGACCCCGATTTCACGCAGACGCAGGTGATCTCGGGCATCACGATCAGCAACGGGCTCGCGTGGAGTCCCGACGGCCGCACGATGTATCACGCCGACACGCCGACGCGAACGATTCACGCGTACGACTACGATGCGGCGTCCGCGCTGCCGTCGAACGCGCGCGTGTTCGCGCGCTTCACGGGCGAGGGCGACCGGCCCGATGGCGCCGCCGTCGACAGCGAAGGCTGCTACTGGAGCGCGTTCTATCGCGGCGGCAAGGTCGTTCGGATCGCACCGGACGGCCGCATGCTCGCGGAATACGCGGTGCCCGCGCGATGCCCAACGATGTGCGCCTTCGGCGGCAGCGATCTGCGAACGATCTTCGTCACGAGCGCGCGACAAGACCGCAAGCCAGAGGAGCTTGCGCGCTTGCCGCAGTCGGGCGGCATTTTCGCGATGCGCGTCGACGTGCCGGGACTGCCCGAGCCAAAGTTCGCCGGATGAGCGAAGCGGGCGCGCGAGGGCGCCGATGAGCTTTCCGTTGCAGCCGGCGCCGCCGCGGCGCCTGCCGTTCGACGTCGAGAGCTTCTTGCGACTGGATGCGCTGCAGACTGTAGGCACGTCGGCCTCGGGCGCCGAGTTCGCGACCTCCACCGGCGACATCCTGGAGGTCACCTGCTATGGGCCCGGCGTCTTTCGGCTGCGCGCCGGCCCCAATACGCGCCCGGACTACGGCTTGCTCGTCGGACGCACGAAGGCGTGCACGAGCGCTCGCGACGGCGGCGCATGGCGCTTCACGATTGGCGAAACGACACTCGAGCTCCTGGGTAGCCCGCTCGCCTTTCGCCTGCTGCACCGCGGAGCCCCGGTGCTCGCTTCGATCACCGATGAGCAAATCGGCGGCACGGTACGCCTCCCTGCCTTCGGACGTTTGCGCAAAGGCAGCCAGTGGATGGCTTCGATCGCCCTCGCCTCCGGCGAGCCCGTGTATGGGCTCGGGGAAAAGTTCGGCCCTCTCGACAAGCGTGGCCAGCTCGTCCACTCGCAGGTCGTCGATTCGCTTGGCGTCAACACCGGAAACTCGTACAAGAACACGCCGTTCGCGTGGAGCCCTGGCACCGGCAAAGGCGCTTGGGGCGTCTTCGCCCACACGCCGTCGCTGGTGACGCACGGCGTCGGACATCCCGACTGGTCGCACCGCTCGTACGTGGTGCAGGTCGACGACGACGCGCTCGATCTGTTCGTGTTGGCCGCGGACACGCCGGCGGCGATCGTCGATCTCTACACGCAGCTCACGGGACGTCCGGCGCCGGTGCCTTCATGGAGCCTTGGCCTGTGGGTATCGCGCGCGTATTACAAGACCCCGGCGGAGGCGGCACAGACCGTAGCCAAGTTTCGTGAGCGCAAGATTCCGTGCGATGTGCTGACTCTCGGAGGCCGCGCCGCATGGGACGTCGGCACGGCGTTCGATTTCACGTGGGATCCGGCGCGCTTCAGCGATCCACGCGCAGCGCTCGCCGCAATCAAAGCGCATCAGGTTCGCGTCTGCGTTTGGGAGTATCCGTACGTCTCCGTGCATTCGCCGCTCTTCGTCGACCTCGCGTCGCGCAGCTACCTGCTGATGAATTCCGAAGGCGACCCGTATGTATTCGCGTGGAACAGAGCGCCGGAATTGAATCCGTTCGGCGACCGGGAAGCGCCGTTGCCCGATTCGGGCATCGTGGACTTCACGCATCCGGGCGCGTACGTCTACTGGCGTGACGCGCACGCTGCGCTCTTTACCGACGGCGTCGACGTGTTCAAGAGCGATTTCGGCGAGCACGTCCCCGAGGACGCCATCGCATTCAACGGCGATTCGGGACGCCGGCTGCACAACGTCTATCCGCTTCTCTACAATCGCTGCGTCCGCGATGCGACCGAGAAATACCAGCCCGATCGTGCTGCGCCACCGATGGTGTGGGGACGCGCCGGATGGACGGGAAGCCAACGCTGTCCGGTGCAGTGGGGCGGCGAGCCGCAAAGCGATTGGGAAGGTCTCGCGGCGTCGATTCGCGGCGCGCTGTCGTGGGGAATGAGCGGCGGGCCGTACTACAGCTCCGACATCGGCGGCTTCTACGGCGAACCGCCGACGCCCGAGCTCTACGTCCGGTGGCTGCAGGCCGCGGTGTTCGCGTCGCACATGGGATTTCACTCGACGGGCGAGCGCGAGCCGTGGGCATTCGGCAACGACGCCGAGGCGATCGCGCGCAAATGGCTCGCCTTTCGTTACCGGCTGATCCCCTATCTGCAGACGACGATCGCCGAGGCGGTGGCGACCGGAATGCCGGTGATGCGCGCGATGGCGCTCGCGTTCCCGGCAAACGCACTCACGCGCGGCTACGAAACGCAATTCCTTTGCGGCAATGCGTTGCTCGTCGCGCCGATCGTGCGGGAGGGCGGCGAAGTCGAAGTCGCGCTGCCGCCCGGCGCATGGTACGACCTGAATTCGCACCAGCGCTTCCCCGGCGGTCGTGTCCTCCGCTACAAAGCCGCGCTGGACCAGTTTCCGGTGTTCGGCCGCGAAGGCTTCGCGCTGCCGCTCGGCCCCGTGGCGCAGCACACCGGCGAGCTCGACGCCACGAAACCGCTCGACCAGATCTGGGTGTTCGGCAAACCGACGCGCTCGCTCGAGAGCTTCGCGCAAGTGAAGATCGAAGCAGATACCGATGGCGCATACACGATCCGCGCGCGCGCCGACGTCAAGGTCGAACGCTTTGGCGATGCCGCCGGCATCGATGTCGGCGTGCTGCAATGACTGCGACCGTGCGGTCTCGGCGTGAATGGGTGGACATTCCATCAGCGCCACGGCCTCCAGCGATCCGTCGATGATCGCCGTTACCGCCGGCGATCCTGCGGGCATCGGGCCGGAGCTCGTTGCGCTTCTCGCGGTGCGCCATCGCGAGCATCCGTATCCCGCGCGGCTCGTCGTACTCGGCGACCGCGATGTGCTGCGTGCGCGCGCCGAGCGCATGGGGCTCGCCGCCGGTTACATCGACTACGACCCCGGCGGGATCGAGCCGCGCGAGGAAGCGATCGAGATCTGGCACCATCCGGTCGCGGTTCCGGTGACGCCCGGACAACTCGATCCGGCGAACGCCGCGAGCGTGCTCGCCACACTCGCTCATGGCTGCGACGCCTGCGCGACAGGTGCCTTCGCGGCGCTCGTCACTGCGCCCGTGCAAAAGAGCGTGCTGATGGACGCGGGAATTGCGTTTTCCGGGCATACCGAATTCTTCGCGCAACGCACCGGCACATCGCGGGTCGTCATGATGCTTGTGGGCGGCGCATCGCGTGCGCCGTTGCGGGTCGCGCTCGTCACGACGCACCTGCCGCTCGCCGCCGTGCCGTCGGCGATCACGCGAGACGTCGTCGAGGAAACGCTCGCGATCGTCGCTTCCGAGCTCGACGCCAAATTTGCAATCGCCTCGCCGAAGATTGCGGTGTGCGGCCTCAATCCGCACGCGGGCGAGGGCGGACACCTGGGCCGCGAGGAGATCGACGTCATCGCTCCGGCGATCGCGCGGCTGCGCGCTGCAGGTCACGACGTGACCGGCCCGCTGCCCGCGGATACGGTTTTCGTCCCCGGGATCGCCGAAGGCTTCGATGCGATCGTCGCGATGTATCACGACCAGGGATTGCCGGTGCTCAAGGCAGCGAGCTTTGGCGCAGGCGTCAACGTGACGCTCGGCCTTCCTTTCATCCGCACATCCGTCGATCACGGAACGGCGCTGGATCTCGCCGCCGACGCGGAGCGCGCACGCGGTGTCGATCCTGGCAGCCTGTTCGCGGCGCTCGATCTGGCGATCGGTTTGGCGCAGCGCTCCGCGTGAGTTCTCGCGATAAAGGCTGCGGAACAGATGCAGCAACATCAGCCGCGCAAACGCTTCGGCCAGAGCTTTCTCGTGGATCCGAATTACGTCGCGCGCATCGTCGCGGCGATCGCACCGCGCCCCGGCGACAACATCGTTGAGATCGGGCCCGGCCTCGCGGCGCTCACGCGGCCGCTGATCGCGGCTGCCGGACATGTCAACGCGATCGAGATCGACCGCGACCTTGCTGCGCGGCTCGCCGCCGAGTTTGCGCCGGAGACGCTGTCCCTCACCGTCGGCGACGCGCTCGAGTTCGACTACGCCGCGCTCGGCCCGGCGTTGCGCGTTGTGGGCAACCTTCCGTACAACATCAGCTCGCCTCTCCTCTTCCGCATCGCCGCGTTCGAATCACAAATCGCCGACATTCACGTGATGCTGCAGCGGGAAGTTGTCGCGCGAATGACCGCGGCGCCCGCGACACCCGACTATGGCCGACTCAGCGTGATGCTGCAGGCGCGGTTTCGCGTGACAAGGCTTTTCACGGTTCCCGCCGGTGCGTTCCGCCCGGCACCGAACGTCGAGTCGGCGGTCGCGAGGCTCGTGCCGCTCGGCGCTTCCCGGCCGCACGTCGTCGACGAGGCGCTCTTCGCGCGGATCGTTTCCGCCGCATTCGGCCAGCGGCGAAAGACGCTGCGAAACGCGCTGTCGACGCTCTGCGACGAGCGCACGTTGCGCGCCGCCGGCATGGATCCCGGCGCCCGAGGTGAAACGTTCGACGTCGGAGCCTTTGTGCGCCTGACGAATCTTCTCGCGGCGCGATCGCCCGGAGCGCATCGGTTTCGGTGATCAGCACATCGCGGAAGGAGTCGTCGCGCTCAGCGAAAGAGCGTCACGACTGCCCCTTCGAGCCAGCGTACGGGCAGCATCAGCGCGAGCTGAGCCAGGACGATCACGATCAGCGGCGACAGATCGAGCGTGCCGCCGAGCGGCGGAATGAAGCGGCGGATCGGCGTCAGGAAACGAAACGTCAGCGCGTTCAAGACGCCCGCGAACGGACCGTCCGGCGCGGTCCATGACAGGATCGCCTGCGCGAACACGACGATGATCAGCAACCACAACATCGCCTTGACCAGCTCGACGCACGCGAGGAGCGCGAACATCCCGACCAGCGCGCCGGACACACCCGGCCCGACGACCAGCGCGATCGCGATGAGCCAAAGGAATTGAGCGAGCCACGCGAGCACGACCGTCGTGATGTCGAGTCCCTTGAACCCGGGCACGATGCGGCGCAGCGGTCTTGCTGCCCAGTCGGTGAGCGCGACGACCGCCTGGCCGAGCGGATTGCGAAATGGCGCGCGCAGCCACTGCATCACGAAGCGCAGCAGAAACGCGTACGTGACGATCCCGAAAACGGTGTCGAGCAGAAACCTCAGTGCCTGATCGAGCATCGCATCGATTTCCGGCGGCTCACGAATCCTTGCCGAGCGCGTCGCCCAACTCTTCGGCGCGGAGCGCGGCGGCCTTCACTGCAGCGACGATGGACGCGCCCACCGCGCTCGCTTCGAGCGTCGCGATCGCCCGCTCCGTCGTGCCGCCTTTCGATGTCACCTGCGCGCGCAGCACGGCGACATCTTCGGAACTCGACTCGGCGAGGGCGGTTGCGCCCGCAAACGTGGCATACGCGAGGCGACGTGCCTCGTACGCATCGAAGCCGAGCTCGCGCGCCGCCTGCTCGAGCGCCTCGATAAAATAGAAAACGTACGCGGGACCGCTGCCCGAGATACCGGTCACCGCGTCGAGCATCGCTTCGCGTTCCACCCAGATCACTTCTCCGGCGGCTTCGACGATGGCGGTCGCAAGCGCGCGGCCCGGCGCATCGACGTGGCTCTCCGCGAAGAGCGCGCTGATCCCCTTGCCGATCAGCGCCGGCGTGTTCGGCATCGCACGGACGATGCGGCGATAGCCACCGAGCCAGCGCCTGAGGTCGGCAAGCCGGATTCCGGCAGCGATCGAAAGAACGACCGCGCCGTGATCGGGCTCGAGATGCGCGGCGACCGCGCGCGCCGCTTCGCGCATGTTCTGCGGCTTCACTGCGAACACGATCACCTCCGCGCCGGCGACGACCTCCGCCGTGCAGTCGCGGTGCGACGCAACCCCTGGATGTCGCGTGCCGAGTCGCGATCTCGCGTCGGCGCTCGGCTCGACGACGCGAAAGTCCGCCGGCGCATTGTCGCGTGCGACCAGTGCGCCAATCAGCGCACTCGCCATGTTGCCGCCGCCGATGAACGTCGCTTTCATGCCGCAGCCCGCGCGGCTTTCGGTTCACGGACGCCAAAGATCGACGTTCCGACCCTCACCAGTGTCGCCCCCTCGGCGATGGCGTCCTCGAGGTCCGCTGACATTCCCATCGACAGCGTGTCAACCCGAAGCCCGGCCGCGCGACATGCCTCCAGGCATTCGCGGAGCACGCGAAACTGTGTGCGGCGTCGCTCGACGTCGTCGGTCGGCTCCGGAATGCCCATGATGCCGCGCAGTCGCAGCCTCGGAAGCGCCGCGACGGCCTTCGCGAGCCGGACAGCTTCCGCAGGGCCGACGCCGCTCTTCGACGCCTCGCCGCTCGCGTTGACCTGCACGCAGACCTCCAGCGGCGGCGCATCGGGGGGGCGCTCGCGCGCCAGTCGCTCGGCGATCTTCATCCGGTCGACCGTCTGCACCCATCCAAACCGGCGAGTGGCGATGGCGGTCTTGTTCGATTGCAACGGCCCGATCAGATGCCACTCGATGTCCGTCAGGTCGGCAAGCGCGTCGATTTTCTGCGCGCACTCCTGGACGTAGTTCTCGCCGAATGCCTTCTGACCCAGCGCATGCACGGCGCGAATGGCCTCCGGCGGAAACGTCTTGCTCACCGCGAGCAGGCGAACAGTGTTGGGATCGCGTCCTGCGGAGGTCGCTGCATGAGCGATGCGCGCTGTCACTTCTTGCCACGCCTTCTCGTACTGGCCCATAATCGAATGACAATGGCGTAGAAATACCGGCCCTGGCACGCGGTTTGCATGCCGCCACATGCGGTTCCGGGCTGGGAAAACCGGGGAATCGCGCTTACTGCGCGCGGATTATAGATGGACATCACCGAACTACTGGCTTTTGCCGTCAAGAACAAGGCGTCCGACCTCCACTTGTCGGCCGGTTTGCCCCCGATGATCCGGGTGCACGGTGACGTTCGCCGTATCAACCTGCCGCCGATGGAGCACGAGGACGTCCACGCCATGGTGTACGACATCATGAGCGACGCGCAGCGCAAGCAGTACGAAGAGAACCTCGAATGCGACTTCAGCTTCGGCGTTCCGAACCTCGCCCGCTTCCGCGTCAACGCGTTCGTGCAGCAGCGCGGCGCGTCCGCCGCGTTCCGGACGATTCCGTCGAAGGTGCTCACGCTCGAGGAGCTCAACACACCGAAGGTCTTCGCCGAGATGACGAATCGGCCGCGCGGGCTGATCCTCGTCACCGGTCCTACCGGATCCGGGAAGTCGACCACGCTCGCCGCGATGGTCGACCACGTGAATGCGAACGAGTACGCGCACATCCTCACGATCGAGGACCCGATCGAGTTCCTGCACGAGTCGAAGAAGTGCCTGATCAACCAGCGCGAGCTCGGACCGCACACCCTGTCCTTCCCGAACGCGCTGCGCAGTGCGCTGCGTGAGGACCCCGACTACATCCTGGTCGGCGAGATGCGCGACCTCGAAACGATCCGCCTTGCGCTGACGGCGGCCGAAACCGGCCACCTCGTGTTCGCGACGCTGCACACGAGCTCGGCGGCGAAGACGGTCGACCGGATCATCGACGTATTTCCGGCGGCCGAAAAGGAAATGGTCCGCGCGATGCTGTCGGAATCCCTCGTCTCGGTGATTTCGCAGACGCTGCTCAAGACCAAGGATGGGCAGGGACGCGTGGCGGCGCATGAGATCATGATCGGTACGCCCGCGATACGGAACCTGATCCGCGAGAACAAGATCGCGCAGATGTACTCGTCGATCCAGACGGGCCAGAATGTCGGGATGCAGACGCTCGACCAATGCCTGGTCGAAATGGTACGGCGCAATATGGTGAACGTCGCAGAGGCGCGACAACGCGCCGTCAACAAGGACCTCTTCCCGTAGCGCCGGTACCACATCGGCGCCGGCCTTCCGGCAGGCGCCACAGGAGATGCCACGATGGAACGCGAACGCGCAACCGGATTCATCCACGAGTTGCTGACGCTGCTCGTCAAGCAGAAGGGCTCCGATCTCTTCATCACCGCGGGATTTCCGCCCGCGGTCAAGGTCGACGGTCGAATCGCACCGGTGTCGAAGAGCTCGCTGACGCCGCAGCACACGATCGAGCTCGTGCGCAGCGTGATGAACGACAAGCAGGCCTCCGAGTTCGAGTCGACGAAGGAATGCAATTTCGCGATCGCGCCGCCGGGTGTCGGCCGCTTCCGCGTCAACGCGTTCGTGCAGCAAGGCCGGATCGGCATGGTGCTGCGCACGATCACCACCGACATCCCGAAGTTCGAGGACCTCGGTCTGCCGCCGGTGCTGAAAGACGTGATCATGTCGAAGCGCGGCATCATGATGTTCGTCGGCGCCACCGGCAGCGGCAAGTCGACGTCGATGGCGTCGCTGCTCGGCTTCCGCAACCAGAACAGCTACGGTCACATCATCACGATCGAGGACCCGATCGAGTTCGTGCACGAGCACCAGAACTGCATCATCACGCAGCGCGAAATCGGCGTGGATACCGAGGACTGGGAGATCGCGCTCAAGAATTCGCTGCGCCAGGCCCCCGACGTGATCCTGATCGGTGAAGTGCGTGCGCGCGAGACGATGGATTACGCGATATCGTTCGCGGAAACGGGCCATCTCTGCCTCGCCACGCTGCACGCGAACAGCACCAACCAGGCGCTCGACCGGATCATCAATTTCTTCACCGAGGATCGGCGCGCCCAGCTCTTGATGGACCTTTCGCTCAACATCCGCGCGTTCGTCGCGCAGCGCCTGATTCCGCGCCGCGACGGCAAGGGCCGCGTGCCCGCCGTCGAGGTGATGCTGAATTCGCCGCTCATCTCGGACCTGATCTTCAAGGGCGACATTTCGGGAATCAAGGACCTCATGAAGAAGTCGCGCGAGCTCGGGATGCAGACCTTCGACCAGTCGCTGTTCGGGCTCTACGAGTCGGGACTGATCAGCTACGAAGACGCGCTGCGCAACGCCGACTCGCTGAACGACCTCCGCCTCGAGATCAAGCTCCACGGCAAGGAAGCGAAGGGCCGCAACGTCTTCTCCGGCATCGGCAACCTGGACATCGTGCCCGACGCGGCTACGCCGAACCGCCTGTAGTGGCGGGAAAACGTCACCAGAGTCAGAGACGACTTCCGGCACGGTCCCGCGACACGGCGGGAGGTCGATGTGCCCGAAGTTCTTCGCTGACTCGATCTTGCGCCGCGGAGAATCGTCTCCGACCCCGATGAGAGATCGCACGGATTTCGGTTACGAGCAGGTCGAAGTCGGCGACAAGGCTCGCCGCGTGCGACGCGTGTTCGATTCAGTCGCCGGTAAATACGATCTCATGAACGATTTGATGTCGGCGGGATTCCACCGGCTGTGGAAACGCTTCACCGTCGAAGCGACACGCACTCGTCCCGGAATGCGCGTGCTCGATCTCGCGGGTGGAACCGGCGATCTCGCGCTGCTCTTCGCCGAATGTGTCGGCCGCGACGGCGAAGTCGTGCTTACCGACATCAACGGCACGATGCTCGCCGCCGGCCGCGATCGCTTGATCAACGCGGGACGACTCGTCCCGGTGGTGCAGTGCGATGCCGAAAAGCTGCCGTTTCCCGATGCGCACTTCGATCGTGTGTCGATTGCCTTCGGTCTGCGCAACGTGACGAACAAGGAGCGCGCGCTCGGCGAAATGTGCCGCGTGCTCGAACCAGGCGGCATTGCCGCGGTTCTCGAGTTTTCGCGAATCTGGGCGCCGCTCGCGCCGGCGTACGACTGGTACAGCTTCAACGTGCTGCCGCGACTCGGCCGGGTCGTCGCCAACGATGAGGCGAGCTACCGTTATCTCGCCGAATCGATCCGCATGCACCCGGATCAGGAGACCCTTGCCGCGATGATGGAACGTGCCGGGTTCGACCGGGTCGAACTTTTCAACCTCGCCGCCGGCGCGGTCGCCTTGCATCTGGGCTATCATTATTGAATTAGGACTCGATGGCCGCACATACCGGTGCGTCCGCCTGGAGGAAACCATGAAACAACGAATTCTCGTTGCACTCGCCGCGGTGACGCTCGCCGGATTCGTCGTGGCCGAAGCCGACGCAGCGAAGATGGGCGGTGGCAGGAGCCTGGGCGTCCAGCGTCCGACCGTCACGCCTCGCACTGCGACGCCGCCCGCGTCGACGCCGTCGGGCGCTGCATCGCAACCGGTCATGCCCGCGACACCCGGCGCTGCCATTCCCGCCAAGCCTGTGGCGCCCGCAGCCGCACCGGCATCCGGAATGTCGCGCTGGCTCGGTCCAATCGCCGGTATTGCCGCCGGCATCGGTCTTGCCGCGCTGCTCTCGCATTTCGGATTGCCCGAAGGTATCGGCACGTTTCTTCTGCTCGCGCTTCTCGCGATCGGCGTGATCTTCATCGTGAGGATGCTGTTCGCGCGTCGCCAGCGAACCGAGCGGCCGCTGGCCTACGCGTCGGAACGCTCGGGGCCCCCATCGTTCGAAATGCCATCAGCGCCCAAGTGGGGCGGCACCCCTCGGGTCGAGCCGACGCTCGGCGCGACGCAAAGCCCGGCGCGCAACGCCTTTCCTCCGGGCTTCGACGCCGCAGGATTCGCGCGTCATGCCAAGGAGCAGTTCATCCGTCTGCAGGCTGCCTACGACGCAGGCGACCGCACAGCGCTCGCCGACGTGATGACGCCGGAGATGCTCGACGAGATCGTCCGCGAGCTCGACGGTAGCGCGCAGCGCCGGCCGACGAAAGTCGAGACGCTGGACGCGGAAGTGGTCGACGTCGAGACAAAAGGCGACCAGTACTGGGCGAGCGTGCGCTTCACCGGCACGCTGCGCGAGGCCGACGCCGCGCCCGTCGCGTTCGACGAAGTATGGAACCTCACGAAGCCCGCCGACGGATCGTCGGGCTGGCTGCTCGCAGGCATCCAGCAGATCGCATAATGTCGATGCCGGCGTTCGAGCTCGGCCCCGCCGCGCTCGCGCCGGCACTCGTCAATCGCGCGCTCGAGCAGGAAGGCTGGGCGCAGACATCGCTTGCGGCACACGCGGGACGCACGTTCGCGATCGTCGTCGGCCCTCTGACGACGCGCCTTGCGATCGACTCCGCCGGAAAAGTGGAGGCGGCACTGCGCGATGGATCGCCACCGGACTTGACGCTGGCGCTGTCGCCGTTTTCCCTTCCAGCTTTTCTGGCGAATCCGCGGCGCTGGGACGAGCTCGTCGTCGCCGACGGCGACCCGGCGCTCGCCGCGACGCTCAAAGGACTCGCGGAAACGTTGCCGTGGTTCGTCGAGCGCGCGTTCGCTTCCGCGCTGGGGCCGATCGCTGGACAGCGGCTCGCCGATGCCGGTCGCAGCCTCCTCGGATTTCCGGAATACGCCGCCGCGCGCCTCGGCGAAAGCGTGTCGAGCTACGCGCGCAACGAGCTCAAGTTCGCGGTGACGAGCATTGACGCGCGCACATTCGCTGCCGAGATCGAAACGCTCGCGCGCGACATTGGCGCGATCGAGGCGCGCGTTGAAGCGCTGGCCGCCCGCGTGAGTCGCCGGGGACCGCGCGCGGCGTAATTGCAATTACGCCGCGTAACCGAGCACGGCGAAGAAATGGCAGCCGGTGCCCGCGAGCACGAACAGATGCCAGATGAAGTGTCCGTAGCGAATCCGCGCATCGATCGCGAAAAACGCCACACCCGCCATGTAGGCGAAGCCCCCGGCACCCAGTAGGAGCAAGCCGGGCAGCGGTACACGCTCTAACAAAGCTCGGCCGCAATTACACACAGCCCGCCCATCAGCAGGTACGAGCCGAGCGAGGCGAGGGGGTGCTCGATGCGATCGAAAGCCTTCAAGGTGACGCCGACGGCAGCGAGGCTCCAGACCACGCCGAGAAGCGTCCATCCGAGGGGCCCATTCAGCGCACCGAGCGTGAACGGCGTATAGGTTCCGGCAATCAGCAGATAAATCGCGCCGTGATCGAGCTTGCGCAACAGCGCCTTCGCTCGCTCGTTCATAACGGCGTGGTAGACCGTCGACGCGCAGTAGAGGAGCACCATCGTCGCTGCAAAAATTGCTGCGCCGACGACGTTCACCGCATGACCATGGCGCGCGGTCGTCGCGATGAGAATGGGCGCAGCCGCGAGCGCCGCGATGAACCCGACGCCATGGCTCAGGCTGTTCGCGATTTCCTCGCCGATCGACTGCGGTCGCTCCAACACCACCATCGCGCTGCTCCGTAATGTTTCCGGAGGCCGGCAACGTGTATCGAGCGCAACCGCGACGATTAGTCCGCTGTTGTGCACAACGCACGCTTCGACCGGACCTCACTTCGCATAAAGCAACGACCGTGCCCGTGCCGGCTTGTACGCGCTTCATCAAGGGCTTGTACACGTTTCCCTTACAATCGCGCGGATGCGCCTTTCGCGCCTCGCCCGTATACAGTTCGTCGCGCTCAAGTACGGGCTGGATGAGCTGCTCACCGGCCACGAGCGCTTCCGTGCGGTGCGCCCGATCGCACGCGCGCTCACGTTCTGGCGGAACACATCGGCGCCTCGCGGCGAGCGACTGCGCCTCGCGCTCCAGGATCTCGGGCCGATCTTCGTCAAGTTCGGGCAGATGCTTTCGACGCGCCGCGATCTGCTGCCGCCCGATATTGCCGACGAGCTTGCGAAGCTCCAGGACGCTGTGCCGCCGTTTCCGTCCGAGCAGGTCGTGGCGATGCTCACACGCTTCTACAAACGTCCGGTCGACGCCGTGTTTCGCTCGTTCGACCGCGAGCCCGTCGCGAGCGCATCGGTTGCGCAGGTCCACTTCGCCGAGCTGCCCGACGGCACGCCGGTCGCCGTTAAAGTACTACGCCCGAACATCGCGAGCGTCATCTCGAACGACATCGCCTTGATGCACACCGGCGCATGGCTGATGGAGCGGCTATGGTCCGACGCAAAGCGGCTGCGCCCGCGCGAAGTGATCGCCGAGTTCGAGAAGACGATCAACGACGAGCTCGACCTGACGCGCGAGGCTGCGAACTGCTCGCAGTTGCGGCGCAATTTCCAGCACTCGCCGTTGTTGCTCGTCCCTGCCGTGCACTGGGACTACAGCGGTTCCGAAGTGATGGTGATGGAGCGGATGAGCGGCATTCCGATCGGCCAGGTCGATCGGCTGCGCGAAGCGGGCGTCGACATCCCGCGGCTCGCGCGCGCCGGCGTCGAAGTCTTCTTCACGCAGGTGTTCCGCGACGGCTATTTCCACGCCGACATGCACCCTGGCAACATCTTCGTTGCTATCGGCGGCCCGCATCACGGCAAGTACATCGCTGTCGATTTCGGCATCATGGGCACGCTGTCGGAGCGCGACCAGAACTATCTCGCGCAAAACTTCCTCGCGTTCTTTCGCCGCGACTATCACCGCGTGGCGACCGCGCACCTCGAATCGGGTTGGGTGCCGGCCGGCACGCGCGTCGACGAGCTCGAGGCCGAGATCCGCGTCGTGCTCGAGCCCGTCTTCGATCGTCCGCTGTCGCAGATCTCCCTCGGCCGCGTGCTGCTGCAACTCTTTCGTGCGTCGCGCCGATTCAGCGTCGAGATCCAGCCGCAGCTCGTGCTGCTGCAGAAGACGCTGCTCAATGTCGAGGGGCTCGGTCGCACGCTCGATCCCAATCTCGACCTATGGGTCACGGCGATGCCCTATCTCGAACGCTGGATGCAGGATCGGATCGGCTTTCCGGCGCTGCGGCGTCGATTGCTCGCCGAAGCGCCGTACATCGTCGATGCGCTGCCCGAGCTGCCGCGGCTCATTCACCAGCGGCTGACCGCACAGCGCGCCGCTTCGGACCAGGCAATGCGCGAGTTCGCGGATGCGCAACGCACGCAGAGCCGGTTGCTCGTCCTGATAGCGCTTTTGCTCGCGATCGCCGCGGCAGCGGCGCTGTGGAAGCTCGCAACGAGCTAGCTGCAAAATGCGGTCAGAGACGAATTTCTGCGCCCGGCGTCCAGGGCGGATGGTGCGTTGAAATTCGTCTCTGACCCTGGTTTTCAGGCACGGCGCGAATTGACGTACGCGAGCGGCGCGCGATGCAGGAATGCCGTCGACTCGCCGAGTACGAGGCGAACCAGGTCCTCGAGCGCGGGCTCGCCGAGCCCGTCCGCGGCGAATTCAAGCTGCACGGTTTCGAAGCGGTCGATGTTGCGCAGCGAGACGTCGATCGCGTGACGGTGGTAATCCGGCTTGAAACGTACCGACGCGCGGATCGTCGGCTCGACGCGGAACACGCTGTAGCGGACGACTTTAGCGGCGTCGATCTCGGGTTCGCTGTGGAAGTGCAGCGCCGCGCCTCGCAACCGCTCGTCGACCGTTGTCGCCTGCACGGAACTCACGCGGACGACGAATGGTTTCGGCACCGTCAAGCGATAGAACATCTCCACGTTCTCGAGCGCCTCGCCGGTCGCGAGACCGCGACGACGGAACGCCGCGAACCCCGTGTCGAACTGCGGGCGATCGAAGGTCAGATAGTCGGCCAGCTGAAAACGATGCGCGACTTCCGGCCGAAGCACTTCGAGGTGGTCCATCACCTCGTCGAGGAAGCGAAACGCGCGCCATAGCGCGCCGTCGATCGCTTCGCGCGCCTTTTCCTCGGGTAGTCGTGCAGCGGCACGCTCGGCGCGCAACGCGTCGGAGCGCTTCCGCAGTTGCTCGAGAAGGGACGGCTTCGGAGCGTCGGGCATGCGGCAACATACCATGGCTCGAACCGGAGAGCGGCACCGTGCACGCGAAGGGTGCGGCGCGTGGCATTGCTATACAATCCGCCGCTGACAACGCTCCCCCGCCTCGATGTCACTCCTCGAAATCCGGAACGTGACTCGCCGCTTCGGCGATTTCACGGCGGTCGATCGCGTGAACCTTTCCATCGAAGCGGGACAATTCTTTACGCTGCTCGGACCGTCGGGCTGCGGAAAGACGACGCTTCTGCGAATGATCGCCGGCTTCGATCTTCCCGACGAGGGAAGCATCCTGCTGAACGGCACCGATCTCGCCGATCGCCCGCCCGAGGAGCGGCCGGTGCGCACCGTATTCCAGAGCTACGCGCTGTTTCCGCACATGACGGTCGAAGGCAATGTCGCGTTTCCGTTGAAGATGGCGAAAACGCCTTCGGCAGAGATCGCGCCGAAGATCGCTGCAGCGCTCGAGGACGTCCGGCTGACGGGCTTCGGCAAGCGTTATCCGCACGAGCTCTCCGGCGGGCAGAAACAGCGTGTGGCGATCGCCCGTGCGCTCGTTACCCACCCGACGGTGCTGCTGCTCGACGAGCCGCTCGCGGCGCTCGACGCGAAGCTGCGCGAGGACATGCAGATCGAGTTGATCAATCTGCAGAAGGAAGTCGGCATCACGTTCGTTTACGTGACGCACGACCAGACCGAAGCGCTTGCGCTGTCGCATCGGATCGCGGTGATGAACGCGGGGCACGTCGAGCAGGAGGACGAGCCGTCGCGCATCTACGGCTTTCCGCGTACGCGCTTCGTCGCCGACTTCATCGGCCACTGCAATCTGCTGTCGGGGCCTGTCATCGCCAACACGGGCGGCATCGTTACCGTCGATGTGCCAGCGCTCGGCTCGGTGCGCGTTGCAGCCGAGACGCAGGCTGCCGTGGGCAGTCCCGCGACGATCGCGTTGCGTCCCGAAAAGATCCGGATCGCAAAAGCCGCGCCGCCCGACGCCCCGGACAACCATTGCGCCGGCACGGTCGCCGAGATGCTGTATATGGGCGACGTCACCGTGTACAACGTGCGGACGCCGGGCGGCGAGAAGATCGAAGCGCTGCTCGCGAACTCCGCGAGCGGGCGGGCGAAATTCTTCGACGTCGGCGATTCGGTACAGATGAGCTGGCCGGTGGCTGCAGGCCACTTCATCGCCGAGTAGCCGAGCAATGTCCGCGCGCATCTCCAGCAGGCTCGGCAAGTGGCTCGTCAGCGGGCCACCGCTTCTCTATCTGATCGTGTTCTTCGCGGCACCGACGCTCATCATGGTGCTCGCATCGTTCCGCACGCCGGGCGATTTCGGCGGTCTCGCACCGCTCGTCGACGAGGCCGGCAAGCTCGATATAACCGCGGAGAGCTACGTGCGCTTCTTCACCGAGTCGGTGTACGCGCAGGTGTTCCTGAAATCCGTGTGGTACGCGCTCCTCACCACGCTTGCCTGCCTCGCGCTCGGTTATCCGCTCGCCGCGCTGGTCGCGCGCGCGAGCGCGAAGCGTCGCAATCTGCTGCTGCTTCTCGTGATCCTCCCGTTCTGGAGCAACTTTCTGATTCGCATCTACGCGTGGATGATCATCCTCGGGCCGCAGGCGGCGCTCGCCCGCGGCGTCAACGGCGTGCTGGCGATTTTCGGTCATGAGCCGGTGCCTCTTCTCTTCAGCTCGTTCGCGGTGCTCGTCTGCCTTGTTTACGTGCATCTGCCATTCATGGTGCTGCCGTTGTACGCGAACCTCGAGAAGCACGACCAGGCGCTTCTCGACGCCGCGCAGGACCTCGGCGCGCGCGGCTGGCAGCGCTTCTGGCGGATCACCTTTCCGCTGTCGCTGCCCGGCGTCTATGCGGGCGCCGCGCTCGTCTTCATCCCGGCGCTCGGTATCTTCGCGATTCCCGACATCCTCGGCGGTCCCGACGACAGCCTGATCGGCAACGTCATCAAGCAGCAGTTTCTCGAGACGCGAGACTGGCCGTTCGGCAGCGTGCTCTCGATCGTGCTGACGGTGGCTGCCGTCGTGATCGCTGGGCTCGCTGCGTGGGTCGGCAGGCGCGGACTCGGCACGCCGTCATCGACGCAGGTGGCGCGTGCGTAAGAAGCCTGTCGGGCTCTGGATCGCCGCAGGAGCGGGTTACGCGTTCCTGTATATCCCGCTCGTCATCGTCATCGTCTACTCGTTCAACAACTCGCGGTTGAACGCCGAGTGGGTGGGCTTCACGCTCGACTGGTACGACAAGCTCTTCCACGACGAAGAGATGCTCGCCGCGGCCGGCAACTCGCTCGCGATCGCGCTCACTGCGAGTCTCGTGTCCACCGCGCTCGGTACGATGGCCGGCGTGGCGATGTACCGCTACAAGCTGCGGCTCCTGCCGCTGCTCGTGCTCACGCCCATCGCGATTCCGGAGATTCTGATGGGCGTGTCGCTGCTGATCTTCTTCGTGCTCGTCAACTTCACGCTGGGGCTCCTGTCGGTGACGCTCGCGCACATCGCGTTTTGCATCGGCTTCGTCGCGATCGTCGTGCGTGCACGGCTGGCCGGCATGGACGAAAGCCTTACGGAAGCCGCACGCGACTGTGGCGCGACGCCGTGGGAAGCGTTCCGCTACGTGACGCTGCCGCTGATCATGCCCGGGGTGATCGCCGGCGCGCTGATGGCGTTCACGCTGTCGATCGACGACTTCGTCATCACGTTCTTCACGGCGGGCGCAGGTACGGTAACGCTGCCGCTGCAGATCTACTCGATGATCAAGATCGCGGTGACGCCCGAGGTGAACGCCGTGTCGACGCTGTTGATGCTGCTGACGCTGGCGCTTATCATCGTCGCTTCACGGCTTTCGCCGAGTCTTCTTGGAGCCCCCGCGGAGAACCCATGAAACGGTTCGTTGCTTTCCTCGCATCGCTGGTCATCGCACTGCCGGCGTTCGCCGCCAAGGACGAGTTTCATCTCTACAACTGGAACAACTATCTCGCGCCCGAGACGGTCAAAGCGTTCGAGGACATGTGCAAGTGCACCGTCGTCCAGACCTACTACTCCGACAACGAGGAGCTCCTCGCGAAGCTCGCGGCCGGCGCCAAGGGTTACGACATGTACGTACCGACGTCGAACGCCGTTCAGGCGCTGATCAAGAACGGGCGCCTCAAGCCCATCGACAAGGCCGCGATCCCCAATCTCAAGAACATCGACCCGGCCTACCTCAATACGCCGTTCGATCCCGGCAACAAGTACTCGGTGCCGTACGCGATGTCGACGACGATCATCGGCTACAACGACGCGAAGATGAAAGAGCTCGGGCTGCCGACCGACACGTGGGCGGTGATCTTCGATCCGAAATACCTCGAGAAAGTGAAAGGCCGCGTCACCGTTCTCGACAGCGCGAGCGAGCTCTTCGCCGCTGCGCTGAAGTACCTCGGATATTCGGTGAACGACGTCGATCCGAGGCACTGGGACGAGGCGACCGCGCTCATCAAGAAGGCGAAGCCCTATTGGGCGGCGTTCAACGCGTCGTCGTACATCAAGGAATTGACCGTGGGCAACATCTGGCTCGTCCACGGCTACTCGAATGACATCTTCCAGGCGAACCTCGACGCGCAGGCGGCGGGCCGTCCGTTCAAGATCCTGCAGGGAATGCCGAAGGAGGGCGCCGTCCTTGCCGTCGACAATATGGTGATCGACAAGAACGCGCCGCGCCCCGATCTCGCGCTCAAATTCATGAACTTCATGCTCGACGGCAAGAACTCAGCCGAGGGCGTGACCAATCTGATCGGCTCCGGGAATCCGAACGTCGACGCCGTCAAGTACATCAAGCCCGAGATTCTGAAGAACAAGGCGATCTTCCCCGACAAGGAGGTCGCGGCGAAGCTCGAGCAGCTGCAGGACCTGACCGGCCCGCAGCGGCGGCTGCGCAACAAGTTGTGGACCGAGATCAAAGCGGGTCGCTGAAAGCGCACTCGCGGCTTCCGCACTTTCTCGCGACGCTTTACGGTTTGGCGATCGCGTACGCAAGCCTGCAGCCCTTCGCAAACTGGGTGGCGCTGCCTCCCGGCACGCCCTATTTCCTGATCGCGTCCTGGCCGCCGCGGTGGGTCCGCTACGACGTCGCAACGAACCTTCTCGCCTACCTTCCGTTCGGATTCTTTGTCGCGCTGATTCCGCAACGGCTTCGTGCCGTTGCGAGGCTCGCGACCGCCACCGCCGCGGCTGCATTGCTGTCGCTGGCGATGGAAACCTTGCAGCAGTATCTGCCGATGCGCGATGCGAGCGTGGCCGATCTGCTGGCGAACACCGCCGGCGCGGCCGCCGGCGGAGCGTTAGCCGTTGCATTCGCGCGATCGTCGGCAGCTAGGAGCGTGATCACCGAGGCGCGCGAGCGCTGGTTCCTGCCGGGCCCCGTCGGCGACCTCGGGCTCGCGCTGCTCGCGATATGGCTCGCCGTCCAGGTCAATCCCGGCATTCCGCTGTTCGCCACGATGTACGATCTCACGCCGCCGGCCGGGACGCCTGTGCCACCGACCGATGTGGCGGCAACGCTCGTCGAGGCTGCGCATAGCGCGTTTCAGCTGCTAGGCGTGGGACTGTTCCTCGCACTGCTGCTGCGCGAGCGCCGCTATGTCGCCGGCGCAGCGCTGCTGCTGGTCGGCGCAGCAACGCTCGTCAAGGGTATCGCCGCGACGATATTGCTCAAGCCCGCCGCCTGGGATAACTGGCTCGCACCCGGCGTCTCACTCGGTGTGGCCGCCGGGACGCTGCTGCTCTCGATGGCGATCTGGCTCCCGCGGCCGGCGCAGGTCACCCTCGCCGCGATCGCGCTTCTTTCCTCGCTGCTTGCGACGGTGTTCGCGCCGGATCTCGTGTACGCGCGAGCGCCGATGGGACTATTCAATGGCCCCTACGGACACCTGCTCAACTTCAACGGCCTCACTCACACGGTTCTGCTGGTGTGGCCGGCAGTCGCGAGCGTGTTCCTGCTCGCTCTGGCGGGCCGCCCGGGCTGGGGCGAGCCCGCTTGAGCTGCGGCGAGCCTCGCGTGCGCGACCGCCCCAGGACATTGGATCATGACGATTGCCGCTGAGCGCAGCGCAGGTCCGTTCTCGATCATCATCCCGACCTGGAACAACCTGCGCTATCTGCAGCTCGCGGTCGAGAGCCTGCGCAGACATTCGACGCGTGCGCACCAGCTGATCGTCCACGTCAATGACGGGAGCGACGGCACGCTCGACTGGATCGAGCGCGAGCGCATCGAGCATACGGCGACGAATACGAACGTCGGCATCTGCGACGCGGTGAACCGCGCTGCGGTGCTCGCGCGGACCCGCTATGTGATGTATCTGAACGACGACATGGTCGCGGCGCCGGGCTGGGACGTCGCTTTCGACCGGGCGCTCGCGCGCGTCGAGGTGCATCGGCTCTTCATGCTGTCGGGAACGATGATCGAGCCGACGGCCAGCGGCAACCGCTGCAATGTGGTGGCCGATTTCGGCCGCGATCCGGACGGCTTCGACCTCGGCGAATTCGCGCGTGCGGCGCCACGGCTCGTGCGCCGTGACTGGCTTGGCGCGACATGGCCACCCACGCTGGTGACGCACGCCGCATGGAACGAGGTCGGCGGTTACAGCATGGAGTTCTCGCCCGGCATGAGCAGCGACAACGATTTTTCGATGAAGCTCTGGGAAGCGGGCTGTCGTGTTTTCTTCGGCGTCGGCGATGCGCTCTTCTACCACTTCGCCAAAGTATCGACGGCGCGCATGCGCAAGAACGACGGGCGTCGGCAATTCCTGTTGAAATGGCGGATGACGCAATCGGCGTTCGACCGCTACTTCCTGCGCAGAGGACAGCCGGTACCGAACGCAGAGAACGGAATCGTCGTCGGCGAGCCCCGACGCTCGCCGCGCCTCGCGCTCGAGCGGATCAAAGCCCTGGCGAAACGCCTGCTGGGATGAGAAGCGTCTGCGCCGCATCGATCACGGCCGCCGGGCTCAATGCGTCGAGACAGGCACTGAAGCTCGAACGGTCGCGCTCGCAGCCTTCACGCTGACACGGCACGCACGAGAGCGAACGCTCCTGCAACAGCACGACGTTGCCGCGCCGCTGAGCTGCGGAGACCTTTGCGTACGGCGCATCGAGTCCCCCACGCGGAATCGGTCCCCATAGCCGCGGATCGGTCGGACCGAACAGAACGACGGTCGGCGTGCCGCACACGGCCGCGAGATGCGACGTCGCCGTGTCGGGCCCGACATACAGTGCGGCGTTTCTGAGGAGATCGGCGGTCTCGCCAAAGCGAAGGCGCCCGCCGAGATCGACCACCGGCACCGTGCATTCCATGAGAACTTCGCCGACATAGCGGCGCTCGTCGGCGGCGCCGCCGCCCGACACGACGATCCTCAGCTCGCGTGCGCGCAGCCACTCGAGGAGCGCGCACCATCCCTCGATGTGCCAGCGCTTGTAGCGAAAGCGCGGAGCGAAGTTGACGACCGCATAGCGTTCGCGACGCACATCGAAGCCAACGCGTGCGCTCAGCTGTGCCGCGCTCAAACGCGCCGTAGGCGCGACGGGTTCGGCGACGAAAGGCAGCGCCAGCGCTTCGGCGAGACGCCGGTACGCGTCGAGGCGTTGCTGGTCTGGGGCGAAGTTAACGCCTTGGTCGAGCAGCGGCGTCTTCCACCACCGTGCGAGCGGCTGCGGCGGAACGAGGCCGACGCGCCGCGATGCGGCAAGAGCCCCATACAAGTACGGACGGTCGCCCGTCTCGGCGACCACCGCGAGGTCGTAGCGACGCCACAGCCGCTTCGCGAAGGCGGCGTGCGCGGTCGGACTCGGCCGCGGCGCGACGCTCAGCACATTGTGGACGTCGGGATTGCCTTCGAGGATGGCGGCCGCGCCTTCGGTTGCCAGCACATCGATCGTCGCGCCATCGAATCCGCGAGCGAGAGCGCGTATGAGCGGTGTCGTGAGCAGCAGATCGCCGAAGTAGCGCAGCGATACGACGAGGACCGATTCAGGCCGGTTCATCTCGGCGCGGCGGCGACCTGCGGTAGCCCGCGAACAGCAACGCGCTCATGTAGACGAAGAACAGCCCCTCGGCATGATCGATGAGCGTGGACGAGAGGACGCTCGCGACGACCATCGTGATCACGAAACCGCGCGCCGCCGCCTGTTCGAACCGGTCCGGCAGGCGCGCTGCCGCCCACCATTGCGTCGCAAATACGCAGATCAGCACGACGAGGCCGGCGAGGCCGAATTGCGCAACGATCATAAGGAACTCGTTGTGCGGGTTCTTGGTCGGCGGATCCCCCGTGCGATGGGCAAGCGCGGCATACGCTTCCGCGAAACCGCCGGTACCTACTCCGAACACCGGATTGTCGCGGATCACTTCGAGCGTATTGCGCAGGTATTCGAGACGCAGTCCGATCGAGTTCGTCAGATCCGGCATCGCGCCGGTGCGCCATTGCTGCAGCTGGTCGTCGGCGAGCGTAATCCGCTTGTGCAGCATCGTGTCGGGCGACAGGAACACGATGACGGCGAGCACGCCGACCGCGACACCGGCGATGGCGAATCCTTTCGCGCCGAGCTGTCGATACAGGAAATACGTCAACAGCACGACGAGCACGATATGCCCCGTGCGTCCGGGCACCATCACGAGCACGTTGGCCACAGTGGCCGCGCACAGCACGCCGAGCACGATCCGCGCGCGTCGCGTCTTCGCGTCCACAGCGGCGAGCGCGAACAGGAATGCAGCAAACGCCATGAACACGTTGTGCGTGATATGTGCCTTGAAGGCGACGGGGTCGGATTGCGTTCCCTTGAGCCATGCCGTCACGAGCAGACCGGACCAGATCAGATACGACAGGATGAGCGTCACAACCATCGACGTCTGGAACGCGCCAATGCCGCGGCGCCGCCATGACGCATCGCGCATCAGCGGTATCACCGCGGGAATCAGCAGCAGGCGCGCACCCTTCGACACGGTGTCGCGAACCTCGGAATCGCTGCCAATCGTGTAAAAAGTACCGGCGAGGTACAGCGCGAACAGCGCGATTGCGGTGATCGCGACGGGATGGTCGCGGATTCCTTCGAACTTCTCGCGATAGCCGCCGCCAAACAACCAGCAGCCGCCGATGACGGCGAGCAGGATATTGTCGAGCGCGACCGAAACGGGGATCGAAAATCCAAGGATCACAACGAGCCACCGGACGACATCTTCGGCGGCCGCGCGATTCCAGCGCGTCGTCCTGGTCACGGCGGAAGGAGCCGACCCATTGGCGCGTGCGAGAAGCGGATCGAGCATGGGGAAAGGTGGCAGGGAACGAGCGGAAGCTCACTGCTCGAGCCGCTTCCGGTCACGATTATATCGCCAGCGACGCTTGTTACGACGCGAGCGTACGTGCGGCCAACGTCACTGGCATAATTGATGGCGTGCTACCGACCGGGATGATGCAAGTCCGCTCTTCCCGGCGTGCGCGCCTTCCACGATTCGCCGCGCGCGACCTTCACGCCCTTCGAACGCGATGCAGGACGTTCCTTTAGCGGTACTGACCGCAACGCTGTGCTGTTATTGGATCGGCGTCGGCGCGATGATCATCCGCGTCCGCCGGAAGATGCGTCGCAGCGCGGCCGCGGGGGCAAGTGAGCGGTTCGAGCGTTTCAACCTGATGTGGCTCGTGTGGCTCGCGCTGGTCGCTGCATGGATTGGCATTCCATGGGCAACGCTCACGCGCTCCTCCATAGTTCCGTCGCTGCCCGAGTTTGCGACGGCCGAGCCGGCGTACGTCGCGCTGCGCTGGATCGCCGCCGTGATTGCGGTGGCCGCGCTCGCGCTGACCATTCAATGCTGGCGGCGCATGGGTAACAACTGGCGGATGGACGTCGGCGTTGCGACGAAGGCGCCGCTCATCACCGACAGCCTGTTCGCGCATATCCGGCATCCGATTTATGCGTTCAGCATGCTGCTGATGCTGTGCACGCTCGCGATCGTGCCAACGCTGCCGATGCTCGTCGTCGCCGCGCTCCACATCACGATGATGAATGCGAAGGCGCGCAGCGAAGAGCGCCACCTGCTCGCCGTTCACGGCGACGCGTACGCGCGCTACGTTCGCGCGTCCGGACGATTCTTTCCTCGGCTGCGACCACCGCAGGGTTGACCATCCAATGCGCGCATCGAGTGCGTTCGCGTGCGTTCTGGGCTTGGTTGCGATTCTTGGCACTCCCACGCCCGCGCGCAGCCTCGCGGCGACGAGCGACACGCAGGCCGTAGACGTCGATCCGCAGATCTATCAGAGACTGCGCGCGCTCGATCCGACACGAATCAGCGCGCGTGACGTGAGCGAAGTCCTCGCACGCGTGCCCGCGCCGCGAATCATTCTCCTGCAGGGAAGCGGCCTCGGTCCCGTCACGATGGAGCCGTTCGGCGAATTCCTGATCGCGATGGGCTACCCTGCCGACAAGGTCAGGAGTCCGCGCGACGGCCGGCTGTCGCAGTCGAGCTACATGGACAGCCAGCGGCTCGCCGGAATGATCGCCTGGTACTACGAGAACGAAGGGCTGCGACCTGTATTGATCGGCCACAGCCAGGGCGGCATGCTCGTGGTGCGAGTGCTGTACGAATTCGCGGGCGATTTCTCCGGCTCGATCCACGTGTGGAACCCCATTACCGATCAGGCCGAGCAGCGGACCACGATCGTCGACCCCTCCACCGGCGAAGTGCGCCCCGTCGTCGGCTTGCGGCTCCGCTACGCGGCGGCGATCGCCACCGGAAAGCTGCCTCGACTGCTGTCGGGGCAATGGGCGATGATCCCGCGACTGCGGCGCATTCCCGACACCGTCGAGGATTTCACCGGTTACACACTCGAATGGGATTTCATCGCCGGCGATTTTCCCGGAACTGAGCCCTACACGGCGATCGGCACCGCTTCTGTGCGCAACGTGACGCTGCCGGGAAATTATTCGCATATGGGGCTTCCGCTCACCGAGCACCTCGCGGCCAACGCGGTGACGCGTGCATGGATCGACGCGTACATTCCCGGCGCGACGGCTGCCGTGCCCGCAAATCGCGACATAGACACCTCGAATCTCATTCACGCTGCCGACATCTGGTACAGCGTAAAGAGAAATTGGTGCTTGAGCGCGCAGCGCCGACTCGAAGCGACGCGCATGACGCAGTGAAGGGCCGGCTCAATCTGTTTCAGGCGGCGATGCTGCGCTGGCGAGCGCTGCATCCGTACAACGCCGTGCATGCGGTGCGGATCGACGGTTCGCTCGACAGAGCACGCTTGTCGGCGCTGATCGACAGCGAGCTCGAGCACCTCGGTCTCACCGGCTTGACGCTCGATGCAACGCGGCAGCGCTACGAATATGCGGGAGGCCCGGGGCATGCACCGCTCGACGTCGTCGACGGCGGCGACGAGCCGTTGCAGGCGCTTCAACAGGAAATCGAACGCGCGCTGAACGTGCCTTTTCCGCCCGACGGCCCTCTGGTGCCGTTCCGTTTTCTGGCGGTCGACGCGCGCACGTCGTTCATCCTGGCGCTCACGTACGATCACTGGATCGCCGCCGGAGATTCGATCGTCATGCTCATGAACGGACTGTGGAGCGCGTATCGAACCGCGTCGCCGCGGCAGCCCCGGCCGCTCCACCTTTACCCGGCTACGACAGGCCGGCTCTTCCGCATGCATGCGGGCGCGATGATTCGCGGCATCCCCCGTGTGCGCGAGATGGCCGCGAGCGCCCGGCGTTCGATGCGCGCCCGCTATCCCGGCGGTACGGATCCTCGCAACGGCTTCCATTACACGCGGCTCGAGGCGTCCGACTTTGCAGCGATCGTTCGGTCGGCCAAAGCATGGGGCGTTACCGTCAACGACCTGCTCATGGCGATACTGATGCAGGCGCTCGAGCCGGTTGTCGGCGAGCGTCCGTCAGCCAAACGCCGACGCGAAATTGCGGTGGCATCGATCGTGAATGTTCGGCGCGATTTCGGCTACGATGCGCTGACGTTTGGGCAGTTTCTGAGCTCCTTCCGGGTGGCGCACCCGCTGCCGCCGGGAATCACGTTGCAGCAACTCGCACGCGATATCCACGTCGAGACCGCGCGTGTCAAGGATGAAAAACTTTATATGCAGACGCTGATCGGTATTGCGGCGATCGGCGCATTCTGGCGTTTTCTCTCGCCGGCACAACGCCAGGGCTTCCACGCGAAGCATTACCCGGCTTGGGGCGCCGTCTCTACCGTCAATGTGGATCCGCTGTGGGAAGAGGCGGGCGGCACGCTGCCGCCTCCGGAGTACGTGCGCGCCGTCCCGACGGGTCCGCTCACGCCGATCGTTGTAGCGGCGACGACGAGCGCGGGCGTGCTGCACGCAGGAATATCGTACCGAACGACGGCGTTCTCCGTTGCGGACGTCGAGTCGATCGCGGCACGAATCGTCGACCGCGCCCGCCATCTCGACGCATGAAGCCGATCTCGCGCCGTTTTGCGTTCACTGCAGTCGTGCTCTGCACGATGCTCGCCGGCTGCGCGATGGATCCGCCGTTGCCGCCGCCCGATCCGATCGAAACGGCGGTCAAACCGACGAAGGACAGCGTGCTGCGCTCGATCGCGCTGGACCGTGCGCTCGAAGACCGGATCCTCGCGCTCAATCCGGATCGTATTTCTGAAGCCGACGTTGCCGACACGCTGTCGAAAGCGCCCGCGCCGCACATCATGCTGCTGCACGGCGGCGTCTACCCGGTGCACGTGATGATGGAGTCGACGGGCAAGTTCCTCGTCAAGATGGGCTATCCCGAGGCGAGAATTCGCAATCCACCCGACGGACGCTGGTCGTACAGTCCGTACGAGGACAGCACCCATCTCGCGGGACTTCTCGCGTGGTACTACGAGCACGAAGGCGTGCGACCGATGATGATCGGCCACAGCCAGGGCGGTATCCAGGCGGTGAAGATCCTGTACGACCTCGCGGGTCAGTGGGGGAAATCGCTTCCCGTGTTCAATCCCTACACCCAGAGCGTGCTCGACCGCACGACGATCGTCGATCCGCTCACGGGCGTCGACCGGCCCGTCGTCGGTGTCGTCCTGTCGCTCACGTCGACGGTCGGCGCGGGAGGGATGACGCTGTTCATGCCCAACCAGTGGAGCATGCTCGACAAGATGTACACGATCCCCGATAGCGTCGTCGAATACACCGGCTACGCGATGGACCTCGACCCGATCGGCTGGAAGGGGACGTACAATGCAAACGGGACGGCGGTCGTGCGCAACGTGCAGCTTCCGTTCGGCTACAACCACCTCACTACCCCCTACGTCGATCCGCTTGCTGTTGACAAGGCGGCCAGGGATTGGATCAACGCGTACAACCCGGCGGGACCGAATCCGGACCCGCCGCAAGGCTCGTTCGGCTATGGAGTGTTCTGGGCCGCCGACGTCTGGTGGGACGTCAAGAAGCACTGGGCGCTCGAAGCACAACGGCTGATCCGCGCAAAGCGCGCCGCCCTCGGTTCGTCCTGACCGCCGGGGTAAAATAACGGTTTTGCCCGCCGCGGCAGTCGCGCGGGGCCGCACCTTCCCGGAACGGAACAGGACTCCCAACATGTCTGCGGCGTTGGCCGGCAAAGTGGCGCTCGTCACCGGTGCGGCGCGCGGCATCGGACGCGCGACGGCGCTGAAGCTCGCCCGCGCCGGGTGTGACGTCGCGGCCAACTACTACAACAGCGCCGATGAGGCCGAAGCGCTCTGCAACGAGATCCGCAAGCTCGGACGCAAAGCCGTCGCGATCCAGGGAAGCGTCGGCGTGCCCGATTCGGTCGATGAGATCCTCGCCGAGATCGGCAAGCATTTCGACCGAGTCGACATCCTTGTGAGCAACGCAGCCTCGGGCGTGCTCAAGCCGACCGTCGAGATGACGCTCAAGCACTGGCGCTGGTGCATGGAAACCAATGCGCTCGCGTTGAACCTCCTCGTCCAGCGCGCGCTGCCGCTCATGAAGGACGGCGCGAGGGTGATCGCATTGTCGTCGCTCGGCGCGCAACGCGCGATGCCGGGCTACGGGTTCATTGGTGCGTCGAAGGCTGCGCTCGAATCGCTGGCGCGCGCGCTCGCGCAGGAGCTCGGACCGCGCGGCATTCGCGTGAACGTCGTGAGCGCGGGGGTCGTCGATACCGATGCGCTCGCCTATTTTCCGAACCGCGAGGAGCTCCTCGCCGATTTCGCGCGGCGAAATCCCGCCGGCCCGACGCTCACGCCCGATAACGTCGCCGACGCGATCTATCTGTTGTGTCTTCCCGAAGCGGCGATGATCAACGGTCACACGCTGGTGGTCGACGGCGGCTTCGCGATCTCAGGTTAGCGCGTCCCGGATGAAGATCGATGCGGGGTTCGCAGGCAAGGCTGCCATCGTCACCGGCGGCAGCCGCGGCATCGGCCGCGCGATCACGCTGCTGCTCGCGTCCGAAGGCGCCGACGTGACGTTCTTCTATCGCGATACCGCAGCGGCCGAGGAAGTGGTCGCCACCGCACGTGCCGCAGGAAGCTCGATCTCGTCGATGCAGGTCGATGTCCGCGACTCGAAGGCGTGCGCCGCATCAGCGGAGGCGGTGGCCGAGCGCTGCGGCAGGATCGACATCCTCGTCAACAACGCGGGCACGATCCGCGATAATCCGCTGTCGGCATTCGAAGACGAGGATATCGCCGTCGTGCTCGACACCAACGTCACCGGCGTCTTCAACGTGACGCGTGCCGTCGTGCCGTACATGATCGCGCAACGATCCGGGCGCATCGTCAACATCAGCTCGGTGTCGGGCGAAAAAGGCGGCCGCGGGCAAACCAACTACGCCGCGAGCAAGGGCGCGATCAACGCGTTCACGCGAGCGCTCGCGGTCGAGCTCGCGCCGCGCAAGATCAACGTAAACTGCGTCGCACCCGGCGTCATCGACACGGAAATGTCGGCCGACCTTCGCGAAGCCGCCGATGCGGAGGTGAAGGCGCGCATCCTGCTCCGGCGTTACGGCAAGCCGGAAGAGGTCGCCTACGCAGTGTGGTTCCTCGCCTCGTCGTACGCCGACTACGTGACGGGGCAGGTGTGGAGCATCGACGGCGGATTCAAGATGGAGTGACGGGAGCGCTCAATATGGCACAAGCGGAAATCACCAAGGACGAAATCGACAAGGTCTATCCGACGGTCGCGGCGACGGTCGCCGACGCGCTCGGGTGCGACGAAGACGAAGTGACGCCGCAGGCGTCGCTGATCGAGGATCTGAATGCCGAGTCGATCGACTTCCTCGACATCGTCTTTCGCCTCGAGCGCGCGTTCAAGATCAAGATCCCGCGCGGCAAGATCGTCGAGAATGCGCGCGGCGCACTGACCGAAGCCGAGTTCGAGCACAACGGCATCGTCACCGAAGCGGGCTTCAGCCAGCTCCGCGCGTACCTGTCCGAAGTGCCGGCCGAGCGCTTCAAGAATCCGACGAAGGTGAAGGACATCCCGCGTCTTTTCACCGTCGAGACATTCTGCAAGCTGGTCGTGCTCGCGCAGCGCCAGGCGCAAGCCGCGGCGTGAGATGAGCGGCTCCCGCCGCGCGTCCGGTTCCCCCGGCATGTCCGATCACTTCGCCGCTTTCTCGTTCGTCGATCGCATCACCGAGTTCGAGCCGGGAAAGCGCGCTATCGGCCGCTATCACGTTCCGGTTCAGGTCGCGGCGTTTCCGTCGTGCCTCGTCGCCGAGGCGGTGGGCCAGCTCGCCGCGTGGACGGCGATGGCGCACATCGGCTTTCGCGGCCGGCCCGTTGCAGCGCTCGCGACGGAGACGCGCTTTCACGGCGACGTCGGACCCGGCGACGTGCTTTCGCTTGCGGTCGACGTCGACAGCTGCGACGACGAAGCGGTCGCCTATTCCGGTACCGCGCAGGCACGCGGCTCGACGGTCATCGAGTTGATTCACTGCCTCGGGCCGATGCTTCCAGTCGAGGATTTCGACGCCCCGGAAGCGATGGCCGCGCGGCTCGAAGTGCTTCGCGGCGCCGGCGCGAAGCCCGGCGCATTTCGCGGCGTCGTTCCACCGCGAATCGATCGTCACGGCGGTGAACCGGGGCGCTCGGCGAGCGCTACGCTGCATGTTCCCGAGAACGCGCCGTTTTTCGGCGACCATTTTCCGCGACGCCCCGTCTTTCCGGCCACGCTCTTGCTCGACGCGCAAATCGGTCTCGCGATGAGCGTCGCGCGCGAAGCGACGTGGCCGCCGGGTACGAGACCACTGCCCGCGCGTATGACGCACGTGAAGATGCGCTCGTTCATGCCACCGGGCGCCACGTTGGAGCTCGGCGCCGAGCTCGCGCCCAACGACGGCTCGAGCGCGACGATCCGCTTGAGCGCGCAACTCGACGGCAAGACGGCGGCAACCGCACGTCTGGAGGTTACTGCAGCATGAGCGATACGCCGAAACGCAGACGCGTCGCCATCACCGGCATCGGTCTCGTCACGCCGGTCGGCAACGATGTCGCTTCGACCTGGCAGGCGCTGCTCGCCGGCCGCAGCGGTGGCGCCGCGATCACCAAGTTCGATGCAAGCGGCTTTCCGACCCGGATTGCTGCGGAGGTGAAGAACTTCCGGGCCGACGAACTGATCGGCGATCGCAAGGTGTTGAAGTACACGAATCCATCGCACCGCTTCATGCTGGTCGCCGCCGAGCAGGCGATTCGCGACGCCGGCATCCGTCCGACGCCCGAGAACGGCGCGCGCTGGGGCTGTGCGGTCGGCGCGGGCATGATGACGTCGGAGTACGACGATCTCGTCGTCACGCACGAGCACAGCGCTGCCGACGGCCAGGTTCACACCGACAAGCTGCTCAGCGATCCAACTGCCAACGATCCGATGATCTTTTGCCGGAGCCAGGCGACCGCGGGCATCGCGTTGCTGACGCGCCGCTACGGAATTCAGGGCTACGCGACATCGGTGCACACCGCGTGCGCATCGGGCGGCCAGGCGCTCGGCACCGCGCTGAAGCTCATCCGCCGTGGCGCCATCGACTATGCGCTCGCGGGCGGCTTCGACTCGATGATCAGCCCGATCGGCCTCTCGGGCTTCTGTCTTCTGTCCGCACTCTCCACCGACAACGACACGCCGCAGCGCGCGAGCCGCCCGTTCGACGCGACGCGCAACGGCTTCCTGCTCGGCGAAGGCGCCGGCTTTCTCGTGCTCGAAGAATGGAACGCGGCGCGCAAGCGTGGCGCACGGATCTACGCGGAGCTGGCGGGCGACGGCAATTCGCTCTCGTCATACCGGATCACCGACTCGCCGCCGGATGGCGACGGACCGATCCAGGCGATGCGCGCGGCACTGAAGGATGCCGGCGCCGCGACGACCGATGTCGATTACCTGAACGCGCACGGCACGTCGACGGGGATGAACGATCGCAGCGAGACCGCGGCTACGCGCGTCGTGTTCGGCGACGATGTGATGCGCGTCAACGTGAGCTCGACCAAGAGCACGATGGGGCATTTGATCGCCGCCGCCGGCGCGGTCGAGGTCGCCGTCTGCGCGCTTGCCATCGATCGCGGCGAGATGCCGGTCAATGCGAACCTCGTCGAGCGCGATCCCGACTGCGATCTCAATTTCGTCACCGGCGCGCCGCGCCGCCAGCGCGTTCGCGTTGCGATGTCGAATTCGTTCGGCTTCGGGGGATCGAACAGCTGTGTCGTCGTACGCAATCCCGAGGAGGTCGACGGTGCCGGCGGCAGGGCCTGAGCGGAGCGATCGCGCATGAGGGGTACCGGCAGGATCGTTGTGACCGGCAGCGGCGCCGTGTGCGCCGCCGGAATGTCGCCCGACGAGATTCTCGAATCGGTGCGCTCGGGGCGTTCATCGATACGCCCGATCCAGCAGTGGGATACGACGGATTGGCCGTGCCGAATCGCCGGCGAGATCGCAGACTTCAACCCGCGCGCGCTCGTCGACGACAGAAAGCTGCACAAGCTGATCCGGCGCACCGACCTTCTCGGCCTCTATGCGGCGGGAAAGGCGATCGAACGCTCCGGGATCGTCGCCTATCGCGGCACGCTGGACGATGCAGCCGCCGCGGTCTACAGCGATCGCACCGGCGTCTACGTCGGCTCGGGCGCCGGCAACTACGAGAACCAGTACGACTACTTTCCGCTGATGACGGCGGCGAAGAACGAGCTCGAGGAATTCGGGCGCGAGCTCTCGAACAACGTGAACCCGATGTGGCTGCTGCGCACGCTGCCGAACAACGTGCTCGGCCACATCGGCATCAAGCACAACCTGAAGGGCGCCAACGCGTGCATCACCAATCACAGCGTCGGCGGCACGCTCGCCGTGATCGAGGCATTCGAGGCGCTGCGTACCGGCGAAGCCGACCGCGCGGTCGCCGTCGGTCATGAAACGCCGATCGAGCCGCAGATGATCCTCTACTATCAGCGGATGGGATTGATCGCATCGGAGGCGCTCTATCCGTTCGACACGCGTCACGACGGTAGCTTGTTCGGCGAAGGCGCGGGGGCGCTCATGCTCGAGACCGAAGCGTCGGCGCATGCTCGCAACGCCGCGGTCATCGGTGAAGTGCTCGGCGGCGGCTACGCGTGCGAAGCGCTGGGCCTCACCGACATTCGCGACGACGGCGATGGTCTCGTGCGGGCGATTCGGCAGGCGCTCGCCGATGCAGGAATCGGCGCCGCCGATGTCGGAATGATCGTCGCGCATGCGAACGGAACGCCGCAATCGGATCGGTCGGAGGCCGCCGCGTTGCGCACGGTCTTCGGGCCGTCGCTGCCGCCCATCACGGCATTCAAGTGGGCAATCGGTCACACGATCGCGGCGGCCGGCATCATCGAAACGCTGCTCGCGCTCGCGGCGCTCGCAGCTGGTGAAGTGCCCGGCATCGCCAACCTCACGGAGCTCGATCCGGCGTGCGCCGGATTGCCGGTATCGTCGGCGCCGCAGAAGCCCGCGAGCAATACCGCGCTGGTCCTGTGCCGCGGTTTCGCGGGAACCGACGCCGCGCTCATCGTTCGCGGGCGCTAGCGGGGCGCTCACTCCGGTGTAGCCGATGGTCGATGCCCCCGCACCGGCCGGCCGCTGCGGCATCGACTCGGTCGAGATTGCGCGCATCGAGCGGCTGCTGGCCGAGACGCCGGCCGCAGATCTCGTGAAGCTTTTTTCGGCGACCGAGCTCACGGAGAGCGGCGATGGGCCAGGTCGCGCAGCGAGCCTGGCCGCACGCTTCGCCGCAAAGGAAGCGTGTCTGAAGCTCTTTCCCCGCGAGACCGCGTCGGGCGAGATCGTCGCCGCCGACTTTTCGGTCGCAACCGACAATTACGGTGCGCCGCAGGTCGTCTGTTCGCCGCGCGCCTCCGACGTGCTGGGTCGTTATCGGATCGGGTCGATTGCGCTGTCACTGACGCACGATCGCGTGAGCGCTTCAGCGCTTGCTGTTGCGCAATCGTCGCCGATCGTGCCTCCGCTTTCCGGACGATTGCTCTACCGCCTGCTGCCGCTGCGCCGCGCGGTCATGCTCGCGAATCTGCGGCGCGTCTACGGGAGCACGCTTTCCGAAATGGAAATCGTTGCGCTCGCGCAGGCGCATTACGCGCATCTGTGGCGGCTTGCCGGCGAGTTCCTGAAATTTCGCTGGCTGTCGGGCGCGAAGAAAGCGGCGCTCGTGCGCATCGAGAACGTCGATATGTTCATCGAGACATTTCTACGAGGCAAAGGCGTCCTCGTATTGACAGGGCATTTCGGCAATTGGGAGGTCGCGACATTGGCCGGCCTCACGCATTATCCGGAAGTGCGCGGGCGCTTCCATTTCGTGCGACGTCCGATCAAGCCGGCCTGGCTCGATGCGCTGGTGACGAAGCGCTTCGAGCAGGGCGGTTTCGGCGTGATCGGCAAGCGCGGCTCGCTCGATCAGATCCTCGATTTACTCGGCCGCGGTGACGTGATCGTCTTTCCGTTCGATCAGCATGCAGGACCGCCCGACGGCATCGAAGTCGATTTGTTCGGGTATCCGGCATGGACGTTCAAAAGCCTCGCGATCATCGCGATGGCGACGGGTGCACCCGTGATGCCGGCGACGAGCTGGCGCGAGGCGGATGGCCGCCATGTGCTGCGGTTCAACGAGCCGATGCTTCCGATCGAGTCGGAAGATCCGAACGAGGCGATCCGGCTCAACACGCGCGCGTACAACGCAGCGCTGGAGAAACTCATCCTCGCGCGGCCCGAGCAGTGGTACTGGGTGCATCGAAGGTGGAAGAAGGCAGCGCCCCGGAGACGGCCGCGAGCGCTGCGCTAGCGATTTCCTCGCTGTTTCGCTTGCAGCATGCATTGGACGATGAGCATCGCACTTCGCTGCGATTCTCTTATTGGAATAACAGGTCCCAGAGCCCGAACTCGCCCTCGCGCTGAAATCTGAGCGAGCCCAATAGCGGACCGTCGAGCTTGCCCTCGAGCTTGTAGTGGATCTTGGTGACCGGACCCCACGTCAGCATCCCCAGCGCCTGTAACCCGATGCGCAACATCGAGACCGTCACCGGTACTCCGATGATCGTCTCGCCGAAACGAGGGATCGTGCCACGCTCGCCGCTCACGCCGGTGGCGAACGTCTTGCCCTGAACGTCGAGCTTCACGTAGACACCGGTGTATTCGACCGGCGCGTCGTTCGGGTTCTGAACGCGAAGCTTGACGAGCATCCGGGCTTCGAGACCTTCTCCCGGAAGCGATTCGATATCGGCGACGTTGACCTGAAGCGGATCGCGGCCCGGCATGCCGGCGCAGCCCGCCAAAACGAACGCGGCAACGATCAACAGAAGGGTTAGCGACGAGCGCCGCATCGGCGTGTCCCGAGTATTGCCGTGGTGCATTCTATAGAGAAGCCGCAGTTGGGCATGCCGTACCACATCGAATCGACAACGTGTTCGCTGAGGAATATCCTAAGCGGCAGCGGCTCGCGCGCCATGGAATCGATTTCAACCATCGATGCCGCGGGAAATGCGCTGCCGTGGCCGGCGCACCGGACGTCAGGGTGGACGTGAGCGCGCTCGAACTGCGAAAGCGCTCCGTAATCCGCTTACCTTGCGGTTGCCTTACGGTGGGCGGCGCTTCCGGCTGCTTGCTGCAAACAACAGTGCCCGCGTGTGTAGCGCAGTGCGCGCGGCAGTAGCACAATCACTGCCCCTCCAATCGATTTCGAGGTGAAACCATGGACACGAACCGCCGCAGCGTCATCCTGCGCTCAATCCTTTGCATGGCTTTGGCCGTGCTCGCTTCGTCGGTCGTGTTTGCGCGAGGACCGAACGGTCTCGCCGATGTAACGATCCTCGCGACCGGCGGCACGATCGCAGGCACCGGCGCTACAAGCACGACACTTTCCAGCACATTGGGATCCTAAGCTTAGAATTCCACGTGGACAAGTTGTCG
>JADMIO010866666.1_pt1 | contig 75761 bp, 79 predicted proteins | sample 8958161 | NCBI WGS metagenome assembly JADMIO01 (sample SAMN16585339, study PRJNA669376) | soil metagenome | isolation source: Crop rotation soil | place: USA: Cullars Rotation, Alabama | collected 2011
GCCGCGACTTCAAGTCACGTGAATTCCAAGCTTCGGATCCCACTGTGCTGGAAAGCGAACTCGACGTCAAAGTTCCAAAGGCGTCCGCCGCAAAAGAGAAAAGCGCACCGGTGGGGGACGTTGTGGTCAATGTGAAAGCTGACGGGAACGTTGTCGTCAATCGCAGAACGTTGAGCACGGCCGAGTTGACCGACTTATTGAAGAATCTGGTCCAGTTGAATTCCGAGCAAGCCGTGATTATTCGCGGTGATGAAGCAGGCGCATATAAAAATATCATCGGGGTGTTAAACATCTGCACGGAAGCTGGAATTACTAACGTCGCCTTCGCGACCGCAAAATGAAGAATGCGCTCAGCGCGGCCGGTCTGATCGGACTGGCGATAGGGTTTTATTTCGTCGAATCGCTCCAGGCCCAGCAACGAGCGCCCGCGCTACCACCACCGCAACCTCAGCCGTCTCCCCAAGTTCAACGTGCCTTGCCGGCTGACGAATCGCCGTCGCCCCCGTCCTCAACGCCGGCCGCTCAAACTGATCAGCCGGAGAAACGGCAACTGGAATATGCCAATGCCCTGTTTACCCGAAAACTCTACGATCTCGCGATCCCAGAATATCAAAAGTACCTGGACAATTATCCGGGTGTTCCCGGACGCGCCAATGCTTACTTTTCGTTAGGCGAATGTTATCGCAATCAAGGCAAGGCTTCGACCGCGCGAACAAACTTTCAGCGCGTCCTGAACGATTATGGTGACAGCGACTTTGCCGGTCCGGCCGCGTATGCGTTGGCCGAAATGGCATTCACCCAAAAGAATTACGCTGACGCGCTGCCCCTGTTTCATCGGTCTGCCACCAAATCAAAAGAGCCGACTGTTGCGTTGTCGGCCCACTATTTTGAAGCGCGCTGTCTTGAGGCGCTCGACCATAAAGACGAAGCCGGTGAGATTTATCAACAAGTCGCGGACGCAAAAAATCCGAACCCATATCGGGAAGACGCCCGCGAAACGGCCGCCCGCATTGCCAATGCCCGTGGACGCAAGGCGGATGCGCTAAAACAATACGAAGCGCTTTCTAACGAAACTCAAAAACCGGGGTTAAAGGCCGAGGCGACAGTCCGCGCAGGGCTGATTGCCCTCGAACTGGTCCAGTCGGACAAGGATAAGGCGATGGCAGAGAAGGCGATGGCTTTGCTTCAAAAGGGCCGGAGCCTGCCGGAGGCCGGAAAGTGGCGGGGCTTGGCTCAGGTCGGTGTCCTAAAGGTAGAATATCAAAGCGGGCAATACGCACAGGTGTTGACCGATTATAAAAAGCTTGGGCAGCTTCCGGAAGAGAGTCGGGCAGAGGCGATGTTATTCGCGGCAAACAGTCAGCGCCAACTCGGCCACGCCAAGGAGGCAGAAGAAATTTATCGCGAGATCATGCAAAAGTTTCCAAATCGCGAAGAAGCCAAGGACGCCGCTTTCGAACGACTCCTAAATATTTACAATTCAGATCCATCGACTCTGCCGCCTGAGGTCGACGAATATCTTGCCACCAACCCGACCGCTGAACGAGCGGACCAGGCCAAGCTGTTTAAGGCGGAAGCGCTTTATAAGCAGCAGAATTTCCCACGGGCGGCGCCGATTTTCGCCGAACTACGCAGTTCGCAGCTCTCGCCAAAACTGCGGGCAGAGGCGGCCTATCAGCTTGGTTCGTGTTACTTGCAGATGAAAGATGTCCCAGGACTGATCGAAGCGTTCGGTTATTTCGTTCAAGCGTTCCCGGACAATCCCCGGGCATCGTCAGCATTGGCGGTCCGGGCTGAGACCTATGAGAGCGACAAGAATTACAACGCGGCCCTGAGCGATTGGAATGCGATCCTTGGAAAATATCCCAACGCTCGCGAACGCGAAGAGGCATTGCAGCGTAAAGCCCTCATTCTCGGTCAGCAGGATAATAAGAAAGGGATGGCCGACGCCTTTCGGCAGTTGTTGAAGGAATTTCCGAAAAGCGCCGCGGCACCGATGGCACACTTTTACATCGGCAAAGCTTCGTTCGAATTGAAAGAATACAAGACGGCATTGAGTGAACTCAACGCCGCGCGCCAGGCTGACCGGAATCGCTACTACACTCAGGCGACGATTCTGATTATTTCCTGTTACTACTTTGGATCGCATGATCGCAATGCGATCACCAAGGAGACCGACGCGTTGTTGGCCGAAAATCCAGCCGCGCGTATTCCAGCCGAGATCCTGGAGTGGCTTGGGACGGAATATTACAATCAGAAAAACTACGTGGCTGCCGAGAAGTACCTTGGTGTGCTCGGGAAAATCGATAACCCGCCGGTCAAACCCGATTTCTGGTTCTATCTGGGCGATGCGGCGGCTCGACAACAGAAATTCGACGAAGCCGAGGAAGCGTTCGGGAAATATTTGCAAGTCGCCAATGATCCGGCCGGCAAGGCAAAAGTCTTGTTAAGGCTTGGCGACGTGAAGATTTCGGCACACAAACCGGATGATGCCCAAAAGATCGCAGAACAAATCATGGTGCTACAACCCGAAGGCCAAGTGAATGCTCAGGCCCGGTTGCTGGCCGGCGACGTGCAATTTGAGCGCGGCAAGTTTGAGGAAGCTGGGAAAGCGTTTGAGAGCGTTGCCTTGCTCTATGATGATCCGGCAGTGACACCGCGGGCGTTAAAGAAAGCTGCGACTGCTTATCAAAAAGCGGGTAAGACCGCCGAGGCAGACAAAGTGGTTAAGCAACTGCGAGAAAGATATCCGAAAGACGCCGGGGGATAAGGTAGGGGCGATTAACCCCAATCGGTCCGCGCCGGACCGCGCGTTTTCGGGCGGTTCGATGAACGCCCTTTTCTTAAGCAAATTCCAGTGTCTCGATTGGCAATGGCGCCAAAAAATCTTTCGGTTCGTTTATTTCTAAAATCGGGCGGGCCAGATGCGCCGCCAGGAAACTGGTATCAGGCAACGAGGCAATTCCGATGTGAGCCCGGATTTCGCATTTCTCGAGTTTTCCTAACACTCGGGACGCCTTGGCGATCAATTGACGGTTGTCGGTAAATTGGACCGTGCAAACTCCGGGCCCGGTCGCTTCTACGAACGGGGACAACATAAAGGCATGTTGTAGTAAAATCTGACCGATCAAATTTTCCTGTCCGCGCTCGCGAGTTCGGATAACAACTTGTAAACAGCGGGCTAACGCCTGGCTTGGAGTCATCCCTTTGGTAACGCCCATTTTTTCAGCAGCATCGTTCAATTCGATGATCGCAACTTTCTTTTGAGTGGGATCGATTAGTCCGACCGGCTGGGCTCGTAGTTTGGGATGATGCCGTGTCGCGGCCTGTAGATAAAAATTCGGTAAAAAAAGCGTCGCGTACATTCTAAGAAATTGCGGATTGCGGAGTGCGGGCCGCGGATTTCAAATGCGATCTTTGAACGCGCATTCGCACAGTCGAGAGGGCGTTTTGCTTTTCGAGGTCAGCGAGCGACCAGGAATTTTCGAGAACGATTTTCAATTGCGCACTGCTGACCATGCTTTGACGGCTGATGACCAAACACACGCTCGGCACTCCTTCGGCCAGTCGTTGTAAGCGATACCAGCTTGTTTGCGGGATTTTTTGCAACTCCGCCGGTCCATTCCAAAGCAGATCCACAATCACCAACGGAAAATTTCCATCGCGCAAAAGAAGATCGGCGGCTTTGACCGCATCGAACGCTTTTCGGCAACGGATCCAAAGCAAGTGTCTTAATGCGGAATTGTCGGACGAATTGGGATCGAATGAGTCTGAGCCGTCGATCAAGGCGATGAAATGCTGTGCGCCTTGAGCTGATCGCAAAAGGGCGTGAATCAGCGAAGCGCTCCCCGCGCTCGGGCGCGGGGAAATTAATTCAGTGATCGCGCTCTTGGGGAAACCGCCGCCGGCAACTCGATCGAGAAAGGGAAGATCGGTCGGTAAAACCGTGGTTGCGGGCTGGGAGCGTTGAGGGAATCGCTGCGCCAGAGCTTTGCGCAGATCGATAATCGCCGCAGCCGTTGCCATGCTGGAATATGACATAGCTCAGTATATGTTCAAGTGAACATTTAACCAGAAAAATGACTAGCCTCCCCCAGTGCCAAGTGACCGGAACAAACGACGACAGCCGGAGTCGCGTCGCTATCAACGCGAAAGCCCAGGGGCTACTGTTTCTTTCGCCGCTCCTGTTTGCGAACGAGAGAAACCATTACGCCTTGAATCTTAAGTTCTCGCGCGGGAATTAGGTCTGGATATCGGGGGTTCTCGGCTTTGAGATATGGCCGGCCGCGATCCATAACGTATCGCTTAAGCGTTGTCTCGCCGTCGATCAGTGCCGCGACAATGTCTCCGTTATGGACGTCTTTGCTTTGTTCGAGAATCACGACATCGCCGTCCAAAATGTGAGCGCCGACCATCGAATCGCCACGGACTACCAGCGCGAATACCCCGTGATTTTTTGAAACATTTGCTGAAGCCGCATCGAGTGAGACGTGGCCTTCAACATCCTGTTCCGTCATGGTCGCCATGCCGGCCGGAATTTGTCCGTAGATCGGGACGTCGTGGATCCGCTGTTTTTGGATAGGCGTGATCAGCGCTCGAGCTTTGCCGGCATGACGTTCGAGAAATCCCTTCTTCTCCAACGCAGCGATGTACTGCATCACCGAGGTCTGGCTGGCGAATCGGAAATGATTTTGAATCTCGCGGGTGCTGGGCGTAAACCCTTTGTCACGTTGCTCGCGCTGAATGAAATCGAGAACTTTCTTCTGTCGTTCAGTTAACACGAGCCGAACCATCGCCGATCTCCAAGGCGATGCAAGTTCAAATGAACATGGTGGTGTTATTTCCCAGTCTGAAACGCGCGGTTAGGATATGGCGGCGGCGACGGAAAATCGTAGCGTTTCGTCTTTAACTCTTCCTGAAGTTCCTGGATGCCGCGGTCGAGCTGTTGATCTTCGCCTTTGAATTCTTTGCCGGGATCGTTGTCGACCACAATATCCGGATCGACTCCGTGTCCTTCGATGATCCAATCCTTGCCGTCCTTGGAGAGCAAGGCGAACTCTGGTTTAAAGAACGACCCGCCATCAACGAGCGGCAATGATTGGCGAATTCCGACCACACCGCCCCAGGTTCGTTTTCCGATCAACTTTCCAAGACCGAGCGCCTTGAACCGGTAGGGGAAAATATCGCCATCGGAGGCGGAGAATTCATTGCAAAGCGAGACCATCGGGCCGGTGAACGCTTGCGGTGGATCGGTTTGCGGCACTCCATTACGGGCTATGCCCAACATCAAAAACGCGCGGCGCAAACGCTCCGCGACCAGCGGCGAAACGAAACCTCCACCATTGCCGCGAACATCAACAATCAAGGCATGCTTTCTAATTTGCGGGAAATACAGTTTGGTGAATTCATTCAGACCGGGCCGGCCCATGTCGGGAATATGAATGTAACCAACGTCGCCGTTGGTCTTCTTGTTCACGTAATCGATGTTCTTTTGGACCCAATCCAAATAATAGAGCGGCCCTTCATTTGCGGTCGGGACCACGGTCACGTCTCGCGCACTGGCATCGGTCGGTCTCGAATTCACCCGTAAAATGACTTGCTTGTCCGCGGTGCCGATCAGCGCCTGATAAATATTCGGTAACGTCGAAACCGGCGTTCCGTTGACCGCGACGATGTAATCACCGGGTTTAACGTCAACGCCGACCATGGTAAGCGGTGAACGAGTTTCTTTGTCCCAATTTTCGCCCGGCAGAATGCGATCGATCTTGTAGGTCTTGCTCGCCGGATCTCGCGATAACTCCGCGCCAAGAAGGCCGAGTTTGATCCGGTGGGTGTCCGGCCGTTCGCCGCCCCCAACGTAAGCGTGGCCGTTGTTCAGTTCCGCGATCAATTCGCCGAGCAGATAAGTGAGATCATTGCGGTGATTCACAAACGGCAATAGCGCGGCGTATTTGTCGCGCATCGCCTTCCAATCGACGCCATTCATGTTGGGCGCATAGAAGAAATCACGTTCCTGCCGCCAGCATTCGTAATAGATCTGTTTCCATTCCGCCTGGCGATCGAGCTGCATGTCGAGCCCTTCGATTTTGTGCTCGTGATCCTTGGTTTCGATCTTGTCCTTCGGGATATCGATGATGGCGTAGTCTTTTTTGGACTTCACCAGCATCTTTTTGCCATCGAAGGAAATCTGGTAAGCGTTGACGTCACCCAGCACGGTCTCCTTGCGATCTTCGAGGCTGTAAGAACACAAATGCGATTTGCGGTCCCGATTTCCGCCGTCGTCATCGTCATCCTCGCCAATATCATCAGCCGCGGTGCGACGCAGATAGAAGATGCGGTCCTCCAGCATCCGCAGGTCTCGATAATTTCCGGGAGTAATCTCGAGACCAACGATGCGGTTTTGAATGCCATCGGTATCGATCTTCACCACGATCGGTTTCTTCGGTGCCGGGGTAGGAGAGGGTTCCGGTTTTTTGTCGCCCGCTTTTTTAGTGCCGGCTGCTGATGGCGACGCTTCCGGTTTCTTTTCAGCCGCTTCCTTTTCTTTGTCTTTCTCGCGCTTTTGGTCGGCTTTTCCAACTTCGTCGCTCTTGGGGCCGAGCGGGTTCTCGGTGTCTTTGGCCAGCGTCACCATGTAAATCCGCTCCATGTCGCGATAAATGTTTGAGAATTCCTCGTCGCCAAACGTCGGTTTGAAATCGCGCGCCGAGGCGAGGAGCAGATATTTTCCGTCATCGCTGAAGTTCGGCTCGGTGGAGTTGTACCAATTATCCGTCACGGCGGTTTGTTGCTTGTTGCCTAACGAATACAAATAAACGCGCGATAATCCGTTCTCCTCCGGTCGGCCCCATGCCAGCCATTGACTGTCTGGGGACCAGTTGAATACCTCGATTTCACCAAATTTGTCCTGGTCGACCTGCGTTACCGCTTTGCTTGCGACATCGACGTAGCGCAATCGCTGCAACCGGTCGGCCCACGCCAGCTTCTTGCTGTCGGGCGACCATTTCATTGCATAATAATAAGTGTCCGCGCCGCTCGTGAGCTGGATCGGATCGCCTTTGCCGTCCTGCGGACGAACGTAGAGTTCATTCTCGCCCGTGGCGTCGGAGTTGTAGGCGATCCATTTTCCGTCGGGCGACCAAACCGCGTCCCGTTCGTGCGCGCCTGACGTTTTGGACATGTTACGGGGAGTGCCATGCTTGGCCGGAACGGAAAATAAATCTCCGCGGGCCACCACGATGGTTCGTTCACCGTCGGGGGCGAGATTCACCGATTCCAAATGTTTGGCCGCGTCGACAAATGCGCTTCGTCCAATTGCGAAGTCCTCTTTGACGTCGATGGGCACGGTTCGCGCCTCGCCGCTCTTCAAATCGTACCGCCAAATGTATCCGGCCTGCTCGAACACGACGGACTCTTTGCCAATCGACGGAAACTTGATGTCGAAATCTTTGAAGGTTGTGAGCTGGCGCGTTTCCTTGGTTCCAAGGTCCGTCGAAAACAGGTTGAAGCGGCCGTCGCGATCGGAGAGAAAGTAAATCTTGTTGTCCGGCCCCCACATTGGACAAATGTCCTGGGCCGGACTGTTGGTCAGATTCTCAGTCGTGCCGGTCTTGAAATCGTAAATCCAAATGTCGTCGGCCATGCCGCCGCGATAATGTTTCCAGGTCCGGAACTCGCGGAACACCCGGTTGAACGCCATCTTCGAATCGTCCGGCGAAAACGAAGCAAAACCGCCCCGCGGCACCGGCAATTGTTGGGGCAATTCGGCATCGTTGCCGACGGTGAAAAGCGAGCCGATAAAATCATTGAACGATTTCATTCGTGACCGAAATACGATGAGCGGCTTGGTGTTTTCCCAGGCCATCACGATGTTATTCGGACCCATTCGATCAGAAACGTCATCGCGGCCGAGTGTTGCCGAGATCGTCAGACGCTTGGGCGTGCCGCCCTCCGCGGGCATCAGATAAACCTCGCGATTGCCGTCATACTCCGAGGTGAACGCCACCTGTTTGCCGTCCGGCGAAAATCTCGGGAACGAAGTGTAACCTGGACCGCTGGTCAGCCGGCGCGCTACTCCGCCATCCTTGCCGACAGTGTAAAGTTCGCCAGCGTAGCAAAACACAATGTCCTTATCATTCGTGGTCGGAAATCGAAGCAGGCGCGTAGTGTTTGGCCCGGTCTGAGCGGCAATGGTAAGAATCGATACCGAGCAGACGGCAAGGGCGATGAAGAGAATTCGAGTGCGCATAAGTGGCAATATTGAGACGGAGCTAGAAAGCTGGTTTGCCTACAAACGAATGCAAGAACTGAATTTCTTACGACGCTGTCGCGCCAGCCCGCACGAATTCGGCGTCATCACCGAACTTCAATTTGCGTCGCAGTTCGTACCGGAGGAGCAGCAGATTAATGCCGGCCTGAAGCACCTGCGAAGCGACCGAGAGATACCAGATCACTTTGATGTCGAAACCTCCCCGCTGCGAGATCAGCAACGCGGGCAAAGCGAACAGAAGCATGCGCGACGCGGAGCTTATCAACGGCGGGATCGTATTGCCCAGCCCCTGAAAGATACTTGATGTCGTGAACACAATGCCGGCGGCAACGAAGTTGAAGGCGACGATGTTTAGATAATCGCGGCCGAACGCGATGACATCTTTGTCTTGGGAAAACATCCGCATCATCGCGCCCGGCGCAGCCCAAGTGATCCCGGCTAGCACCAGCATCAGCACGGTTGCGATCATCAGCCCGGAATAAACCGAGTGACGAACGCGCTGAGCCTGGCGTCCGCCGAAATTTTGCCCGACCATCGGTGAAACAGCAAAGCTCAGGGCAACCACCGGCAGGAAGAGCGATTGCATCACCCTCACGCCGACGCCGAACCCGGCCTGGGCCGCGGGGCCAAAACGGACGATGATTGAATAGACCACCGTGATGTAAATGAAGATGAGGACAAATTCCGCGCCGGCCGGGACTCCGATTCGCAACATGGCCCACCACGTTTTCATTTGTGGCCAAAACTGCGGAGCACGAAACCGGAGGTATTGATACTTCGTTTCGAAATAGACGATCATCAACCCGTCGGCGATGAGGACCGCAACGAATGTGGCCAAGGCTGCGCCAGCCACGCCCATCTTTGGGAATCCGATCCCGAGAATGAGAAACGGGGCGAGGACAGCATTGATGATGACGCTTAGGACCTGGAGGATTACTGTTGGCTGCACAATGCCAGTTGCGCGCAGCGCCGACCCCAGGCTGACCAGCGGAAACTGAAGCGCGAGGGCGGGGATGAACCAGGCCAGATAGCTCCTCGCCAGCGTCGCCGTAGTTGCATCGGCACTGAGTGAGTTTGTATATGGCCCCATCGCCGCGAACACAACAAGGCCGACTAGCAGCCCCACCACGAGCGACAGCGCGATCGATTGATTGAACACGAGTTCAGCTCGCGGTTGATCTTTTCGACCGGTCGCTTGCGAAATCAACGCCGTCGTGCCGACTCCAAGCATTTGGGTGAGGGCCAATACCACCATGTTCAGGTTTCCAGCGACGCCGACGGCGGCGATCGCTTCCTTTCCCAAATGACCGACCCAATACATATCGAGCAAGAGGTAGAGGGTTTGGACGAACATGCTCACCGCCATGAAGGCCGACATGTGAAGCAAATGCCGGGTTACCGATCCTTGGGTTAAATCCTTCATGATCGACAAGCTTCCAGAACGGGGCGCGCTGGGATGTTAAACTGTCTCGCCGGGTAACTTAAGCTAGGCCGAGTGATGGAGCTCGGGGCGAGGTCCTTCATGCGGCGCTCACTCTGGCGCAGCGATGGCTGACGCCGCAATCGAAATCGGGAAAAATGTGGGGGAGACCTTAGCGTCTCGCTTCGAACTGCGAAACGGATCGCGGCGCTGGGGCCGCTCCCACATTCAAAGCGCTAATAGTTCGCAGCGAACCCGAACTCGGAATGCAACGCGCCAGCACTGGCGCGCGCGATGCCATCGCGAAGATGTCCGGCAACGACCGCGATGCGTGTTCCGACCGACACCGCGTTGAAAAGATGGGCGACGTCGCGCGATCGCATGCGAATACAGCCGTAACTTGCCGGCCTGCCAATCAGGCGCTCGACTGGCGTACCATGGATGTAAATCGCGCGCTCATAAGCACGAGCGTTGCGTCTTTCCAAACCGCGCAGCCAGAGGATCCGGGTCACAATTGGATCGCGACCGCGAGCATTCGGGCGCAGAATCTCTTGGGTGGCGATTCGCGATTTGAACACCGTTCCAAGAGGTGCATTGGCGCCAATTTTTGAAGCGATTTCGAGAAGACCGAGAGGCGTTGCGTAGCTGCCGGGCCGGTCGCCCACGCCGAATCTCGAAGTCGACACAGGGAATAGCGCAACCGGTGAACCGTCTTCAACCAGCGCCAGTTGTTGATCGGCAATACTGACGACGACCGCGGGCTCAGCCGCGGCGTGAAAAACCCCGCCGCACGCGATGGCGACAACAAGAGAGAAGGGGATGAGGGGGAGCGACTTCATAGAGGCGTCCCTCCCAAGCTGCCCGCGTGCCCGCGGGACGAAGAAATCACATTCAGCCCGTTCTGTGAGCAGGTAGTGGAATTGCCTGGCGGAGGGGCCCGCGGGTCGTGGAGGGCAACTGCCCCTAGCTTTTTTCCGCCACGATTTCGAGAACGAGAGGCGTGATCATGAACGAAAGTCTGTCTCTTTCAGCCTCCGCCAAATCGGTTTGGACCTTATCGGCAAATACCGCATCGATTTTTCCCAATTCTTGCAACCGGAGAAGATGGATCCGAATGAACTCGGCGGGCCATTGCCACATATAGTCCCCGGGTTGGATGCAATAAATCCGCGGCACGACAGAGCACACATCGAATCCGTTGTCCTTGAGCCAACGCGGCAATTGCCGGCCAGTGTCGGGCTCGCCCCCGGATTCGCGCCAGGTTGCCACTACATGATTGCGAAATTCCTCGTGGCTTGGACGCGGTGGAACGAATTGCCAGGTATTGTAATAGCCGTAGTCATGAAAAATGGCGCGACCGCCGGGCCGCAGCGCGTTCGCGATTTTTTTCACGACAAGGTTTGGGTCGGAAACAAAACAAAGGACCCAGCGGCACCAGCTGAAGTCGAACGGGCCGCTGGGCAAATCGTCCTCCATGAGATCGAGCTCGTGAACTTCGACGTTCGATAACCCGCGCGATCGCACGACGTTCTTGATTGACTGGACGAAATTCGTGGAACGCTCGAGTGCCACAACTTTTCCGGTGCGGCCCACGATTTCGGCCAGATCAATTGTCGCGTAACCGGGGCCGGCGCCGACATCGAAGACTTTGCTTCCGGCTGTGATGCCCGCGTTTTGCCAGCATTCAAGGACTACGGATCGCCAGGCTCGGTGCTGCACGCCAAGGCGTTCCAATTCGTCCTCGTGGGTGCCGAGAACATAATCGCGCTCTTTGGATGCAGTCATTTTTGGTGAAGCAACCTATATCCGCGATGCGATGCGTCCCACCCGATTCTTGCGGCTTCGCATTGGAGGGACGGACTCGGCCTTTTAAATAGTCACGACGGGACCGTGACCCCTTATTGTTATTTCTGAACTTCCGCTTTGCCGGTTTTGTCCTGGATCGCGACGTGGAGGCGCTTGGTGTTTTTGCCGCGTCCAATGTAGGAGACCGACCAGGTATCGTCGGCTGAGTTGTATTCAGCCTTTGGCAACTGGTAGTCGCCGAGATCATAGCCCTTGGTCCGGGCTTCGATGTCCGCGATGTCCATCGCTTGAACGGCATTCAGTTTTGGCTCGGCCGCGGCGGACGACGCCGGAGCAATCGAAATCGCCGGCTCCGGTGTCGTTGCCGCTGGTGGTGCAGCCGCCGGTTTTGTGCGTAACGAAGAAGGCGGACCGGTCAGCGTGCGGATGGAATTGTCACCGGAAGAAGAATCTTCTTCCGAGCGGGGTATTGAAGGTTGAGAGAGATCCTCCGCTGGCTTTTTCTGCAATGCAGGTTCGGAGCTCTCTTCAACCTGCGAGTTGGGATTCGGTGTTCTGGATTTCTCGGCCTTCGAGGTGCGTGGACCTTCCGCAGGCGAATTTAATTCGCGCTCGACGATTGTCGGCTCGGCTTTTGGCGTCTCAATCTTGGGAGTCGCCTTCACTTTTGGCGAAACGGATTTTGGCTTTTCAACTTTTTTCGGCGTTTCCCGCCCGGGCTGATCGATCGCGCGGACGGCCCCGGGTGCAAGCGCCGCCTTCCGGGTTACTGGTTGTTGTCGCGGAGTTGCCGAGTCATCGATCTGGGTTTGAGCAATGAGTGGAGCTTTGGCCGGTTCGGCGCTAGCCGCTGACTGAGCTGTAACTTGGGGCCTGCTATCCGTGACTTCCGGATTAGCTCCGTCCGGTCCCTCGGTAGGAGGTTCGGGTTCGGCTTGTTCGGAAACTTTTGGCTCCGCTGGCGTCTCCACTTTTTCGGCGGCGACGATTTTTGGTTCCGAAACTTTCTTTCGTGGCTGCGGCTCAGCTGCTGGTTCAATGGTGGTAGCCTTGGCAATGGCCGGGCCTAACGACCAGTTACCTTTTCGCTGCCCATCAACATATTTGGCGTGATACGTCTTGCCGTGATCGACGGTCGTTACCGCACCGACAAATTTCCCATGGATCATGGTGCCGGTCAGCCGGCTGATCGGGACCACCTTTTTACTGCTCGCGATGTTTGAGCCGGTCGCGAACGATTTTTGGGTGCGTAACCAGGTAAGGGTGCCCGGCCCTTCGGCGTAACCTTCGGAATCCCGACCGCCAGTCCATTCTGCGGCATCCCCCGGCTGAGGGTCGTTGTTCCAAACGATCGTTTTCTTGCGGTCGTCCGTGCGCAGATAAGCGCCATCCGCAAAGGCGCGGCCGGCCAGCGCCAGGGCCACGATTGACAGTCCCAAACCGAAGGAAAAACTGCGTTTCACGAGGTGGCGATTGTAATTCACAGGCGCATTTCCCCACAACAGGAAACTCCTCGGGGGAGGGTATCTTACTAATATAAGCTTGAATCCACAAAGCGCGGTTCGGCATCGTAAACAGAATGACTGACCTCGCCTCGACAACCCGATCGACTAGCGGTGCGGCCACCTGGTTTGGGCTGTTTGTCGCCTTTTTTGGGCTGCTGATTGTCCGCCAAGCCGTCTCCTATTTCTATCCGACCCTGACCTTTACCGCTGCGATTTGGAAAGAATCGCTGATTTGGATGTGTGTCATTGCTTTGTTAGTTGTGATCTGGCGGGGAGAACATCTCTCGCTCCGTTCGGTTGGAATTGGAACCGCCGACTGGAGGAAATCGCTGGTTTGGAGCCTGTTAATTGCGCTGATCTGTTTCCTGGTTGGTGGCATTCTCGTGACCATTACTCACTACGGGCACGGCGAAGGATTCGAAGCATTCGGCAAGCTGCCGGTTTGGCTGGTTTCACTGATCTGCCTCCGGGCTGGCATCGCCGAGGAATTGTTCTTTCGCGGTTACGCATCGAGCGTTTGGAATCATTTGGCCTGAACCGGTATTGGGCGGCGGCCATTCCCTTGACGGTTTTCGCGGTAGGTCATTGGACCGGTGGATGGGCGAACATTGTTATCGCGTTCGCGCTTGGTGGCGTTCTCGCGGTTTTTTATCTCTGGCGTCGCGATTTGGTAGCAAACATGATCGCCCATTTCCTGGTCGATTTTGTGCCGAACGTTTTGCCTAGATTGTTTTCCCATTCTGGTTGAGAAAAAACGGTGAAGTTAGATTTCTATTTTAAGACCGCGCCAAAGTTGGGAAAAAACTGATTGTCCGAGCGCCCGTAAATTGTTAGATCGGCAGCGTTGCAGTTTGCCCTGAGACTATCGCTGATTTGGGCGCGCTGGCTGGCTGACCGGTTGCGCCCCACTTTCGGCCTTGCGGGAAAACACCGAGACCGACCCGCGTAACTCGATCGTCGAAACTGCCGATTACAAACTCGCCTTCATCGAATTTGGCGAGCAGGGATCTTATGAAGATACCACCCAACTCACGAATGCCCTGGACCTGATCGAAAAGACGAACCGGCCGCTGGTTATCACCTATGTTCATGGCTGGCAAAACAATGCCGAATCCGACGACGTCGATAAGTTTTCAAAACTTCTAAAACGCTGGCAACGGGCCGAGGCAATTCGCCACGCCGGGTTCAACGTCGTCGGCGTTTATCTCGGCTGGCGCGGAAAGTTAACACCCGTTCCGGTTTTGAAAGAGCTGACGTTTTGGAACCGGAAGGCCGCCGCCGAACGCATCGCCAGCAATTACGATTGCTACGACGCCATCGCCGCTATTTCGGAAGCGGCGCGAAAGAAATCAAATCAGTATACGGTTTTGCTTGGCCATTCGTTCGGTGGTCTGATCGTCGAACGCTCGGTTGCCCACGCCATCAACGCCGAGATTCACGGGCGTGCCAACGCTGATCGCAGTTTACCGGCTGATCTGATTCTAGTCATCAATCCTGCCGCGGACAGCATTCTCGCCCGGCAAATGATTGCAGCGCTTTACGTGCGCAAAACCGAAAACACGCGGCCGATCTTCGTTTCCATCACGTCGAGTGGCGACTGGGCAACCGGCACGTTCTTTCCAATCGGCACTGGGATTGCGTCCACCACCAAAGGTTTCAACCAAGTTCCGGCACCCGGTCCGGCCAAGGCCGAAAAAAGTGAGCGCGAATTTTTCACCCACACTCCAGGCCACAATGAACTTTTGATCAACCACGTCACTGAAAAACTTCCCGAGACGATGGAGTCACGCGGCGAGGCTGCGCTCGAAAACAATTTGAAACATAATCTTCCCGACAACGTTTTCGCACTGGACGGGCCGGGCGAGACTTTCGAACTTTGGAAGATCAACCGCGTCGGCGAGGTCGACGTTCCTTACTGGAACGTCAAAGTCGATTCGAGCATCATTAAAGATCACGGCGACCTTTGGAACGGACGGGCCGAGGCGATGGTCGCGGCGATTTTCCGCATCGCTAATCCGCGACTTAATCCCCACGTCAAAGCGCGCGCGACTTTGCAAAAAGCACCAGACTTGCGGCGTCTTCCTCCGCCAGCGCCCAAGCCGACTCGCAAAGCGCGGCCGGTTACCGCGGACTAGAAATTTTTCCGAACCTCGACCTTTTTGGTCTTGTCTTGGACCGTTACGCTGAATGGTTGTAAGTCACCACCGGCGGCTTTCGGATCTTTCAAAGTGTAGAAGAGCGACCATTTATCTTTCACGGCAGAGTAATCCGCTTTTGGCCGCTGATATTCGTCTAAATTGTAACCACGCGATCGCGCTTCCGCATCTGCCAGCCCGATTGCCTCATCTTCACTGAGGTCTGCGACTCCTCGCGTACTGGATCTTGATTTCGTTTCGGATTTTGCAGGCGCGCTGGGTTCGGGAACAGACGCGCCGCGAAGTGACGATGGCGGACCGGTTAGGTCGTTAAGAGTGCCTTCGGAAGTTGAAGGTTTCGATTCTTCTGGCGTCGCTGACTCCGCAGGCGTGGCCGGCTTTTCTTCGACGGATGATTCGGGCGTGGAGACCGGAGGGGTTTCGTTCGCCAACGAAGCCGGCGTCTCGCGCGTCTCTGCAATCTTTGGCGGCTCAAAAAGTGACGATGCGCTTTGGCTTGGCTCCGGAGTCGAGGCTGGTGTCGTTTCTTCAGCGACAGTCGGCGGGCTGGGAGTTGACTCCGCCGTCGATTCTTGCTTCGGAGGTTCGGTTCGCTCGGGCTCGGCCGCGGTCGGTTTAGGCGTGGCCGCTGCCACCGCTGGTTTTTGCGCCGGTTCGATCGGCCGCGCGGGCGTCGCCGTAGCCGTGGGCTTGGCGACTACTTTCTTTTCTCGTTCTTCGCGGGGTTTGGGCTGTTCGGTTTCGGCTTTGCGACGCTTCGCGATCAATTCCTCGGGAACGTTCATTTTAGACGGAGCTGCCCCGCGAGCCCACGCGGTCGCTCGGCTGCCGTTTACAAAGTAGGCGTGCGCGGTTCGGCGGCCGGTGTGGACATTGACCGGTCCTTCGAGTTTGCCGTTGACCATGTTGCCGTAGTAAACCGCGTACTCGGATCCGTTAGCATTGTACCACGTGATTGTCCCGAACCCGGATGCATAACCTTCTTTGTCTCGCGCGCCGGACCAGGAAGCCGATTCGCCTGGTTTTGGGCTTCCGTTCCAGACAGTCGTCTTGTTGTCACGGGTCTGCTGGTATTCGCCCGCCGCCCCTAAGGCGACGTTCGTTAACAGACAAAGTCCAAGGAAAATCGATTGAATTCTCACGGCCGGGATTAAATAAGCGGAAACCGAAGATTACTGTACCAAAAATCCGCCAGCAAGAGGCGAGGACATTATTGCGGTCGCCGGCCCCGTTAGCAATACCTGCATAAGGCGTTCAGCCTCCTCGCTTCTTGGAAGAGGATTGCTTGTCGCGCGGTAGCTGCCCGAAGGCGGAAGGTGAGGGCAGATTGGGAGAGCCTCAACCTTTCCTAGACGTCCCGACCCAGGGGGGCCGCGCCCTCCAGATCTTCCCAGCCGCAGCGTCTCCAAAATTCCAACCCTCGGAGATTATCCTTCGCCACCAGAATATTTGCTCTTTCGAGGCCGGCCCGTTTCAATCCGTCCAGGCATTCGCCGATCAAACAACGGCCGAGCCCACGCCCTTCATACGAGGGATCGATCGCCAGATGATAAATGTATCCGCGCCGTCCATCGTGTCCGCAGAGAACTGCGCCGATGATTTTGTTTCCATCCGCAGCGATGCGACTCAACTTAGGATTCCGTTCGAGAAAGCGCTCGATTGTCTCGCGGTCGTCACCTTCCGCTACATCAAGTCCCTCGACCCGATTCCAAAGTTCGACGGCAGCATCGTAATCTTCGATGCGAAAGTCGCGTGTTTCAATCTCCATTGCCCGGAGATTCTAGCACGCCTTCAACTGAGTGGCCGATCAGGCTCGCTAGTTACTTTTTGGCGTTACGCGGATCGTCAGTTGGATTGACGTAATTAATCTGGAACGGCCCTTCGCTGTCGATCTGGACAATCCCGCCACCTTTCGCGAAGTGAGCCATGTTGGCCGGCATAACGATGTAACTGCCAGGGGCCATGGCTTGCATCGATTTCTCATCGAATTTTTCGCCCATGCCCACCTTGAAGGTTCCCGAGATAACGGTGAGCCGTTCGGCGGTCGGGTGGGTATGAGGCATGACCTTGTAGTTTGCCGGCGCTTTCAATCGGACTGTAAACGCTCCAGCCTGCGACGGGTCGCCATTCAAAACGGCCATCTTGCCGCCGGCCGGCAGGCCCGGAGGTGCGTCAGTCCACTTTAGATCGGCGGGCTTCATTACCGTGTGCTCGGTCGTGGCTGACGGTGACGCCGTCGGTTCGGTCGCGAATACCAATGCTGCGACCCCGATAACTGCGCTAAACGAGACGATGATCTTTTTCATGGCGAATGTTGTTTCCAGTAGGATTTCGCCCCGTTCCTTTCAGGTCAAGCCCGGTGTTTTTACCCAACGGTTCGTGAACCTTGGCCGCGAGCGCCCTACTTCGCTTTTTTCTGCTTTGGCTTTTTCGCCGCGAGCCGTTCCGTTTTCCGGCGCCGCGCCGCCCGTTTCCTCATATTATCTCTGCCACGATTGTGTCCCATCTTCGTGAGATAACCGTTCTCAACCGTTCCGGCAAGTAAAGCGGGAGCGAACGAATCACTCGGTCGAGCCGGCTGAATAATTCTGTTCAATCAATCTGAACGACTTCGATTTAGTAATTGTCAAAGTGGTGATGCTCGCTGCGCCTGAATCTTTTCCGGCTCAACCGGACAATACGCTCTCGGCGCTTCAATTTCAGATTCACAACGATCTTCGGCTGCAACATCCAGAATGGGTCCAGCCAAATGGCGACTGCCCGATCTGCGATTTCTACGAAGCCCGGCTCGCCCAGCTGCTCGAAGGTTATAGTCTCAATGCCTCCGATGCCTCTGCCGCCGCAATCCATCGCACCCTCCAGGAAGCAGCCAGCATTAATCAGCTGCCGCCGGTCTAATCACTCGTCACTTAGCCCGTATCTCACGGGGTGAACGCCTCCTTATTCACCACGTAGGGCATTTTCGTCGGGTCGCCTCCGTAATTTCCGTCCAAAACGTCGATCACCGCCTGTGCCGTGCGTCCGGCCATGCCTTTGTTTGGGTCCACGTCAAGACGAGTGATGCTAGCTCCGCTGGCGAAATGGTGAAACAGCCGGCAACGATCGGCGATTGCCGGATCAAGCAACGGCGAATCGGCGGGTAACGGTTCTTTCTCGAAAACATCGAGCGCCGCTCCCGCGATCCACCCCTCTTTCAACGCCTTAGCTAAGGCCTTCTCGTCCACCACCGGACCCCGCGACGTATTTATTAAGTACGCCGTCGGCTTCATCAGTTTAAGGGTCTTTTCATTGATGAAATGATAGGTCGGCTTGTCCGTCTCTTTCTCGAGCAATAGTGGCACGTGAATGCTGACGTAATCGGCGCCGCGCAGCGCTTCCTCGAGCTCGACGTATTTGATCCAGGTCTTCTCTTTTTGAATTCCACGCGCGTGCCGCAAGTCCATCGTCTCCTGAATTCCAGCTATGTATTTCTCGTTTTGATAGGCCGGGTCGTAACACAAAACGTTCATGTCGAATCCGGCGCATTTTTTGATCATGGCCAGGCCAATTCGTCCGGTGCCGATGATCGCGATCGTTTTGCCGGTAACTTCGTCGCCCAGGAAGGGAAGAAACGGGTGCCACGACGGCCATTTCTGTTCCCGAACCAGTTTCTCGCTCGCGTACATTTTGCGCGCCAGCATGCCCATCATGAAAAAGCCGAACTCGGCCGTCGCTTCGGTGAGCACATCGGCAGTATTGGTGAAGGGAATTTTGTATTTGTTCGCGTCGGCCCGATTGATGTTATCGAAACCAACCGCAATCTGCGCCACCACTTTCAACGTTTCTTTGCCCGCTTCGAAAACTTCCGCATCGATCCGGTCTCGTAACGTTGTGATCAACGCGTCGATCCCGCTCTTCACTTTCTCAATGATCAATGCTTTAGGCGGCGCTTCTGGGCCTTGAAAAACCTCCAGCTCGTAGCCGCGCTCGCGCAGCCTGTTTTCCGCCCCATCACCGATTCGGGAAGTCGCAAAGATTCGTTTTTTGTCACCCATGGCTGGAAAATCTTTTAAATGCTAGCTCTGGTGTTTTTCGTCGCCTTGCCGCACCTACTCATTGCGATATAACCCGTTCCGCGAACAAAAAGGACGACGCCGTTTGCCTTACCTGGTCACTGGCCACAGGTCACTTGTCACTTCAAATTCTTTTTCGTCCAATTGTCGATCCGCTCCAGCGCTTTCTCGATGTTCTCAATTGAGTTCGCAACGCTGAACCGAAGATAGCCTTCGCCAAAATCTCCAAAGGCCGTCCCGGACAAACCCGCGACCCCGGCGTCCTCAAGTAGCGCGTCGGCCAGCTTTTTCGACGGCCAACCGGTCTTGGTGACGTTTGGAAATACATAAAAGGCGCCTTTCGGCGAGCGGCAGGAAAATCCTTTGATCTTGTTTAGTCCCGCGACCATGACGTCGCGCCGCTGTTTAAATTCGGCGCACATCTTGTCAACGGAATCCTGCGGGCCTTGCAAGGCTTCGACCCCGGCTACTTGAGTAAAACTCGCCGTGCACGAATTCGAATTCACCATCAATTGCGCCATTCGCGCCGTGAGATCGGCTCGCATTACACCGTAGCCCATACGCCAGCCAGTCATTGCATAGGTCTTCGAAAACCCGTCTAACAAAATTGTACGCTCCTTCATCCCGTCGATCGACACGATCGAATGATGTTCGCCTTCAAAAATGAGGCGGCTGTAAATTTCATCCGACAAGACCAGGATGTTGCGGTCGCCAACCGCGCGGGCGATCCCGTCGATGTCCTTTTTCTCGAGCACGCCGCCGGTCGGATTTTGCGGCGAGTTAATGATGATCAGCTTGGTCCGGTCGGTGATGAGACTGCCGAGTTCATCAACATCCAACCGGAAATCCATTTCTTCTCGCAGCCGAATCGGCACCGCTTTCGCGCCGACATAATCGATCATCGATTCGTAAATCGGAAACCCGGGATTCGGATAAATGATTTCGTCGCCATCATCGGCCAACGAGAGAATCGAAAAGAAAATGATCGGTTTGCCGCCAGGGACGACCACCACCTCCTCCGGCGAAACTTCAACCCGGCGGGTTTTACTGACATATTGCGCGATGGCTTCGCGCAATTGCGGTAAGCCGGCGGCCGGTCCGTAATGGGTGAAACCTTTATGCATTGCGTCCGCTCCCGCCGAAATGATGTTCGCCGGCGTGTCGAAATCTGGTTCGCCGATTTCGAGGTGCACAATGTCGCGACCGGTTGCTTCCAGCGCGCGCGCTTTCACTAAGACTTCAAATGCGGTCTCCGTCCCAAGCCGGGACATTCGTTTGGCCAGGCGGAGTTCGCGTTGCGCCCTTTGATGCATAACGACAGTCCACCACGATAAACAAGGCGAAGGCAGAAGCAAAGCGGCACTTGCCCGTGCAAATCCCAAATCATAGGCCCTAAATCCCAAGCAAAAGCAATTTGCACAATTAAAAATCTTTGGGATTTCGCAGTTCAGTTTTTGTCCGCGCCGCTATACAGCCGGAAACGCCTCCGGCTCCGATTCTTAGATTATTGCCGCGAGGAGGCCGTATGCGGATTTTGGTTGTAGAAGATCATCGGGACACTCGACAAGTTCTGGTCGGACTGTTGACCCGTTGGGGTTATGTTGTTTCAGCGACCGACACGTTGAAAGGCGGCCTGGAGCTGCTCAACTCGGAGCCGCCCGTCGACGTCGTCGTGAGCGACATTGCATTGCCGGACGGAACCGGCTATGCGTTGATCAGCGAAGCGCGCCGCCACGGCAAGCGCGTTCTCGGCATTGCGCTTTCTGGTTACACGTATCCCGCTGACGTGCGCGTTTCCAAGCTCACTGGGTTCGACCACCACTTATCGAAGCCTTGCGATTGCAATTCTCTACGTCAGATTCTTGAGCAGCGTTGCCGCTGGGAACCGACGGGCCGAGACTGAAGACTGCCGACAGAACCTACCACTGGTCGCTGGTCACTTTGTATATTTTGAATCCGCGCGCCTGATAATTGGTCAGGGCGCTCGAATGATCGCGATTGCAGGTGTGCACCCAGATTCGCAATGGGGTCGGAGTCCACGCCCACCCGGTCTCAATCGCGTTGGTCAACAATTCACCACCAAGTCCGCGCCCAATGAATTCCGGCAGCAGCCCAAAATACGCAATCTCGACCTGTTCGCCGGCGTCAGCTGGACGAATCGCGCCGTAGTCTCGCGGTCGCGGAACGAACGCGGATGAGTCGTGACCTCTGTTCGATGCGCGAAGCAATTCGAAATAACCCGCCACTTCATCGCCGTAATAGCCAGCGAACGTGCGTAGACGGGGATTGCTGGCGTATTCTTTCCACTGCGCCTCCGTCCATGGGCGTTTGTCGATCCACTTCCATTTCTCGCCAACCTGGAAATACATGTCTCGATTGAATTTCCAGTTCGGCTCCCGCAGCTCGCGAATGCTCAATTGCGTTTTTCGCACTCCGCGGCCCGAGATCCGCAATTCCGTAGGCGACCTCATCTCAAGATAAGTCGTGACCAGTCTTTCGGTGTTCAAACTCGACTGTGGGCTACTCACTGATCACTCATCACTGGTCACTGGCGGGGGATTTAATCTGATCAAATCCGGCCGCCTTGAGTTCCTGATTCAACGCCGGCAAATCGGTTTCGATTAGAGTTTGAAAGGAGGAAATCACCGGTCCGATCTTAGATTGGACCTCGTCGGCCGCCGCTTTAACCGCGGCGGTCGGAGCCGCGTCTGCGCTTTGAGTTTCATTGAACAAGTGGGCCGCCGATTCCAAGGCGAAGAGGGAGGGCGGCGAGCCCGGTCTCGGCCGGGGCGAACCGAATTTCCTGGTCAGGAGTTGCCCGAACGCTTCCAACTTTTGAGTAACATCCGGCCGCTCCGCTGCGCGCGCCCGGAGTTTTGTTAATTGGTCCACGATGTCGTCAAACTTTTTCCCGATTGGCGCGAGCTTGAGTCGCAATTGGTACAATTGCCACGAAACATCGAACTGCTCCTGAAGATCAGCCCCGGAAGTTTTTACCCGCGGATCTATTTGAACGTGGATCGGTTGATTGAAGCTCTTCCCGTCGGCCGTCAGGGTCACGCTGTAGTCGCCGGGCGGCACCCACGGCGACGTCGCGGCGGGCGCGGTTTCACGATAGACCGCCGTCATCGGGTATTCTGGCTCGACGTTCGGGACCGGATCGTAATGCATGTCCCACAAAAAGCGGTGCATCCCGGCGCTCGTCCCAACCGTTTGCAAAGGCCGGATCCAATACTCCGGTATTCGCAGCTTCTTCGGATTATATTTCTGCGGAGCGGCATCGCTCGAATATTTCCGGACCGTCGCGCCTTTGGCGTCTTTGATTTCGATGGTTACGGGTCCGGTTGCTTCTTTCGCCAGCGAATAATCGATCATCGCACCGTCCGGCGGATTTTCACCGGCGGGTTCGTCTGGCGGCAGAGGCGTATCGGGATTCAAACTGAAACGCACGCGGAGCGCGTCGTGCGGCTTGAACAAAACGGTCTCGTTTTTATTGCGGTCCCACTGACGCAATGGGGTGATGTTATCCAAAATCCAAAATCCACGGCCATGGGTTGCCGCGACCAGATCGTCGCTCTTAATAATAACGTCCCGCACCGAGCTGGCCGGCATATTCAGTCGAAGCGATTCCCAATTGCCTCCATCATCGAACGACACGTAAACGCCTTTCTCGGCCGCAGCGAACAACAGACCCTGGCGCACCGGGTCTTCACGTACTGCGTTCACAATTTGCCCCGCCGGAATTCCGTTTACCATTTCGGTCCAGGTCTTGCCGCTATCGTGCGTTGCAAAAATATGCGGCCGTAGATCGTCGAGCCGCAACGTGTTGATTGCGGCGTAGGCAGTGTTTGCGTCGAAATGGCCGGCGTCGATCAACGAAATCTTCTGCCACGGCGATATGGCCGGCGGCGTGACATTGTTCCAGGTTTTGCCGGCATCGGTTGTGAGATAAATCAAACCATCGTCTGTTCCGGCCCAGATCCGGTTCGCTTCCAAAGGTGAGGGGGCGACCGTGTAAATCACGCCGCGTCTTCGCGCTTGTTTGATCGCGTCGTCTTTATATTTTCCAACACAGGCCGGCGGATCGTATTTCTCACGCGACAAATCGCCGCTGATCTTTTCCCAGTGATCGCCACGATCGCGCGTTTGCCAGAGGGTATTGCCGGAGAAAAACAGCAAGTGCGGATCGAGGGGCGAATAAACTACCGGCTCGGTTCGGATCGTCCGGAAATCCTCCGTTTGCACCGGTACTGGCAAAATATTTTGTACCTGACCGGTCCGGCGATCGAAGCGGCTGAGCTTTCCGCCGATGATAATGTCTGAATCAAGCGGATCGGCGACGACGTAACCATATTCTTCCGCTGCGACCGGCTGCCAATCGCGAAAAGTAATCTCGCCTTCATCACCGCGACTTTTGATTCCAACCGAACCGCTTTCCTGTTGCCCACTGTAAAGCTGATAGGGAAAGGAATTGTCCGCGCTCACATGATACAACTGCGCGGTCGATTGGTTATACCATGAGCTCCAGCTTTTGCCGCCGTTCACCGTCGCGATCGCGCCCTGGTCGGATCCGAGCAGAATGGTGTCGGGATTGTCCGGATTAATCCAAACGTTTTGATAATCGTCACCGCCGGGTGCGCCGCGCCAGCCTTCCCAGTTCTTGCCGCCATCTGTCGACTTCCAGCAGACCACGCTCGCCGAATAAATAATCTGCGGATTCTTCGGGTCGAACCGCACCACTGGCAGATCGCCGCCGCCAATACCCAGTCCTGGTCGCGGATCGTCGGTCGTTCCACTCCAGGTTTCGCCGCCATCCTCTGACCGGTAAAGTTTGGCGATCGTTTTTGTCCGCACCGCCGCGAACAATGTCGAGGGTTTGCTCGGCGCGATGGCAATGTTCGCCTGCACAATTCCCGGTGGGAGGCCTTTGGTTAATTGTTTCCAGCTCTTGCCGCCGTCGGTTGATTTGAAAACGCCGCCGCCGTCGCCGTTGAACACCCCATTCTCCCACGGCGCTTCCCGCGATTCCCACAACGCCGCGTAAACAATTTGCGAGTTAGTCGGATCGATCTGCACATCGCTCGCCCCGACGTTTTCATCACGATGCAAAACGTTTTCGAACGTCTTGCCGCCGTCGAGCGATCGATAAACCCCCCTTTCCGGGTTTGGTCCGTAGGGATGACCGGCTACCGCGACGAAGACATGGTCTGGATTTTTTGAATCGACCGCTAGCTGGGCGATCTGTTGTCCGTCACGCAATCCAAGGTGCGTCCAGGTTTTGCCGGCATCGGTCGATTTGTAAACGCCGTCGCCAACCGAAAGGTCCGGCCGATGTAGTCCTTCCCCGCTGCCAACGTAAACGATGTTCGGATTGGAGATCGAAACTGCAATCGCGCCGACCGACGCCGTCGGTTGATCGTCAAAGATCGGTTGCCAGGTCCGCCCGTAGTCGATGGATTTGAAAACGCCACCGTTACACGGCGCCATGTAAAAAACATTCGGCTGCGACGGAACTCCGCAGATGGCGCGGGTCCGGCCACCGCGGTAGGGCCCGACGTTGCGCCAGCGCAGGAACGAATCGAATTCGCCGGCGTAGGTTTCGCCAAGTATGGCGAGGATCGCAAAGCCGAGGATACCGAAAGTTAAAACGCGTCGCATGAGTGTCGATTCTCGGCTGCGATTCAGAAACGCGCAATCCGCGGCCACGCGACTCTAATACAAACGCGCCTTTTCAATTCTCGCTCAAACGCTGCAGATGCTGGAGCTGTTCCGGACTGAGCTGCTCTTTCAACATGATGCCGAGTCCGGGTTTTTTCTTCAAACTCGAGCGCTGCGCCGGAGTAAGCGTTTGATTAATTTGATCGGGCGAAAGCGTAAACATCGCGCCAGTTAGGGGATCGACGATTACCATACCGATCAATCCACCAAATAGAATGTTTCCAAAGTACCATCCATTAACCGTGGCCCGGACATGCACTTCGGTCGGTTTGTAACCAGGCTTCTCGATTACAATCCGATATTCCTGGCCGGAGAAATAACCCGTGCTGCGGTCTAGCGGAACCACGGCGGGGCTTTGTTGACTCGTCACAAGTTTGCCGGTTTTATCGTAAATCGTGACTTTGGCGCCCGGCGGCGTGGTATTGATCGTCACTTTCTTTGGGCCACCGCTAAAAATCGAAGCGCAACCGGTTATGACCAAACAAAGGACTAACGAGACAACCGCGTTCCCCAGGGGGTTGAACAGAAGTTTTTTCATCCTCGCCGACTAGCGAGTTACAGGTGCCGTGTCAAGGCCACAGACAACTGACCACGACACAACGGGCGCGCGCCACGCGTTCATAACAGATAACAAATACCGACAGTCCGCGCGTCACCGCATCCGGTTAGCTCTCAACTTTAACGGCGCGCCGCGTTAACAGCGCGATCGGCAGCCCGATACAAAATACCAGCGCTAGCACGGCGTTGATTCGGCTAACTAGGGTTGGCGGGGCTGGTCGCGGTGGAAGCGCACTCATCGGCAAGATCACAAAATTCATAACGGCGTAAACGACCAGTCCGTAGATGATGCCGCTCAAGATGGCTCGTCGGGTCAGCAGTGTGAAATTGCACCGCGTCGCGGCAATGTAAAAGATAGCCGTCCAGGTAAGTGCGATCGCGTAATGAATGACGACGCCGAGCCAAACCGACGTCCAGCCCATTTGAAATGAGTGCGCTCCGAGCAAACCGCTGGTGATGTATTGAAAGATACGCCGCGGAGTGAAACCGAGAAACGCGACATAAATAATATTCTCGGTGATATCCATCGTTCCGGCCACCAACCCAATCCAGACAACGTTCCTGAGCAAGGTCGCAAAGGGTGACATGTTGCGGATTAAAACAGTGAGCAGTGATCAGTGACAAGCGACAATCCAGTGACCAGATTCGGCCCTTCACTCGAATGGCCCCGCAAAAGAATTAGTGTCGATTCGTTTCCATTCGTGGTTAAACGGTTTTGTGGCTCAGGTGTTAATTTTCGATCTCGACGGTGTCCTCGCCGATTCCGAACCGTGGTGGAACCAGATAGATACCAAACTTCTGGCTGAGTACGGCGCGACTTATCGTGGCGAATACCACAAAGAAGTTCTCGGGGTGAACTATTCCCTGGCAATCGACTTTTACAAAAAAGCTTTCAGCATTAACGCGCCGGCCCAAGAAATGATGAAGCGTCGCGGCGAAATCGCCGCGGAATTCTTCGCCGATCGGGTCGGTTTGTTCCCGCACACAAAAGAAGTTCTGCAAAAATTGCGGGAATGCGAAATCCGTCTCGGGCTCGCGACAAGCTCGGTCAGCGCATCCGCTCGTCCGTTTCTGGATCGTCACGACCTAACACGACTGTTCGAGGCCGTTGTCACCGGCGACGAGGTTGAACACGGCAAACCCGCGCCCGATATTTACCTTCGCGCCGCAGAAATGCTCGGCGCGAAGGCTAACAATTGTCTCGTCGTCGAAGACTCGCTTTCGGGAATCGCCGCGGCTCGGGCGGCCAAGATGCGCGTGGCGGCCATTCCGGATCGCCGATTTGTTGATGCAGCTGGTTACCAGAAGCAAGCCGACTACGTGCTCAATGATTTAACAGAGCTAGTTCCCCTCGTCGTGAAGCTCTCATCGGTCTAATTTTGTGACCCCGTCACTGATCACTGCTCACTTCCGCAATGTTCTCGGCGGAAACGCGAGCAGCCGCAGCGAATCGTCGATGTCGATCTTCGGCCAGCGCTCATTATATAAATCCCGAATGTTATCGTCTGATGCTGTCATCGGTCTTCTGTCCTCTGTTCTCAAGTCCGCCGGGCCGGCGGCCGGCGCTTCAGGTTCAGCTTCACGCTCCCGCTCACTTGTCCTTCTGTAATCAGATGAAGCCAGTTCCTGGCGGCTGGTCGCGTTCGAAGTTTGCGCGAAGCCAGAGCCCTGCTTGGTTCGACTCTTTCTCGCGACCATCGTCTGCCACCGGGCAGTAGCCGTTAACGGTGCTGTCCCCGGCGCCCACGGCGTGACCCGGGTGCCATCGATAAAAATCGCATAGTGCGTTTGTTTTTTCGCGTGAACGTTCACTGGACCTTCGAACTTCCCGTTCACCATCCGGCCCCAGTAACGCGCATAAAGTTGCGGTTTTTCGTTTCCCGGCTCGAGCGTGAACCAAATCAGCCGGCCAAATCCTTTGGCGTAATCGTTGCGATCACGGTCGCCTGACCAGGTCGCCACATCGCCCGGTTTGGCGTCGCTGTTCCAGATGAGCGTCTTTCCGTCTCTGGTCGATTGATATTTTGCTTCACCATGCGCGACCGCGACTGTCGACACCAAGAGCGTGCCGCAGACCAAGACCAATCTTCCAGCCACCAGAGATATATGTAATTGCCAATTGGTAGGGCCACAACACGCAACCTTGGGAGGGCGAAAAGGCCGCAGCACTGCTGCAGACCAACAACGACCGCCCGCATTGCCGCGTCATTTTGACCCGCGTCATGTCCGGTCTTACGGGGAAACGACAAAAAATTTGTTAAATTTGGGTGAACTCACTTGCGGCCTAACCGGTGTCTGTGCTCAGTGAGATATGAAAGAGACCACACCAACGCGGATTCGTATCCGTCGTTTTATCACAGATCGCTACGCGTACCGCACCAAGCCCGAATATTTGCCTGAACTGATCGCTTTTGGACTCGTCTTGGCCGTTGTCTCTTGGCCAATGGTACTGTTGATCGAAGCCTTCGCAGGCACTTTGAAGTAATTTAACGGGTTAGAGATTTAATTTAGCGATTCGGAGAGGCAGCCCGTCTTGACCGACTCTCAACTAAACGCGCCCTTGCGACGCCGTTCTATCAACTATCCAATTGTTAGTAAATGAGCTTACTCATCGTAATTCACTGTCTTCTATTAAGAGCGCTCGACGATTCGGCGTAGAGCCCGCAGTTCACAATCTCCTATCTGCTCTCTGCTATCTTCGCGCCGAAAACGGTGAGTTGCCGCACGACTTCATCAGGACAGTCCAGTTGCACTAAGTGCCCTGCGTCTTTGACCACGACTCGCTGCGAATCGCGAATTCCGGCGTTGATCGCTCCGCAGTGCGCGTGGACGTCGGCGATGTCTGATTCGCCGGCCAGAATCAGCGTCGGCGCTTTGATCTCTGCTAAACGCTGGCTGGCCGGTGGCGAAAGTTTCTCCTCGAACTGCGGGTCGTATTTCAAATTCTGCGAGCTCGCGAGCAGCGCGTCATAAAATTTCTTCCGGGCCTGATCGTGACCATGAGCAATTAGAAACCGGTCTTCCGACCAATTCTTTATTGCGGCTTTGATATCCCCGCTTTTCTCGAACGGTTCTCCGTTGCCACGTGCGCGTGCGAGAAAATATTCTGTGTAAGGCATGCCATGCAGCACCGGTCCAATCAAAAACAATCCGTTGACCATCTCCGGATGCGCGATCGCGAAATCGATTGCGAGCGCGCCGCCCGACGAACTGCCGGCAATGACCGCGGGTTGCGCTTTGAGATGCGTCAGCAACTTCGCCAAATCGTCGCTCGGTGAGAACGCACGCTTGGCAGGTTCCGACCGCCCGTAACCGCGCCGATCGTACCGAATTACATGATACTTCGCGGCAAGCTTGTCCCAAACTCCATTCCAGGACTCCGATCCCAACAAACCGTCGTGCAAGAGAACCATCGTCGCAGATCCCTCGCCGGCCTCTTCGTAATAAATTTTGGATCCGCCAAGGTCGAGATAACCGCTCTTTTGGTTAGGCGCGGTCGATTGAACTGAGGCGACGCAGCTACCGCCGATTAACAACAGCGAAAGTACCGCAGCAATTCTCCGCATCGAGGAAAGGATATCAGACCATTGGACGACGAGCCAGATGTCACTGGTCACCGGTCATTTTCTTTCTACCGTTTCCTTGTATGCGATACTTGCTCTTTCTTGTCGGATGTCTCCTGGCGCTGCCGTTCTCCTCTTTTGCCCAACGCACATCCGTCAACGAGCGGGTCGCAAAACAGAACGCGCTCTTCGAAGAATTTTATCAAGCGCGCCTGAAGGATTTCCCAGAACGGGCGACCGCTTACGGCGATTACCGTTACAACGACAAGCTTGATCAGGTTTCGCTCGCGGAAGCCGCGCGGGTTCACTCCGAAGGCGACCACTTTCTGGTAAGCCTGAAAGCGATTCCAACCGACGGGATGAGCGATACCGATCTTCTCAGTCATCGCATCATGCAGCATCAGCTCGAGCGCGAAGACGTAAACTATGAGCTGAAAAATTACGAGATGCCGGTCAATCAACAAAACGGCGTCCACACCCGGCTGGCTGATTTGGCGAACGCAGTCCCGCTCGACTCAGTGCAACATTATCAGGATTACATTGCGCGGTTACATCAGATCCCGCGCGTGCTCGGCCAAACCGTCGAGGTGATGAAGCAGGGTATGAAGGACAACCTCATGCCGCCAAAATTCCTTCTCGAAAAATTACCGGGCCAATGTGATGGCGTTATCGCCGCCAACCCGTTCCTGCAACCGACCAGGAAGTTCCCCGCGGATTTTTCCGACGCCGACAAAAAACGTCTGACGGACGAGATTACCAAAACCGTGAACGACGAAGTTTTTCCGGCCTACAAAAAATTCGCCAATTTCGTTCGCACCGAATACGCGCCGAAAGGCCGCACCAATCTTTCGGTCGAAAGTCTAACCGACGGAAAGCGCCGCTATGCCGAGGCGGTTAAGACCATGACCACGATGAACGTTACGCCGGCCGAGGTTCACGACATCGGGTTGAAAGAAGTTGCGCGCGTCACCGAAGAAATGACCAAGCTGGCCCAAACCAACGGACACAAAGATCTCGCCAGTTTCCGGGACGCGATCAACAGAGACCCGAAATGGAAACCGACGAGCGAGCAACAGATTATCGATGACTACAAAAAGTACATCCACCAGATGGAACCGAAGTTGCCGGAACTTTTCGGATTGCTGCCGAAGTCGCCGGTGACGGTCGAACCGATCCCGGATTTCGCCAAAGCAGCGGCGACCCATTACGTCCAGGGAACGCCGGATGGAAAACGCGCCGGCCGCGTGGTGGTGGCCGTGGCGAACCCAACCAGTCGCACTATGGTCGACGACGAAGCGGTTGCTTACCACGAAGGGGTTCCCGGTCATCACATGCAGATCAGCATCGCACAGACGTTGGAAGGTTTGCCGAAGTTTCGGCTGCACGGTTTCTATCCGGCCTACGCCGAAGGCTGGGCATTGTATTCGGAGGAGTTAGGCAAGGAGATCGGCTTCTATAAAGACCCGGTGTCCGATTACGGCCGCTTGAATTCAGAAATGTTGCGGGCGGTACGGTTGGTCGTCGATACGGGCGTTCACGACAAAAACTGGAGCCGCGAGCAAGTCGTCGATTACATGCATTCGAACGATTTGAATGATGCAATGGTTCAGACCGAAGCCGATCGTTACATCGCCTGGCCCGGGCAAGCGCTGGCTTATAAAATGGGACAATTAATGATTCTGAAACTGCGCGACGAAGCCAAAACCCAGCTCGGCGACAAATTTGATATCAAAAAATTCCATGACGAAATTCTGGACGGCGGCTCGATGCCGCTCGAGTTGCTGCAGCAACGCGTGGAAGCGTGGATCGGGCAGCAAAAACAATGACAAATAGGTAACGGCGATTCACCGAATCGCCATCTTCTGAACAACCAACCTCTCAACTTATGCGAAAAGAATATTCATCTCCGCCCCCAATGACTATCGACCCGAACAAAAATTACACCGCCACCTTGAAGACTTCTCGCGGAGAGATCGTGTGCGAGCTATTTGCAAAGGACGCCCCAAAGACGGTCAACAACTTCGTCTTTCTCGCGCGCGAGAAATTCTACGATGGCACCGTATTCCATCGCGTAATTGCCGATTTCATGATCCAAGGCGGCGATCCGACCGGCACGGGCCGGGGCGGCCCGGGCTATCGGTTCGAAGACGAAGTGCGCAACAACGCGCACAAACATCAAGTCGGCAGTTTGTCTATGGCCAATGCCGGCCCGAACACAAATGGCAGCCAATTTTTTATCACCCATGTCGCCACCGACTGGCTCAATGGCAAGCACACCGTTTTCGGTCGCGTTAGCAACGGTCAAAAAGTAGTCGATTCAATTAAACAGGGGGATGAATTGACTTCAGTGACAATCAACGAGGCCTAACCCGGCCGAATTGCGAATTTCTGCGATTCCCAATCGCAGTCCCTCGGCTGCCCTAAGCGCAGTGCGGCGGCGGTGCCGACTGCTTGTTCTCCACAGCAGGTAACGAAGGAAACTGAGAATCTCCTCTTCTCAAGATCGGGCCATTATCATACTATTGTTGGCTCGAATATGGGCGATTTCGGCGGCCATTTCCGGCAGTTGAGCGTGCAAGTCATCATGTTGGGCACGGCGCTTTGCCTCCCAACAATCCTGCACGCCCAAAACCGCGGACTGGCTAATGCGGCCGCCCACAACAGCCAACATGCGGGCGGCACACCTTTCGTCTCTGGAAATCTGCCGACCATCGCTTTCACGAACGCAAACCTTGGAAATTCGCCGCAAGCTTCCGCCGTTTTCGTTCCCGCAGGCTTAAACGTATCCGGTCACGTGGAGGAAACCCCGTTCGCAAACATCTCTGCTGGCAGTACCGCCGTTTCGTCACCTGCCTCGAACACATTTGTTTTCACCGGATCTCCCACCAGTTTTTCCGTGGTCAGTGTTCCTAACGAATCAACAGCCGTCGCGATCGACTTCACCGGGCCGCTTTCCGACATGATGCGGTTCGGCCTGGTCGCTGATCCCAAGCAAAGCAACGCTCCCGGCGGATTACCAGGGGGCACGTTGAACGTCACCGGAGCTAATCATTATGACGTGGGCATTGCGCCGAGCTTGATTCTCGGCCGGTACTCGCGATACCCAGTCACCGTGACCTTCTCTTCACACATGGAACTAGCCGAGGATCCCTACTGGCTCGGCCATGAGTACGGCTGGATCTCAACCGGAGTTGGCTTGCGCACACCGCTTTCGTTTATTCCCAAACAGTTCGGCAAATGGAGCGCTGGAGCCAACGCCGATCTTTGCTATTACGGCACCACCGCTGACGAATTCGTGCACTCCATTGGACTGCAAATGCCAAAGGTCGGAGCTGCTATGACAGTGAATTTCTAGCGACGCGCAGACAGCGCTGGAAATCAGTTCTCAGTCAGTTGTCTCTTCATCGTTATTCGGAATTTCGCCGGCGTCATTCTTGAAGTGCGACCAGACCGCGCTGACGATCGCCGCCGGCTTCATCGCGGAATTAGTCAGAACGACCACGCCGGTTTTGGTAGCTCGATTGAAACCAATGTAACTGTGAAAGCCTGGGGTTGCGCCGTTTTTCCAGATGATCTCGCCCCCATCCGCCGTGTCGCGAATTTCCCAGCTGAGACCGATTTGCGTATGCGGTTTCGGGCCAGCGTGACGCGGCTGCTGCATGATTGGCAGCAAGTCATTTAACGGCGTTTGCCGTTCGCCCATGTTATAGGCGAGGTACTCGAGCATGTCGTTCATCGTGGAATATAGACCGCCCGCCGGCGCCATCATTGGGAACAAGTTTGAATGCCATGGCGCTGGATTGCCGCCGGCGCCATAACCCTGCGCCCGACGCGCGGTCTGATCGGCGCTCAATTCGATCGTTGTATCGTGCAACTGCAATGGGGCGATGATTTCCCTGTGGACTATTGTGCGCCAGTTCGTATTCGCCGAATGGGCCAGGGCATGACCGAGTAACGCGAATCCGAGATTGGAATACTCATAGCGTTCCCCCGGCGCCCGGGTCAGCTGATACGAACCAAGAAAATTCAGCATGTCCTGGATCGTAGCGCTCGGCCGTTTCCATTGGCCAATGTTACGCGGGAGCGCCGACGTGTGATCCGCGAGATCGAGAAGCGTGATCTGCCGGCCTTGATAAACCGGCACGTGCACCCGCGGAAAATATTTCTGCAACGGATCGTTGAGGTGCGCTTTTCCTTTACGGACCGCATCCGCCAATTGCATGCCAGTAAACGTTTTCGAAATCGACCCAATTTGAAACAACGTTCTCCCATCCGGTTTGTGACCAGTGCCTTTCGTCGTCTCGCCATAACTAAACACTAACCGCTCTCCGTTATGTATAACGCCGACGATCAGTCCAACACTGTTCGCCGCCATCTGCTTGTTCGCGACTGCATCGATCCGCTGCTTCAATTCGTCCGCCGGAGGAGGCGCGGGTGATTGCGCGATTGCAGTTGATCCAAGCATCGCAAACAGCAGTGCGCCGCTAATTGTCCGGGAGACCATCGCCATCAGTTCGTCAATATTTCAGGTTTGAAAGATACCTTCAAGCGCGGTTCACGCAGGGAACCGTAGTTATCGGTTATCTGTTGTCAGTTATCAGGAGATCGCCTTTTCGGAGTGGAACGGCGGCGCAACTTGGCGACCGCGAGAGCGCAACTTCATGGCGCAACGCTTGTTCAATGCGGGAAGCGAGGGGAAAATTATGTGGAACAAAAAATTTGCGGTGATGGCGTTGGCATTGGCCGGGTTCGGATTTGGATTGGTTCCAACGACGAACGCAGGCACGGAAGTGATCAGGGATTACAGCAACCAAGGGCCTGCTTATAATAATTACGCGCCGCGCCCGCTACCACCGCGGCCGGTCTATTATGCTCCGCCACCGCCCATTGGCGTCGTCGTTTACCCACGACCCTTGTTTTTCGGTCCGCGGTTCGGCTTCCATCGCTTTCATCACCACCGAGTTTTCGTGCGACGATTCTAGCGGTTCCTGGCGAACTGCCGTTATTAGTTATCTGAACCGCGGATTACGGAGATTTTCGCGGATTGGTAAAAAAGAACCATTCTGATCCGTCGAAATCCGCGGTTAACATTGGAAATAGTAACAACGCGCAATAAGGGTCCGGGCCGCGATCTTTCATTGCTATGAAAATGGGTTGTTTGAGTGAGCGCATTTGTAAATCGGCCGTCACCTGGTCGATGGGTTTGGCCGGAATCTTCGCCTGTCTTGCCTTCACCGGCTGCGATGACATCTACGGGTACGGCAGAACGGGGTACTACGCGCCGGGGCCGGGACCGTACGGTCCGGGGTACGTCGGCGGACCGGCAGTGGTTTCAGTCGAGGTCGGTGATCGTCCATACTACACACGCGGGCCGGGTTATTACGTCGGCCGGCGTTACTATGTATGGCGGAGCGGTTACTGGCGCCGGCATCACGGCCGTCGGGTTTGGGTCCACGGCAACTACATTTTGCGTCCCTGATCTACCATTTGAAGGGAGCAAACTTTGCGGCGGAAGGCCGCCGCCCTGCGGCTATCTGTATCAAGCGAACACTGTTGCCGAACTAACGGCACCGTAAGCCGGGCCACTGCGATTGGAATCGCAGAAGAATGTGGGAGGGCTGTAGCGGCGGGATTGGGCGCTAAAGGCGAGGTAAGGTTGGCCTGCTGCTGCGTCGGCGGATTAGCTGGCACCATCGCGAGTCAGAGATCGAAACCCACGACATTGACTGTAACCAGCCAGTTCCCTAACATGCCCGCCTAACAGATTGGAATCCGTATGCCAGGGTTCGACATGTTCCGAAATCAAAGCAACGTCCTGATCTTTGCGGCCGGCGAAACTATTTTCGATCAAGGCGATCCGCGCGATTTTATGTTCGTCGTCAAGACGGGCGAAGTGGAGATTCGCCTAGGGCACAGGGTGGTTGAAGTGGTGGGGCCCGGCGGAATTTTCGGAGAAATGGCCATGATCGACGGCCACGAGCGCACCGCGACAACCGTCGCCCGCACCGATTGTGCATTAGTCACGATCGACCAGAAGCGTTTCCAATTTATGGTCCAGCAAACTCCCTGTTTCGCGATCGAAGTAATGCGGGTGCTGGCCGGCCGGCTTAGGCGCACCAACCAACTAATCGACGCCTAAGGTTTGAACTCCGTCCGGAGTTAGATAGACCGCGCGAGCGAAGCTCGGTCCCCTTCCGCCTTAGCGATCCGCAATCGCCAATCCGCAATTATCTACGACGCAGCCGTAGAAAACGACCCGAGGCATCAGAAGATTTCTTAATTTCTAATTCTTACGTCCTCGTTTACTGCCAGTGCCGCTCCGACGCGCGATCATAAGAGGGAAGGAGTACTTAATGAAAAAACTATTATCAGTAATGATAGCCATCGGGGTCGGGTTTGTCGTCACATCGATTGGGCAAACAACAAGCTCTGACCAGCAACAGCAGCAGCAACAGGAACAGTCGGTGCCGCAGGGAAAACGCACTCAGCAAACGAGCGAACAACCGGCCGGCCCGGCGATGGGCCATTCGGACCGCGAACAAGTGAAGGACACGAGTCAGCCCACCCGCATGAAATCGGGGGCGACCACGACCAACGCCAATCCGCGCACCGGTAAGAATCAAACTACGACCGTGAACAAGGCGGACTTCAAGTCGCGTCACAGCGAAGTTTTCAGTCTAGGGCGGCATCCCCGCGAGTTCTTCGTCCAACGGTTTGGGGCAAACCATGTTCGAGTGATCTCGAACGAGCTCTTTGTGTTCGTGGATGGCTGCTGGGTCGCCGTTAACTCGGACGGCTTTGCATATTCGGAACGAGTGATCTGCGCCGGCGATCCGGACTTTATTGAAGTCGAGTAATTGCAGGAACTAGAATAAAAATTAAAATAGAATAAGAGCCGCTGGTTTCGAAACTATGCGGCTCTTTTTCTGTTCGGAAGACAGACGTCCGCCCTCTGACTTCTTCGCGGGAGCCCGCCATGCATACCATTTGAACCGCTGAACGCAGATTTTGCGGATTGCTGAAAAGAAGGATTCTGATCCGTGTAAATCCGCGAAATCGCGGTTAAGGGTATTGTCTGTCGTCCATTCTACGCTCTTGCGAGGCAGTTCAATCAGATATCAACTGCTGCCATGATTGCTACCGATCCTCTTTCCTCTTTCGCATCGGCTCGTTTCTGCACTCAAAGAAGCGGACTAGGAAGCCGCTGACCGGGTCTTGGTGAAGAGCGCGATTCAAAAAGCTCAACTCTCAACTTTTCCTTGTCACTGGTCACTTCTTCGTCGGGATCCGTGTTAATCCGTGGTTAAAGGAAAAGTTTTAGCGTTTCGCGCTTCTTAATTCTCAGTTCTTCCTTCTTACTTCGCACGTGCCTACGGCTGCGCCGTTGGCACGACGCGTGGTTTCAGCGCATCCTGCATGAACGCGTCTGCGTCTTTGCGAAATTGCAGCAGCGACGGGTGATTGATGTAAATCATGTGACCGGCTTCGTAAAACGTGATTCGTAAATTGTCGCGGATCGTCGGGTCGAGTTGCATCCCATGGAGCACATTCTCGGCGGCGTAATAAGGCGTGGCCAGATCGTAGTAGCCGCAGCAAACCCACAGTTTCAAATACGGATTGCGACTCATCGCCTTTCGCAAATCATCGGCCACGTCGAGGTATTGATTTTCCGCGACCTTGGCGAAGCTCCACGGCCGCACGTCCGCAATCATTTCGTACGGCAAATCGCTTTCGAACTTTAACTCGCGCCGCACATAGTCGTTCAACGTCGCGCTGCAGGGACCGAGCACCGCTTCGTAGCTCGGATCGAAATCGTAATCCTCCGTGCCTGGCTCATAACGAATTCCGGTGAACCGCGCATCGTAACGTCCGATCGATCGGTTCTTGTCCTTGAGCAGATCGAAAAAGAACCGCCGGGCCGGGATCCGGAAATTCCATTGCCCGATCGTCTCCGCCGGTAAACCGGTAAATCGCGCGAGATTGTTCGCCAATTCTTTGCGTTGATTGTCGTCCAGCTGGTCGCCCTTCATTAAGGCGAGGACGTATTGATTCGACGCGAAATTTTCGCTTTCCTTGAGAGCATCGGTGAGCGGTTTGTTTTGCAAATCCTGCGGCAACTTTTTGTGATACCACGCCGCCGCGGTGTAGGTCGGCAAAAACAGGGGATAAGGCCGATCATTTCCCGGTGCGAAGCGGGCGGTCGAAAAATCAAGAATGCTCGATACCAGGATGATCCCGTTGACGTAAAAACCGTAGTGGTCCTGCAAATAATCACTCAACCCAGCCGCGCGAGTGGTGCCGTAGCTCTCACCGATGATGAATTTTGGCGACGCCCACCGCGTGTTGCGCGAAGTGTAAACCCGGATGAAATCGCCGACGCTCGCGAGATCTTCCTTGAAACCGTGAAACTGCCTCGGATCTTCGCCCGCCGCACTTCGACTATATCCGGTCGAGACCGGATCGATGAAAACCAGATCGGTGGAATCGAGCCAGGTCGCTTCGTTATCCACTAGATGATAAGGCGGAAGCGGCGCTTCACCGCGATCAGTCAATTCGGTGCGACGCGGTCCGAGCGCCCCCATGTGCAACCACACGGAGGCTGAACCCGGTCCGCCGTTGAACGAAAACGTGATTGGCCGCTTGGACGGATCGTTGCCGGCATCGGTGCGGGTGTAGGCGATGTAAAAAACTTTCGCCTTTTGCTTCGGCTCATCCTTGTCTTTGTCCTTATCCTTATCTTTCGCTTTGTCATCCTTCGCTGGAGTGGATGACGGACCTTTGTCTTCGTCATCGCCTTCGCTCTTTTTCTTTTCGGTCCAATCCCGCATCACCATGTAACCGGCGGTGGCGCGGTAATGAATCTGTTTTCCGGCGACCGTGATGGTGTGATCGGTGACGCTTGGCGGCGGATCTTTCTCCTCTTCTTTGCCTTTCTCTTTGTCCCCGTCCTTTGCCGGCTTGTTTGCCGATTCGCCTTCCTCGCTTTGCGTGTCCTTCCCCGGCTTAACCTTCAATTCGCCAGGCGGCTGTTTACCCGTCTGGGCCCGGGTCCAAGGCGTGATTCCGAAACAGAGAAGGGGAACAATAACAACGGCGAAGCTAAGCCGAAATGGTCTATCCATGCTCGATATTAAGCTCCCTTGAGACGTAAGCAACGCCGCTGCCTGGCGGGCTTGACCAATATCTCGACTTTAACTGAACTTATGGCTGAGGGCGACTCGCTGACCGCGCGAAGCGGGAAAACCAAACTGGTGCTGCGATCGAAGCAGGAGCAACTGCTACATTCTCTTGCGTGAATACAAGGCCATGAGGCCGCGGGAGATTTGGGACGCCATCGGCATCTCGAAACTTCCGCAATCCGCTCCGCAGTTTATTTGCGGTCCTTGTTTTCTGGCAATTATAGACGATACTGGGAAGAATTTCTCGACTGATTCGCCAATGGTGGTGTGCGGGGTGTCCGAGCAGGACTGGCCTTACAAGCTGGCAGCCCCAAAAGATCGGATAGAAAGCTCCAATTCGTTAACTCATCACATCATTATGAAGCCACATCTCGTCCAAGCCGCGTCCGCAGTTGTTCCAAGTCAGCAAATCCTGGTGAACATGGTCTCGCGCCGGGTGCGACAGCTCTGTCTCGGTCACCGGCCACTGGTAGAATTCGTGCCCGGACTCGGTCACGCCGATGTCGCCCTCTCCGAAATCGCGGCCGGCAAATTGGTTTTTGAATCAACTTTCGGGCAGAACGGGAACTTCCAAAATGGTGCGACTGAAGTGGTCGCGTTTCCCGGAGTGATTGTCGACAAGAAGGCGACGAAGAAACACGCGGCCTAAAACGCGGCAATTGCCGCCCTAAAAGATTGGGGATTGGAGATGGAAGACCGATCTTTGAACTGCCACGTTCGAACTGCGTTTCAAAAGCCGACTTAAGCAAAATGAAAAATCAAAAAAGAAATCATATCGGAGTGCGCCAACGTCTGTTGGTCCTGGTCGACGAATCGAATATTGGCAGTTCGGTCCGGACAGCCGGTCGTGGCCTGGATTGGTTGAAGCTGCGGGATTTCCTGGCGGGGCCGAACACGGGGCGGGAACTAATCGAGATGGTGGTTTATGCGGGACTGCCGCCTGCCATGGCGATCTGGCAGGAAGAGCGCGACAAGAAAAACAAATTTGTGCAGTGGTTGCGCTCGAACGGATTCATGGTCGTAACCAAAGATGGATCGCCGGCCGACGAAGGCAGATACAAGGCGAACGTTGATGTGATGATGGCGATCGACGCGCTCGAGCTTTCAGTCGAGATGCAACCGGACGTAGTCATTCTCGTGACCGGCGATACCGATTTTGCATATCTGGCCATCAAATTGCGCCGGCGCGGCATCCGGGTCGAAGTGGCGTCGGTGACTCAAAACCTCGGCAACATATTAAGATCAGCGGCGAACGAAGTGATCGATCTGGCGCCATTGTTTCGCACTTTCGAGTTGAAGGTGGAACCCGCCAAGGCTTCCGTCTTCGCTAAAGCCACGACGCGACAAGCCGGCGCGATTCGTTCTGCTCACGCAGGCGAAGGCGCACGGCAGCAGCAATCGCAATCACAACATCCGAGACGGCGCCAGCAGAGGCAGGGACCTGGGAGCGCGGGGCAACTTCGCAGAAGTGCTCAGTGATTCTCTTCGCGATTTCCAACGACTCAACCGGTCAACTCTTCGACTCATTAAGTCGATAGTAAGAAACGGTCAGTGAGTTAATTGAAAAAGTCATCCCCAAGCCTGGAATCCGACGCTAGCCGCCGCCATCGCCGCAAAGTGATAGGATTTATTATCGCCGAAGCATCAGCGATTGGGCTCTTGCTGCTGACTGGAACGATCGCTGTGTTGGTGCGCATCACCGATGCCATCCTGGCCATGTCGATCAATATTGTCACCATCGCCGCCGCCGCGGCGGTCGCCCTGATCCCGATCATCCTCTTCGGAATCACTCCTGTTATACCGCCGCGACGCTGATCTCATCGCCATCTCGGGACCGAACCTTACAGCGGAAGCGCGTAGGTGCGAAGAGAGCGAGTCTTGTTTCTTAATTCTGGCGATAAGGTAAGCCGGCTCAAATGGAGCCGAGCTAGATAGTGTTAATTGTTGTCAGGGCACACGCACCTAAGGTAGAACCTGACCCATGGGCTTAATATTACTTATCATTGTCGTCTTGCTGTTGATCGGCGCATTCCCAACTGGTGGTTATGGTTTGGGATATCGGTCGCATGGGCTACTGGGAACGATCCTCATCATTATCTTAATCCTCTGGTTACTCGGAAAGATTTAGCGGGGGACGAGACTTGGATCTCGATTTTCACCAAATCGAATTCGCCGGTCTCCTTAGGTGCGATTCGCGTCTTACGCTCCCGCTAGTTCGGTAACAGTGTTCCGTTAATAGAGATTGCCGCAAAGCGACGCCTTTGTGCCGGCGAGCCGTTAGCTGAGGAACTCAGCAACCGGTTCGATCGGCTTGATGTGGGCGCAGAAAATTTTGAATGCCGCCAGAATGGGAACAGCCAGGATGATGCCCGCAATTCCCCATAACCAGCCCCAGAAAATGAGGGACAAGAGAACGATGACCGGGTTCAGCGTCAGCGAACGCCCCATTACCCACGGGGTGATGAAATTTCCTTCCAGCGTCGCGAAGGTTAGATAGATCGCCGGAAAAAGCAGCGCGTAACCGACACTGTCGAAACTCAGTAACGCGCCCAGAGTCATACAGACAATACCGGTGAGCGCGCCGAGATACGGAACGAAGTTTAAGATCGCAACCATGGCGCCCCACATCAGCGGATTGGGCAGACCAAGTAATCCGGCAGCGGTGCCGACGGTGATGCCGAGCCCGATGTTGATCAGGGTGATGGTGAGCAGATAACGCGAGACGTTGGCTTCAATTTCGTCCGCGATGGAAACGGCGCGCTTTTTATCGGCCAGCGTAGGCAGAACTTTTACCAATTTGGTGAGAAACACGCCGTCGTAGGCGAGTAGAAAGTAAAGGAGGATGAGCGACAAGACGCCGCTCACGAGGACCTCCGGCACCCGGCCAAGAACATTAGCGATCGGATGGGTTTTGACTTCTACGACTGCTGGTTTGGATCCGCTGTCCGGAGCAGTGGTCAGCTTTTCAATTTCACCGCTCGCCTTAGAAACGGTTTGGAGCGGCTGTTGAAGTGGATGGAGTTTAGATTGGAGCTGTTGAAGACTGTAGGGGGCTTTTTCGATCCAGCCGGCCGCATCCGTAGCCAGGAAGGAAACAGCGTAGGCAACTAAGGCGATGAGACTTAATAGAATCGCCGCGGCGCTGAGAGGCGGCGGAATGCGGGTCCGGGCAAATGCCCGAACGATCGGTCGAAGCAAATAACTGAGGAGCAGTGCCAAAACCAGCGGCAGCAGGATCGATCGCATGAAGTAAATCGTGTAAAAGATCGCCAAAACGAACAGACCGGTTAGAGCGAGTGATCGAACATCGAACGGCCGGCGCATGAGCTCTTGCATACGCAATCGAGAAGCGGGCGGGACTGATTGTGGATCGTCGGCTACAACCTGCTCCGCGACAGTGGATGACGATGGAACAATTGTGTCGATTGCAGAAGGCATCGTTGGTAGATCCAGGTTGGTTCGATCCGCCGGGTAAGCGGGTCGATTGGTTGGACGGAGTAGGGAGGAAAAGATTCATTGCGGAAGTGACCAGTGATCAGCAGGAGGAAGCGAAGTGCGAATCCGCGCTGGAATCCGATCCCGCGGCTTCGTGAGATTGGCGAGGGCGGGTCGATCGATGGTGTCCATGACGCGCTGGAGATTGTGATGCTCGCAGCTTCATGCCCCTCAAGTCGGTTCTTCAACTCCTTCTCGAGCGCCGCAAACAATCGGCAAAGTTCGACGGTCAGCCACCGCCGCTACAAAGTCAGGCCGGCAGTCCGTTTTTTGCGACGCCCTGCATAACGTCGACGAAGCGATCGAGCTCTTGAAGAGTCGTGTAGAGATTCGGGGTGATGCGTATGCCTTGGAATTCTTCGTGGACGATCGGCACGGTGAAGATCTTGTGTTTGTCGAACAGGTATTTGGTCACGGCCTTGGGATCGGTTCCCTCGATCTGGACATTCGCGATGGCGCACGACTGGGCGGGATCGAATGAGGTGTTGAACCGGATTTTGGGGACGTCTTTGAGTTTGTTCATCCAGTAACGGGACAAATACCGGAGCCGGGCTTCTTTGCGTTTGCCGCCGATCGCGTTGTTGAAGACGAGGGCGTCGCCGATGGCGAGTTTAGGCGCGGCGGAATGGGTGCCGATCTCTTCAAATTTGCGGATGTCGCTCGCTTGTTTCGATTCCGCCGCCATGAGCGGCCAGATTTTTTCGATCTTGTCACGCTTCACGTAAAGCAGGCCGGTGCCTTTCGGCGCGTAGGTCCACTTGTGGAGGCTGGTCCCGAAATAATCGCACCCCAGGTCTTTCTGTTTGAAATCGAACTGGGCGAAGGAATGAGCACCGTCGACGATGGTCTCGATCCCGCGGTTCCGAGCCAGGTCGCAGACTGCTTTCACGGGCGTAATCTGGCCCGTGATGTTGATCATGTGCGAGATCAGGATCAGCCGAGTGCGATCAGTGATTCCTTTTTCAAACGCGGCGGTGATCTCGCTCAGGTCTTTGGGTGGAATCGGAACCTTGATCAGGTTCAGCTTGAGGTTTTCGCGTTTCTCCCGTTGTCGCAAGGTGGTGAGCATTCGCGGATAATCCTGAGTGGTGGTGAGAATCTCGTCGCCCGGTTTGAAATCTATCCCGTTGAGCAGGATCTCGAGCGATTCCGACGCGTTGCGGGTAATCGCGATTTCTTCCCGGTTGCATCCGAACATTTCGGCGAGGCCGGTCCGGATAGTTTCGGATTGCGGCTCGAGGATCTCCCACATCGTGTAAGCAGTGCAGTCTTCCTGTTGCCAGATGTAACGGATGAGGGCTTCGGTCACGACTCTCGGACTGGGCGAAACGCCGCCGTTGTTCAGGTTGGTAATTCCGCGGGTAACGGAAAAGGAATTCTGGATTGCGGCCCAATAATCTTCGTCCGCGGCCGCTTCTTCGGGACTTAAATGAGCGACAGATTTCGTCGCGGCGTCGACGCTTCTTAATAGTGAAGCGACCGTCGTGCTCGCCACGGCGGCGAGACCCAAGCTCCTGCCCGCTAACCTGAGGAAATCTCGCCGTGTCGGCACGACGGAAAGTATGAATGAAGTAGGAAGGATGAAGAAGCACAAAAGGCGGATGAAAGCGACACGCGCTTCATTCCGCGTTTCTTCATTCTTACTTTGAATAATTCGTGGCAGCTAACGACCAAATAGGGAACGAATTAGTTATAACATGAAGAAGATAATTGCTTTATTAATTGGCTGTTCGCTGGGGGTGGCTACGGCAGTATACGCGCAGCAACCACCGGAGACACAGGAATCACCGGCGGCAAAGAAGGGTGGACGGGCAGAAAAGACGACCCAGGCCCAAGGCGCGACCGGAGAAACAAAAACGAAGTCGAACGCTGCCGGCGAAACCCGCGGTAGGGGACGGGCTTCCGCGGCCGAAGGCACCAACGCCAACGCCTCGCAAGGGACTACGACCGAGACCGGCGCGGCAAATCGCGGGAAACACGGTCGCAACGCGAAATCGGAATCCGCCAATACGGCGAACGCCGAGTCATCGCCGAGCGGCACCGAGTCGACAACCACCAGCGGTGGCAAAAACCGACATGGTCGTAACGCAAAGAACACAGCGGAGACCGGAGCTTCGGCATCACCAGCTGCCAGTGCCGGTGCTAGCGCAGGCACAAACGCAACGACCGACACCGGCCGAAAAGGCAAACGCGGTCGCAATGCGACGGCAGGAGCTTCACCCAGCGTGGCGCCGAGTGCGTCGGCGGCAGCAAGTATGACTCCGGCAACTGCAACAACGAGCGCGAGTCCGATGACAAGTGCGAGTCCGATGACGAGCGCGACTGCAGCGGCGGCGACTGGCGCATCAGCAGCAACTGGAGCGAACGCGACGGCAGCAACTGGCCAAGGAAACCTCAAGGGTCAAGGCACGGTTGGTCGCGGCGGAAAGAGAGTCGAGACGCAACAAGTTCAGCAGATCAAACAACAGCACGCGAGTTTCAAGGCACAGCCTAAGCCAAACGTCGCGCCAGCTGTTACGTTCAATCAGAATTATCGAATCTCGGGCGCGGAACGCTGGCAAGGTTCGCAATACACAGCGTTTAGGGAATATCACCCTGAAATGCACGATCGCGGTTGGTATCATTCACATTTTCCACGGGTCGAGCTGATCGCCGGTGGTTATTACTACTTTAATAATGGTTACTGGTATCCGGCCTGGGGCTATGACCGGAGCGCCTCGTATTATGCTTACAATGGACCGATCTATGTCGGTCACAGTGCCGAGCCGCCGGATAAAGTGATTGCCGATGTTCAAGCGGAGCTTCAAGACATGGGTTATTACACCGGCGAAGTCGATGGATTGCTTGGACCGTTAACCCGCCAGGCGCTGCGAGATTATCAGGCAGATCATGGTCTGGAAGTTACGGAAGCGATCGACGAACCGACGCTTCAGGAGCTGCAGCTCTCGTAAGAGGAAATTAAAAATTCAGAAGTAGGAATTCAGAAGTTTAAAAAGTGCGGCGGGGTTGAATGCTCCGCCGCATTTTTATTTGTAGCGGCGTTCTCTGAACGAATCTGTTTGGAGGTCGACATCCGCACCCCTTTATCCCAGGCCGCCCAGCCAGAGCGGAAACGGTAACGGTTCACATTCAGATAAGAAATGCGGCAGGGGATTTACCTCCTGCCGCATGTTTGTTTTCGGATTGTCTGACTTGTGATTTGTGTCCTCTGACCTCTTTCTTAATGTCCCCCGCCGCTGGTGCCCGATTGAGCCTTGCTACCTTCACGGGCGTTCGAGGGTACTGTGCCGGCGGTACTGGTCGCTCTGGCCTTTGTTGTCCGAGCACTATTGGCGCCGTTCTCGGTTCCGTTGTCGTTGACTGGACCGATCATCGTGCCGCTCTTGGTGGAACTGCTGCTACTGTTGCTCGCACCTGCGTTAGCGTGTGCGGGCACGGTGCCCATGTTCACTGCGCGGGTCTTAGTTGCCCCAGCGCTGTTGCTGCTGGATCCGGCGTTGTCATTAACGGGTCCGATCATTGTGCCGCTCTTGGTGGAACTGCTGCTACTGTTGCTCGCACCTGCGTTAGCGTGTGCGGGCACGGTGCCCATGTTCACTGCGCGGGTCTTAGTTGCCCCAGCGCTGTTGCTGCTGGATCCGGCGTTGTCATTAACGGGTCCGATCATTGTGCCGCTCTTGGTGGAACTGCTGCTACTGTTGCTCGCACCTGCGTTAGCGTGTGCAGGCACCGTGCCCATATTTACAGCGCGGGTCTTAGTCGCGCCGGGACTGTTACTGCTGGATCCGGCGTTGTCATCGACCGGTCCAATCATCGTCCCGCTCTTGCTACTAGCTCCGCTGTTACTGGCGCCGGCATTTGCGTGGGCAGGTACGCTCCCCATGCTGACCGCTCGAGTCTTGGTAGCTGTCGAGGTATTACTGCCAGGACCGCTGCTGTTGTCGTTAACTGGTCCGATCATAGTTCCAGTCCTGCCCGCCTGTGGTTGGGTCGACGCCAGATGTGTTCCGGTCATGCCGAACCCGCCGAACTCATTCTGGCCTAACGTGGCCATTCCACTTTTGCCGAAAGTGCCGCTGTTGATTGAGCGGTTCATACCGGCAGCGCCGAAACTTTTGGCGCCTCCCGCCCGGCCGGTGCCCGCCGCGCCTCCGCGCGGGTAAGCCGCGGTTGCAGTACAGGCGACGATGGCCGCGATAATTAATGGTGTCTTATTCATAATGTTGCCTTTCTGTTGTGATTTCTCTTTCGCCTTCAAGAGCAGAGTGCATTCACGAGTTCGTCCGCCTGTTCGCTGGAACAGTGCGGAGTACTCAGCGCGATCGATTCAGTCTCCCCTGGGAGTTATGAAGGTCTCTATATAAGATCGACGTAGGGCGCAGCACATTGTTCAAGTTCTCTCGCCTGGTGATGTATTCGTAGAACTGCGACAAATTACTATCTTGCGATAAATTCAACGGCCGGCGCCTGTTATGAGACAGCACCGTAAATTGCTCAATCACGCGGCGTGAGATCTACGAAAAAATCGTAGACGGCACTGCGGAGAGTGACCAGTGACCAGTGACAAGTGACCAGCCCAGAAGTAACACAATCGGACCGTCCAATCACCGGCGAGCGGCGAGAAGAGTACCGCGACATCGAGGAGATCCGCAGTAGCATGGTGCTTCCTCCTCGATTTCCGTGGTCCGCTCAACGCCTTCGTCGGTTTCAAGATGATAATCGTAAAATAATTCTTCGCCCGTCCGGATTCTACGCAGGGCGTGGATGAAGATCCGGCCGCGCGATTCGCGGATGGTGCAATTCGGATCGCACGAGTGATTGATCCATCGGGCTTCGTTGCCGCCAACCGACGGATCGATTACCCATTTGCCGTCGCCGATTCCGAAATAGTACATGCGCGGATCGTCTAATTCGTCCGGAACGCTCGACCACCGGATCCGTTGACCGGTGTATTCGATAATGCGCTCGCCGTTGCGAAACGGTTTTGCCGCGAAAACGCCGCGGCCGTGGACGCGCGATCGACGGACTGTAACGGCGGGCCTTTTCTGGCTCCGCTTAATCACTCGCCTCTGTCTCATCGCCTCGATTGTTGATCGCGCGAAGAATGAAAGATGAGGGATGAATGATGAAGGAAAATCGCGACCGTCACAGCCCCACTACGCCAACCGGCGATTGGGAATGCCGCTACGGCGAGCTGGTCGGCACTGGAGCTTTGACATTGACGTCCACCTTTTTAGTTCCGCCGCCGTTAAAGAGTTGTCCGCCGAACATGAACAGGGCAACTGCCGCAACGATTAGGAAAATCACTACGATTGCGACCACTGCCGGGCCTCCACTTCCACCGCCATTATTATTAGCCATAAGATGTATTCGTTGTTTACCTTGATTCGGTTCGCAGCCGTGATGTGGTCGGAAAAAAGGCGAGGCCACACATCACAAGTCACAGTTAAGAAACACCAGTTTCTGTCCCCCCTCTTCCCGCGTCCTTGCGGGTTTTTCCGCTCTGGCGGGAATGCAGGGTCACCGGGGTTAATCATCTTGAACATCACGGCGGCGACCGCGCCGCCGATTAGGTCGGCCACGATGTGGATCCAAATTTGGGAAAAGCTCACCAGTTTCATCACGCCGATCCCAACTGCGACCGCGGGATTAAAAGCACCGCCGGAGATCGCGCCGACTGCGAATGCACCGGTCATCACAGTCATGCCGATAGCTAGTCCGTAGAAGGAATTGTTCGCCGTGTCTTTGGAGGTTGCAACGTTGAGCACGACGAAGGCGAGCGCAAAGGTGAACAAGAATTCCGCGACGAACGCAACCGGGATATTTTTGATATCCATTGGACTGCCGGCCTTGCCGCAAAGGAAAACAGCAATGAATGCGGCCGCGATTGCCGCGAGAATTTGCGCGATCCAATACGGAATGACATCGCTGGCCGGGCATTTGCCGCGCATGAACACCGCCAGAGTCACGGCCGGATTAAGATGGGCTCCAGAAATGTGTCCAGTTGCGAAAACCATCACCATGAGCGCGGCGCCGATCGCGAGCGGAGCAATGACGCTGGCGGCGCCCGGAATGACGGTGCAGCCAATCGTCAGGACGAGAAAGAACGTGCCGATGAATTCTGCGAGGTATTTGTTCATGGCGAGCAGGGTAGGAAAAGACCCGGGAGCTGAAAAGGGGAAAAGCTGGCGGGAAGTGGCGTGTTGCCAATTACTTGCGACCTGTGCGGCCCAATTGGTGGGCACACTTACTGACCACTGGTCACTGTTTTGATTTCTTCGTAATTCGCCAACAGGTCCGCCGGATCTTTGAACACGGCGACCGCTCCGGCGGCACGCAGGAGGTTGGCGTCCGTCCCACCGCAAGTGACGCCGATTGTCTTCAACCCAGCACGGTTCGCAGCTTCAACGTCAAAGCGGGTATCGCCGACGACAATTGTTTCGCTACGCGTCAATTTAAATTTGTCGACACAGCCGGTGAAAATATCGGGCGCCGGTTTCGACTGGTCTGCTTCATCGCCGGAAATGTAGCCCTCGATAAACTTATCGATTCCGAGCAGATCAATGTAGTAGTCGGTGTCTTTTTGCTTTCCTGAAGTGGCGAGGACGATTCGCTTGTCGTCCTTCCGAATGCGATCGAACAGCTCGGGTACCTTCGGAAATGGCTTCACTTTAGACAGGTAGTCTTTGCGAAAAATTTCCGAGCGATAATCATCCAGCGCTTTGCCGAAACGCTCGATTTCCTCCGGCGTCAGAAATTCCGGCAGATACTGATCCGATCCTTTGCCGATCTGCTCGTGCAGCGCTTCGATCGGAATTGATTTTCCAAAATGGCGAAACGCGCGGTCCCACGATTGGACGTGCAGCTCGTTCGAATCCAGCAGCGTGCCATCAATGTCGAAGATGAATGCCGAAATCATAATAACTAGGACCAACAGCTAACGCGAAACGGCCATCGTTCGCTCTCCGTCGGAGCAAAGGCGGCAGCGTCCCGACAACCCTTTCCCAATCGCCGAGCTAAGGCCGTTCCAGTTTCTGTTTCGGATCCAAATTGCTAAACAATTCGCACCCGCGTCAGGGTTTGCGCGTGTCGGCGCGTTTTGATAGGCCTAGTGCCGATGTGGCGCATTCTTATGACGTTGATTGGCTTGGCAATTGTGGTCAGCGCGGATGCCGGCCAGGTGCGGATATTTTCCGGAGCGCGGTTTGACGGCAAAGCGTGGGCAAGGTTGCAGAAGTTTGACGTGACAACGTTGAGCAAAGACCGGGCGCTGGATGCGAACGTCGGGCGTCTGGTGGAATTGCATTTTCAATTCCGATCGAAAGAGCTTCGACATCTTAAACCGAACTGGTATCAGGCTTCGGTTTGGGAGGCAGCGCCGGAAGGACGACGCGGATTTGTTAGCGTGCCGGTGATGATCGCGAACACGGATCTGAAAGCGTTTGAAAGTTTCACAACTGACCATCGGTCCATGACCGACCTAAAACTTTATGGCCAGGTTCTTTACGATTTCGGGATCAACTACGTTTTCATTCGAGTGATCGGCATCAACACTTTCGTCGACGCCGATGGCATCACGAACGTGACTTGGTGAGGGACGAGGAGGCACCATCGCCAATCAATCATTGGTTGTAATTGGCACCTGGAAATTGGCAATGGGAATGCGCCCGATATATCGGACGTCGAGATGTTACCCTCTTGCTTTCAGCGACTTACACGCAATCGGGCCTGGGTCTTGCTAAAACCCTGTGAGTGAGGCCGCTTCTCCGATCTCCTAGCCGTGCTCTACCCAGTCGACTTTGCCTGTTTGCATTCACTTTTTGTCTAACCATACCGGGGGTCAGGGCGACGACGTTCAACTGGTCCAGTGCCCCGGGCTGGACTGCCGGCACCCCAAGTCAGGGCGCGACTGTTACTCAATCGTTCACCAGCGTAAATCCGAACGACATTACCGTTGCCATTCAGAATGGCGTGGTCGACGCCGCGACCGGTGCGCAAGCGATCGCCATCCGTCCGTTGACCTACACCGCGGTGCCTGAATACGACTCCGCCTGCAGCGTAGCTGCGACCTGTCTGCTCGCGATTTTAGGAAGTAGAATCAGAAGGCGAAGCGCGAAACGCTAAATGCGAAGCAGCAACTGTTACCGCCCGCTCCCCACCAACGGGTATTATTTCGTTTTCTTCCAGACGACGTCTTCGTTGTTTCGTCGGTCGATTAGGGCGTCGACTTTGCCGTTCGCCCCGTAGCGAAACAGAATTCGGCCCTCAACGCCTTTACGAAAAAACAAGTCGCCTGATTCGCGCAGGAGTTCTTCTTTTTTGCCATTTCGTTCGACGAACAGATTTCCGTCGTAAGCGCTAACAGCGCGGGTTTGACCAGGCGCCAGTTGGTACTGGCCGACGTAATCGCGAAATTTCCGTTCGTCGACTTCACCCATGGCGGGGTCTTCGTAGTAACGGTGGGCCTGACTGGCGATTATCTGCCAATTGCCATTGCGATTCAGCCAGGTGTCGGTGACGTGATAACGCGCGTGCAATTGCTGGCCGAAGATCGTCTCGCTTTCGTTCGCATCGTAACTCAATACCGCGGTGTCCCCAATGATCCGACTAATAACGTTCTCGATTTTGATCGTCCCCGAATAACCTTTTGGCAACGGGGTGATGTCAGCGACGAGTTTGGTTTTGTCGAGAGTGCGGCCTTTTTCGTCGGAAACAGTGCAATCATCGGCGAAATATTTTTTCCACGGCTCTTGGTTGCCGGCAACGATTGCGTCGCACAGTTCTTGAGTGCGACGAACGAGTTCTTGCTCCGTGATGGGTGAATCAGCCGCAATTATCGGAGTGATCAGTGACAGGTGACAAGTGGCTAGAGCAAACAAGAAGACTTTCATTTTGGCGTCGCAAACCTGAAACGCAGACGCCTCGACGTCCAGAATAGACTCAAATTAGCCGTCCATCCGAAGGGCACGGCAAAAACCGATCACTGGCCACTCGTCACTTCGGCCGACGGCAAGGTATGGGCAACGTTGTCCAGGGTAAGGGCGAGGGCATTGAGATCCACTGGTTTGGGCAACATGGCGACGGCGCCCGCGTCGCCGGCCATTACATTAGATGGCAGCCAACCGGAGACCAGAATCACCCGCGCTCCGGGATGCTTCGCGATAATATTACGACACGCGGTTGCGCCGTTGAGTTTGGGCATCCAATAATCCATCAGGACGACGTCAGGATGGTGTTGCCCATAAGCTTGAATCGCTTCGACGCCCGAACCAACCACCGCCACGATGTCGTGGTTGCAATGCCGAACAAGCTCGGCGAGGGAGGTCCCGACACTCCGTTGGTCATCGGCAATTAGCACGCGCATGCCCTCTTTGCAGAAGGTTCTGTGCCAGCGGTTCGCAAGGCGCGAAATCGGCCGCTTTGAAGTGTTGGCGGCGCCAACCCCGCAGCGAGTCGGCGACATTCTTTGAGGCGCCGGGTGGCAAAGTTGGAACTTCGGCAATCCAAAGGCGGGCACTCTCTAAACTATAAGATGCGTACTTTGCGGGCGCTTACGCCGCCGACTCGGTTTTACGCCGCGGCCCAGGTCAGCGGCTCTCCTTTGATCCGATCTCCACTAATCGTTTGGTAAGGAAAACAAGTCCGGCCATCTGGACCCATTCGGAAACAATATTGCCAACGACTTGGCCCCACTTGCTGTCCGGCTTCATTTGCAGAAACAGGATGGCCCACCCGATTCCGGTGACAAAGATGAAAAGCAGCAGTGAGTGCCGATGCAGAAGGTTGCGCCACGCCGGGCGTTCTTTGATTTTTACAGGCCGGCTCTCAGCCGAACCCACTTCGTAGAGAAATTTTGTGCCCAAAATGATTACGATCGACCCGCTCCAATCAGCGATGGCATTTCCAAAAAATGCGCCAAGGTGCGTTTTTGGATCGAGGGTTCGATAACCGATGATCCAGACGATCAAGAGCAGGACGGCGACCAAGCTGAGAGAGTGTCTTCCGAGAAACGACTTTTTCGGGCGGCGGGCCATGGCGAGATCATAAAGGATACGCGTTTGGACGTCTGGACCGGTGTCAGGTAAACAAAATCACGGCGAAGCCGCATTGCGAAATTTAGCGCGAGCCTTATAAACTCGACCGGTGCGAAAGTATTTGATCAGCCGCTCGATTTTGATCGCTTCTGCCGTTCTTGTCTCAACCGCTCAGGTGCAGGCACGTCCGCGGCCGACTCCCGCGCCAACGCCGAGCGGCAAGACCGCGCGGTTAATCGTGCAACGGGCGCCGAATTTCGGCAGCGATTTATTTATTCGGTTATCAATCGACGGAAAGCGGGTGGCGAGTATCCCCCGGAATCAGCATTACGGAGGATTCGTTTCGGTCGGAAGGCATACGATCGCGGCCATGGCTTTGCCGAACACGGAACAACGGCGTCCAACGTCGATATCGATTACGGCGAAAGCAGGCCAGGTTTACATCTTTACCGCGAGCTGGAACTCGGACCGCCTGATTTTGATTCCGAGCACCTACTACATGCCGACAACGCGAGCGAACAAGAATTAAGAAGGAACAATTAAAAATGAAGAAGGAAAATGCCCGAAAAGCACGGCTCTTTACTTCTTGATTCTTCTTATCTTTAGGCGGCGAGCGTCTCGACCGCGGAGCGAAGTTGCCGGATATCAAACGGTTTAGAGAAGATGAGACTGACTTCCATCCGTTTGTAAGCTTCGCAGACATCGGCGGACAGATTTGCCGAAACCACAATAATCTTTCCTTCTATGCCGCGTTTCCGAATTTCGGTGACCAACTCGATGCCGGTAAGCTTAGGCATTTTTTGATCGACGATGATCACGTCGAACGGAGCGGAGAAGTCGAGCCGGGAAAGCGCGTCGACGGCGTCCGTGACACAGGTGATGTCATATTGGGGACCGTCAAAAACGTATCGCATTGCGGTGGTTACCGACGGTTCGTTGTCGACGGCGAGGATTCGATAAACGCGTTCCATGTGCGGTGGTAAAAAGAGCAGCGTTTGGGCCAATCGATGAAGAAGTGACCAGCCACGCCCCACTTAAATTTGGGAATTGCGGAAGGCAAGAACGGGGCGCAAGGTTCTCCGGGAAGAGGAATATATTATGAAGCGAGCCTACTATTTGTCCGGTCTGGCCGTTATTTTGATTTTCTCCGGTTGCGCGAGCAATCACCAATCGACTGCATCCAGCAACACTGATTCTTCGGCAAAAAGATACGAGAGCCAGGATTTGGCCAGGACGGGTAAGCGAACGTCCGGCGAAGCATTACAGTCAGCTGATCCCGCCGTTACCGCGAGAGGCGGCAATTAAAGAACCAATGGACAATTTAATTAGTCGACGAAAGTTTCTGGAAGTAAGCATGGCAACGGGGGCGACAGTTCTGGCTGGAGGAAACATTTTTGCCGCCGCGGCAGCTGCTCCGGGAACGGCCACGAATACGACATTTAAGATTGGCGGCGATCTCGAAGTAAACCGGCTGGGATTTGGTGCCATGCGGATTACCGGCGACGGAATCTGGGGATGGCCGCCGGATCGGGCGAACGCAGTGAAAGTTCTAAAGCGCGCGGTCGATCTCGGCGTGAATTTGATCGATACAGCTGACGCTTACGGTCCTGAGACCAGCGAGATTCTCATCGCCGAGGCCCTCCATCCTTACCCAAAAGGTTTGGTGATCGCGACCAAGGGCGGACTCACTCGGCCAGGCCCAGGTCAATGGGTGCCAGACGGCCGTCCGGAACGCCTGAAACAATGTGTCGACAACAGTTTGAAGCGATTGAAACTCGACCGGATCGATTTGTACCAATTGCATCGGATTGATCCAAAAGTGCCGGCGGCGGATTCGTTAGGCGCGCTCAAGGAGGCGCAGCAGGCCGGCAAAATTCGACACATTGGATTGTCCGAGGTTTCGGCCGACCAAATAGTAGAGGCGAACAAGATTGTCCCGATCGTCAGCATTCAAAACCGGTATAACTTTGATGATCGCAAGTGGGAGAGCGCGCTCGAGTATTGCGAGAAAAATAACCTTGGATTTTTGCCGTGGGCGCCCGTGGGCGGGAATCGCGGACTTGGCGGGAGCAAAGCGGAAACAGTGGCTAAAGCTCATAACGCCGACGTCTACCGGGTTGCGCTGGCTTGGTTGCTCCAACGTTCACGGGTGATGTTGCCGATTCCTGGCACGCAGAATCTTCAGCATCTCGAAGACAATTGCGCGGCGGCGAAGTTGAAACTGACCCCGGAAGAGTGGCGCGCGGTCGCGGCGTGAAAGCGCGCGATTATCGCCTTACCACCGTCAGATAGAGAATCGGGCCCGAACGTCGGCCGGGATTCTAACCGGTTTCGCCGTTTTCGAATCGATCGGCACCCAAACGGTGCGGGCTTGAGCGAGCGGACGTCGATCCGATTTGCGCAGCACCTCGGTGAAACGCTCGAACTTCAAACGACTGGCTTCGCCGACCCAGGTCCGTAAAATAATTTCGTCTCCGAGATTTGCCGGCATTTTGTAATCGATCTCGTGACGAACCACCACCCAGCCGATTGCATCCTGGGCCTCGGTGCAAGTGAGCGATTGCCAATGGGCCGTCGCCACATCCTGGATCCATCGAAGATAAACCGTGTTATTGACGTGATTTTGTCCGTCGATGTCGGCCGGTAAAACCGACACCGTCATCTCGAAAACTGGCGCGCTCATCGAACAGAGATTCAGCGCTTCTTCCGTTCAACCTGGATTTGAGTCAACAGCTGGCGTTTCGCGTTTTCCAGGTCATGAAAGAATTTAGCTGTATCAGCCAGCACATCGGGGTAGCCGGCAAACCGTTTTCTTAATTGTTTCGTCGCCGGGTCGTAGAAGAATGCAATGTCCTGATCGAGATTTGGCCAAATCAACTCGTCACTAAGTTTCTGGTAATGCATCATTCGGTCCAAACCCCATCGGATCGTCGATTCGAGTTCGTGCAGGGCCATCAGCGTCTTGATGTCGAGGACTTCGTATCCGCCGGACTGAAGTAAGCTCGAGGTATCGCTTGCGCTGTAGTCAGTGGTGAAGGAAAACGGGTGTAACGGTGGCATTTCGCCGGCGGCAAGCGCTCGGCGAAATTCGGCGAGCTGGTGGTCTGCTTTGATAGCGTCGGTTCTGGTGTTCTCGAGACCATCCTGCATTCGCTGTTCGAGCCAGGCCAACAATTGATCATGCCGGTGAATGTCGGCCCGGTGTTGCTGATAATTGGTTAAGGCGAAGGCGGCATAAGCGCCGAGAAACACGAGTAGCAATTCCGCGGCCCAATGGCCGAGGCGAGAGGTAAGGGGCGACCCATCCACCCGATAAGGTTTAATGCCGTGGCGACCTGTGCAACGTCACAGATCAGATTTGACCCGAAAGCGCTCCATTAGTTGCTGTCGAATCTCCATCTGAAGGGCAGGTTGCAGCCTACTCAGGAGCTTTTCGCGCTGGTCCGGATCCATGCCCGCGAATTCGCGAACCATCTTCTGGCGGGTCTTATATTTAGAGTACTTGCTCCAGCCGATGCCCAGGGCGAGCAAGCCTGACCCGACCCAAATGGCAATGTCGGTCGCGGAAACCATGGCGACCGGAATTAAAAAGTAAGAATGAAGAATTATGAAGTCGAAAAGCGCAGAGCCTTCGACGCTCTGCGCTTTTCTTAATTCTTAGTTTCTTATGTGCATCCGCGCAGCAGGAAGATCAGAAACAAAATCGGTAACGGTATCCCCAACAACCAAAGCAAAATGTAACCGGTTGCGCCTGCTGTTTTAGCTTTTTCAAATAAATGCATAACCCTTAATTTCCTTTCCTGGAAAAAGAGACGGGCGCGGGCGCGCTGGTATTCAACGAAATTGAGAATTAAGAATTGGGAAGTGGAGAAGCATGCGGCGAACTTCTTAATTCCTTCTTCCTACTTCTAACTTTTTAAGCCGCCGCGTCGGTGGCGCAGATTTCGCGGGCGAAACGCCGCGCTTCGGCTTCGAGCGAGCCCGCGGTAAACTTCGGGCAAGTGGTCCGGTCACCGAGATATTGACGGCACCATTGTTCCAATCCACCGGCCCGCTCGCATTGCGCAATGTGAACGAAGTTATGCAAAATCGTTTCCCGATCGTTCCAGGCATCGACCCGAATGATCAACGCATGACCAAATCCCATGCATCGAGTGTCTTCGGTAACAATCCCGACGCGCTTGGATGCTTCGGCCAAGCTTGGATCATCTGGCAACGGAATTCGATCGACCACTAATACGCGGACGCGGGCAGGCTCTTTGATGCCGGCAAGCTTGGCATCGCCGATATGCCGGGCGCTTAACGAGCTGCCGTGTTTCAGAACAAATGCTTCCTGTGCTTTCGCCCATTGAACAGCGATTGGAAGCAACTTTTCGAACGTTTTCTGATCAAACTCACCCATGGGGAAACTGATACAAAAGCAAAAGCCGTGCACACCGGGCTGGTTTGTGGTCGAAAACCCCCCTGAAGGTAAGGAATTACAACCCTGTAATCTTTCATTAAGAGGGGGTCGCGAGTCGCAAAGGGACTGGCCATTTTTATCTTTTCTTGCCGGGCGAAGGTCGTAGCTTGCACCCATGATTACGCGCGTTGTCGGTTTTGCCCTCGTCCAATGCTGTTTGGTCCTGCCAATTTGTTCCGCCGCCGACACCCCGCCGACTGAAGCTTCTATCAAACAGATGCTCGAAGTCAGTCACGCCCGCGCTTTGGTCGACTCGATGATGACCCAAATGGATGGACTCATGAAAAATGCGATGGCCCAGGCAACCCAGGGACAGCAGCTGACCCCCGACGTGCAAAAAGAAATCGATCAAGTCGAGTCCGATGTCCGAGCGGAAATGAAAAACGTGCTCGATTGGAGCAAGCTCGAACCGATGTACATCCGGATTTATCAAAAATCGTTTAGTCAGCAGGAAATTGACGGAATGATCGCTTTTTATAAAACGCCGACCGGCCAGGCAGTGCTAAATAAGATGCCTGTTGTCCTTCAAAATACGATGCTGGAAGTGCAGCAGATGTTGCAGCCGATGATGCAACGCTTGCAACAAAAGCAGCGCGAGATCGCGGCCAAAGTTCAGGCCAAAAAGAAAAGTAGCTGAAGATTTGGATGCTGCCGCGGGCACGGCCGGCTCTATAGAGCCTCGGGGTGATATTTCTTCCAGTAGCGCGCCGCGGCGAGAGGCGCCATGTAGCTGGGGTCGGCGGCTTCGTAGAGAGTGACCAGGGCGGAACTTGAGAGTTCCTGATTCGCCGAAGCTACTCCGGACGGGCGAGGGTTGCGAGGGGAGAGCGATCCGGCCTCGATCTCGGAATGTTCGAGGGCGGCAAACTCTAAGCGCAATTGTTCATCGTTCGCTCCGCTGCGGATTTTTCCGCGAAACCATTCGCTCCAACGCGCGATCCGTTCGTCCAGAAGATCGAGATGGTCGATTATGGAACCACTAACTTTTCCAAAGTGCGGCAAGTAAAGGTTGGCCGGATTTAGTTTTTTGATCTTAGTGATCGATTCGCGCCACGATTCAACGTGCAACTCCGGCGGAACGAATGGTGGAATCGGTGGACCGTTATTGATGCGAACGCCGGCGATATCCCCGCCGAAAACGTTATCGTCCCAATGATAAACGTGGTGATGACTGGCATGGCCGGGGGTGGCAATGGCCCGAATGTCAAACGGGGGGACGCGGATAACAGCGTTGGGTTCCAGCACGTGCACCCGTTCGTTCGGTACGGGAGCAATCGTTCCCCAAAATCGTTGCATGTCGTCGCCAAAAATTCGGGTTGCGGATTCAATGAGTTTCGTTGGATCGATCAAGTGCGGCGCGCCCCTGGGATGAACATAGATGGTCGCGGAAGTGCCGGTCCGGCCCGGACTGGCGAAACGCCAAGCCGCTCCCGCATGATCGAAGTGAATATGGCTGAGGAAAACGTGGCGAACATCTTTCAAGTCGATTCCGGCGTTGCCAAGACCGGCCACGACATTCTCGAAAGTGGATTCCGGTCCGGTGTCGAAAAGCGCGACTCCATGATTGGTTTCGAGCGCCGTTGCGGCCACGATTCCGGGATGGCCGAGCTGGCATGTATCGACTACGTGAATCACAACAGAACTGATCAGCGACCAGTGATCAGTGACAAGAAAATCCTAATGTTTACTTGCGGCAACTATGTAGGCGGCTTTTGGAATGGCAAAACCGTCTTTACTCGCGTATTGCTGCACTGATTTCTCAATCGCCGCTTTAATTTCCGCGAGTACCTCCGGGGTTTGACGGGCCAGAAATCCGGCGGTTCGGACGCCGGCATTACGTTCCGCCTCGAAAATGAAAGTAGCGTTCGGCACCTGCCACTTGATCTGATGAACTTTGAAAGTCATCGATGATCCATCAAATCCGGCGCGCTCCATCGCCTTTCGAAACTCCGCTTCGTTTTCGAACAAATAAAATGGCGGGCCTGGCGGCAGATCGATATTCAGGTTGGCATGGGCCTGAATGGCGTCATCGACTAACTTCACAAACGAATTTTCAGAGACTTTTGCCCAGGTTGTGAAACCGAATCGCCCGCCCGGCTTGAGCACCCGATTCGCCTCCGCCATCGCGCGCTCCGGATTCGCGAGGTGAAGCAAGGAAAAATTCGCTACGACCCTATCGAAGGCCGCATCTTCGAACGGCAGATTCTGGGCATCGCCCTCACGAAATTCAATTTCTGGAAACATTTGAGTGGCGATGGCAATCATCTCTCTCGAAAAATCGAGGCCAACGGGTGCGGCGCCACGTTTTCCGGATGCGGCGGAGACGTAACCTGGGCCGCAACCGACATCGAGAACTGACATGTGGGCAGACACGTTTGCCGAATCGAGCAACGGACCGATGAATTGACGAGTGGAACTAGACCAAGTGGAATCGTATTTTTCAGCTACCCGTTCCCAGCCTTCATGTTCGAACTTCGTGAAATCGTCGATCATTATCTGGCAATGGAATTATGACTTAGGAAACAAGATATGACAAAGGAGGAGAGAGCTTTGTTGGAAAAGTTGGACGCGATGATGGATTCAGCGGAAGTGCGTTCGCATATCGCTCCGATCGTCGAACGTGTTCGGGTCGATCTTGCCCGAAAACCGGAGGCGTTGATGAGTTGGGAGTCCATTGCGCCGGATATATTCGGGAATGATTTACCGCCTGTCATCCAATCCGCCTGGGTCTTTGTGCTTCGGGCCGGTGCGGACACTGGAGCCGAGCGTCACCCAAACAGTCATCAACGAATGATGACTTTCGTCGGAACCGGCGATATGAAGGTCGATGCCAAAGGGACCGCAAACGAAGTCGAAGCTGAGTCGGAGATTGCCTGGCACTCGCACGTTTTGGTGAGTGATCCTGGCGCATCGCTGCAGCGACGCTGGATTTCAATTCCGAAAAACATCTGGCATCGTCCGGTGATTCCGAACGATGGACATTGGGCAGTCGTTTCGTTTCATACTGTGCCGACGGCCGAACTCATCGAAGAACGTCCGGGCGCCAAACAAATGTTGTACGAGACTAAAGGGAATCGGGACGACGATTAGGTGGTCTGAGCAGGTGGTTTTACAATTAACGCAGCGAGGATTCCCACGAGGAGAAAGCCAACGATCTGCGTTATCATAACGCCGGCAGTGTAATTTTTCGGGAACCCGAACCAGTTCATGTACTGAGTGTTGCTGAAGAACCCAGCGATCACTCCGACGACAAAGACAAAGCCAACCCTGCCGCCGAAACCATTAATGCGGGTTTGAGCGAGAAGGAACGCAGCCAGGAGTGACGCAATGACATCAGTCGCGAATTCAAATCCCAATCGCTTTGGGAAATTGAACGCGCGCTTCGGCCGGTAAACCAGCACCCCGCCGGCGCCCGATTTCATTTGTTCTTCCGCCTTTTTCATCGCAGCTTCTTTCTCCTCTCGAGTTGCGCCAGGAGTGAGGCCGCCGGCTGGAAAAACATAAAAACCGGGGTTGTCTCCAAGATTGGTTTGCAGGGCCGAAGTCACCGCGTCCTCGTTCGGCAACACCTTGACTCCCATTTCGCCGATCGGCAGGAGTTCGTGAGAAACGGAGCCCCAAATAAACATGATAATGCCGCCCACAATGCCCGCTAGAATGATGCGAGTGCTCATGTCCCAAGGATGAGGGATGAACCTTCAAGGTTGAAGCAAAAAATCGAGCCGTTTTCGGCCGTCCATTTAAAGCTTGCTCTGAGTGGGCGAGGCCGACATTCTCGCGTCGTTCAGCTTAACCTAATCTTATGAAAACCACTGTTTTAACCTTGATCACCGCCTTGGCGACGGTCGGGTTTCTGACCTCGTGCAAGACCGATAACTCCCAGAAGAAGGAAGAGACGATGGGTGCGTCCACGACTCACGCTTCTTCGACGACGAAGAAGAGCTCGACTACGAAGAAGTCGTCGAGTGCTTCGGCTGAGGCTTCACCAGCCGCGAAGAAGAAGTCGACCGCTAAGAAAGCGGAAGCTTCACCTTCGCCAACTGAATCGGCTTCACCTTCGCCGACTCCCTAATTTAAGCGCGCAGAATCGGAAAGGGCGGACGAGAAGTCAGACCGCGAAGCTTTCGCCGCACGAACAGTGCGCGACGGCATTCGGGTTCGTGACTTTGAATCCGCCTTTTTGCAGGTCCTCACTGAAATCGAGGACGGAACCGCTTACAAAGAGCGCGCTTTTCGGATCGACCACGATGCGAACGCTCGAGGTCGGAACGAGAATGTCGCGTTCTTTTGGTCCATCCACCAGATCCATGGCGTATTGGAGGCCAGAGCAACCGCCGCCGACGACGGCCAGGCGGAGAGCGCCATCTGGATTTCCTTTTTGCTGAAGCAATGATGCCAGCTTGTTCGCTGCCCTATCTGTGACGCGGATCAGCTTTTCGTTGCCGACCTTGTAATTAGGGGCTGGAGTTTCGCTACTCATGTTAATTGTAGGTCTGCGACACGGCTTTCAGAATTGAACTGCGCCGCGGCCGCCGAACAAATGTTTTCCTCCCCGATCTGTTCAACGTCGGCAATTGTCGAAACCTGCGAAAACTTTTCCCGCAAACGTTTCGCTTCCGGCATCGATTTAGAATAGGCCATCAATCGCGCCCGCATCGAATGAATCGCTGGTTGTTCCGCGCCCCAATCACGGACATGCAATTCGCAATGGCGCACAATCAATTTCCAGCGTTGTTCCAACGTAGGAGGCTCAACCAGCTCGCCATTTGCGAGGTAGGCTTTGGTTTCGTGAAAAATCCAGGGGGAGCTCATGGCTGCTCGACCAATCATCGCTCCGGCGATCTTGGTTTCGCGTTTACGTTTTGCCACATTCCTGGCGCTGGTTAGGTCTCCGTTTCCCACCACCGGGATCGAAACCGCTGCAGCAACCTCTCCGATCACGTTCCAGTCGGCCGTTCCCGAATAACCTTGGGCGCGGGTCCGGCCGTGCACGGTCAAAGCGCTGATTCCAGATTCCTCGAGAATCTTGGCGACGCTGACAGCGTTGACGGAATCTGTGTCCCACCCGATGCGGATCTTTGCGGTTGCCGGAAGGGGCGCGAGTGCGCGGGCGACTGACGCCGCTACGGTCGCCAAGGTAGGACAATCCTTGAGCAGAGCCGAACCGCCGTTTTTGCAGACCACTTTGTTGACCGGGCATCCAAAATTCAGATCAACGAAATCCGGCCGAACCCAATCCACGACTTGTTTGGCGGCTTCCGCCATGCGGGCCGCGTCGGCGCCAAAGAGTTGGACTCCGATTGGACGTTCGATTTCATCAAACTCCAGGTATTCGCGGGTGCGTTCGTTGCGGCGAAAGATTCCCTCGGCGGAGACAAACTCGGTAGTGAGAACGTCCGCGCCGTTTTCCTTGCAGAGTTGGCGAAAAATCTTGTCCGACACTCCAGCCATGGGGGCAAGGAAAAGCGGAAACTGATGTTGGAACCAGGGCAGGCTCATGATGGGAGGGTTATTTTGCCACAAAAATGACGTTTTTGTAGAGGCGACCGGCCGGGCGCTGCGGGCAACACGCCCGCCACTACACTCATGCCGCGCTTTTCAGCAGCCGGGCGACTTCGTTTTGGACCGATTCCAGCTCATCAAGCCGTAAACCTGGATCGGGAACAATGAAGACGTCGCCGGTCGCTCCATGCTCGTATATTAAGAGGCGGCCATTTTCGGCACTTTCGGTCTTGATCTGTTTGAGGACGCGTTTCCGCTCGAGCATAGCCGCCAGGACGTAACAGGCGTTGGCCGGCGGATTCTCGGATTTGATCAAGCGGCGAAAAAGCTCCTCGGCGTTTTCTTTGGCGAGCGGCTCGGGATTTTCCGGCACAGGTTCGTATCGAGTTTTCCAAAATGAGAACGGTTGAATGTTTTCGTTTCGCGATTGCCACGCCTCTTCGCTCAGGTCTTCGCGACGAAAACCTTCCGCATCTCGAAAGAGTAATGTGTAAAAATATTCGCCCGCCTCAAACGGGCGCTGAGTCGCGGCGCAGGCATCGCCTCGAGTCTTGATTGCCCAATCGTTGGGTAGCGGATTCATCGTGCGAATATACGTCGCGCGGCGGCGAGTTGAAAGCGTGGGGCCTCTCGATTTGTCGCCCGCAGATAGAGCAGATACAGGCCGATCACGGTGAAAATTATGTTGGGGGTCCAGGCGGCAACAATCGGTGAGATACGATCCCCTTCGCCAAGCGCGAGAAAGAGATGAGTCAGGAAATTCATCGAAAAAACAAGAACAACCGCGCTGGCAACACTGGCAAGCACGCCGCGACGGGAATATCCGATGCCCAGTGGCGCGGCGATACATACGACCACCAGACAAGTCCAGGGCAGCGCGAGGCGATAATGCAAATGAGTTCGAAACGGCGCGAGCAGTGTTACTGGGAAATCGGAGTTGAAATGGAGATACTCACGCAGTTCCGGAAAACTGAGATATTCTGCGCGGACATTGGCGCTGCCCAATCGAAAAGGCGTTTCTGTCCAGTGCTCGATTTTGAGCGAAGGCAACATCTTCTCGTCGGTGATGTTCCCAGCATTGTCGTAATGGACAACTTTTACTTCTTGAAGATCCCAGGTCTTGGTGTTGGCATCATAAATGGCGCGCGCTGCCAGGTAATTCTCGATGATATTGTCGTTGGCGTCTTGCTGCAGGACCTGGACATTATTGAACAGATCGTGACCGGGCCGAAAACTTTGGATAAACCAGGTCCGGAGATCTGTCCGATTCCGGAAAATCTGGCCCTGAACGCTGAACTGATGCGCTCGAGCAGTCGCGATGAAATTCTTTTTCGCCATTTCTGCGTGCGGGGCGAGCGAATAATTGAGGGCCAGACTGGCCGCCACTGTTAAAAGACCCATGCCGATCAGTGGCCCAAGCACCCGCGGAATACTGACGCCGGCTGTAAGCATTGATACGATCTCATTGGCCCGCGACATTCGTCCCAAAGCAAATAATAACGCCAGCAAGAGGGATACTGGCAGCAAGATGATGAAAACCTCCGGGACTTGAGTCAGGTAATACTTCACCGTAAGCATGAAACCGAACTTCTCGTCGATGAAAGTGGAGATGTTGTCGCTGATGTCGAAGATCAGCCAGATGGAGAGGAAGCCGGCTATACAATAGATGTAGGCCTGCAAAAAGTTGCGGACGACGTAGCGATCGAGCAAACGCATCAAGAAATTTCAGATTTCGGATTTCGGGTTTCGAATCTAGGATAGCACCTCTGCCGAGAACTTTCAGTGGCTCAAAGGGCTGATTTTTAATCGGCGAGAAAACCCCCCAATTACGTATGATCGCTTTAAGAGACCCCCTTGGAACAGAGTTTGTCGAACGAGTCCGGACCATTTTTTCGGAGAACGGCCTTTTGTCGAAGGCCCAAAACTTCGAATACCGGCCTCAACAGCAGGAAATGGCGGTCGCCGTGGCCCGTGCTCTGGAAGAAGACAGCCATCTGGTGGTCGAGGCCGGGACCGGTGTCGGCAAATCGCTGGCTTATCTGGTTCCCGCGATTCTGTTTGCGGTTGAACAACATAAAAAGGCAATCGTCTCGACCCACACGATCAATCTTCAGGAACAGTTGCTTCATAAGGACATTCCGATCCTGAAGAAAGTTTTGCCGATTGAGTTCGAGGCGGCGCTAATGAAAGGGCGGCAAAATTATGTTTGCCCGCGGCGGCTGGAGCGCGCGCTCCAAAGCTCGAAAGAACTTTTTACCGGACCTGAAGACAAGGAACTGCACCGAATCGCCGAATGGGCCGCGAAAACGAAAGACGGCACGCTGAGCGATTTATCTATCGAGCCGGATCCGAAAGTTTGGGCGCAAGTTTGCAGCGAAGCACACATCTGCACCCAAAAGACCTGCGGCCAAAACCCCCACTGCTTTTATCAGCAAGCCCGGAAGCGTTTGCTCGCCGCGGACGTGATCGTGCTCAATCACACGTTGTTGTTCATGTTGCTTGGAACTCCCGACGAACAGGAGGCACGCGAGAGTGGTTTTCTTTTCCCGAACGACTTCATCGTCTTCGATGAGGCACACACGGTCGAACAGGTCGCGTCGAAGCAGATTGGTATCGGCGTTTCCCAATACGGATTGCGATCTGCAATCCAGCGGCTTTATAACGCGCGAACCCGCAAAGGACTCTTCACCGTCATGCGTGATGCGGAAGGGGTGCGGCTTGCTGCCGACTTGATCGATGACGTTGAAAAATTCTTCGACGCGGTCGAATCAAAATCCGATTTTCGGAAAGGCCGCGAGTTTCGGGTCCGCGACATTGATTTAGTTCCGGACACCATCACCGGCCGGCTGGTTGCGCTCCAGAGTCGCATCGCCGAAGTCGTGAAGCGGGCCGACGACGAGATCATCAAGGCAGAGCTCCAGGAATTCGGCCGCCGAATCCGAGACGCGCGTGATGGGATCGCGATTTTTCTCGAGCAAGCAGCGCCCCAACACGTCTACTGGGTCGAACGGACCGGCAAAACAGCGCAATTTCTTTCGCTGAATGCAGCGCCAATTGATCTGGCTCCGGTTTTGCGGCGGATGTTGTTTCGCGACAATTGCTGCTGCGTCATGACCAGTGCGACGCTGGCAGTGGGGCGTCCCGACCTTGCCTATTTTAGGGAGAGGACCGGCGCAGACGACGCGGAAGCGTTACAGCTGGGCAGTCCGTTCAATTTTCAGAAGCAGATGAAAATCTTTGTGGTGCGAAAGATGCCTGACCCGCGCAACGCCGAGTACACCAAACAGCTCGAACATTGGATCGCACACTTCGTCGAAAAGACAGCGGGCGCGGCGTTCGTGTTGTTTACCAGCTACCGCGACATGCAACAGGTCGCCGGCGAAATGGAGAAATTCTTCGCAGACAAGAAGATGAATCTATTGGTGCAGGGTGGAGGTACTCCCCGAAGCAAGTTGCTCGAACAATTTAAGACGACGCCGCGGAGCGTGTTATTTGGAACCGATAGCTTCTGGAGCGGGGTGGACGTTCCTGGCGAAGCGCTTTCTAACGTGATTATCACGCGGTTGCCGTTTGCAGTCCCCGATACGCCATTGATTGAAGCAAAGCTTGAATTCATTCAAGCCCGCGGAGGCGATGCGTTCACGGAATACTCGCTGCCGGAAGCGATACTGAAACTTCGGCAGGGCGTTGGTCGTTTGATTCGGACGACGGCCGACCACGGTATAGTGGTTATTCTCGATAACCGAATTGTCACCCGACCGTATGGCCGCGCATTCATGGAAGCGCTTCCGAAATGCCCGGTAGAAATTGTTTGATCAGGCAAAACGAGATAATTGTTGCTCACGTGTTCGACAACTCAGCGGCCGCGTGGGCTTTAGGAGCCGACCGCAACACTAAGTGAATTTCGTATCTTTGGATACGTCTCTAGTTCGTCATTTTCTCGCGTGAAACTTGCTGAATTTATCGAAGTTCGATCACTTCGCCCCACCCAATCCGAATCATCTAACGCCTTATGTCGTACCGTAAAGCCGCTGCCCTTGCAGCTCTGTTCATTGCCTCTGTCGTCACCTTGATATCCAGCTTCACGCTGAACGCCGATCCGGGAAATGCTGTCGATCAGTCGCAATCGGTCGTTCAAACGGGTTCTCAGGCCCAAGCTGACATTCATCACGATCTTTCGCCTCCGCTTCGCACTTTGCTGCCGGCCTATCGTGCGCCGGGATTGCAAATTCGTGACCACGAAAGGCTGCCGCGTCCAGTAAGCCGCGTTGCGACCGATTCCGTTCTCGAACGAGACGTGGTTAGAGCCGCAGCGCCGACAACGACAACCAATTTTGAGGGCATCGGTAATGGTGTGGCTGGCTTCTCGGTTAATTCTGCTCCGCCGGACACTAACGGCGATGTTGGCCCAAATCATTACGTCCAGACCGTGAACACAGACTTCGCTGTATATAATAAGACTACAGGGGCAATCGTTTATGGCCCGGTTCCGATTAATACGCTGTGGAGTGGGTTTGGTGGCGGTTGTCAGAGCAATAATGACGGCGATCCGACTGTGGTTTATGACCGAATCGCCAATCGCTGGGTGATTTCGCAATTTTCCGTCAGCACGACGCCATATCTTCAGTGTGTGGCGGTGTCACAGACGAGTGATCCGACAGGATCGTATTACCGTTATTCGTTCACCTATGGAAACAGTGACTTTCCGGATTATCCGAAGATGGGTGTCTGGCCGGACGCATATTATACGTCGTTCAATATTTTTGGCAGCGGCGGCAACGTATTCTCGGGCGCAAGGGTTTGCGCTTACGATCGTTCGAAAATGTTGCTCGGCCAGACCGCGACTCAGCAATGCTTCAACACCAGCACGACCTACGGCGGACTTTTGCCCTCTCACTTGACCGGCGCAACACTCCCGCCATCCGGTTCACCTAACTACGTTTTAGCACTCGGAGCTACCAGCTCGACGCTCGCACTTTGGAAGTTTCATGTCGATTGGACAACACCATCCAATTCAACTTTCACCGGCCCGACCTCGTTAACGGTTGCATCTTACAGCGAAGCCTGCGGCTCGAGCGGAACCTGTATTCCGCAATCGGGAACAACCCAAAAACTCGATTCGTTGTCCGATCGTCTGATGTATCGGCTCGCGTATCGCAATTTTGGCGATCACGAGTCTTTGGTCGTCAATCACAGCGTGACGGCAGGCACGAGTGTCGGCATCCGTTGGTATGAACTGCGTAACCCCGGCACGGCGCCCACCATTTTCCAACAAGGGACCTATGCGCCGGATTCCAGTTATCGTTGGATGGGAAGCATGGCGATAGATCAATCCGGAAACATGGCGCTTGGCTACAGCACATCGAGCAGCACACTGCATCCGCAGATTAATTATACTGGCCGCTTATCTACCAGCCCGGCTGGCGTGATGGATCAGGGCGAAGGCACCATCATCAACGGGGCCGGTTCACAGACGGGCCAAAGTCTATCGCGCTGGGGCGATTACAGTTCGATGAGCGTCGATCCGACGGACGATTGCACCTTCTGGTTCACCACCGAATATATTCCGAGCAATGGTGCATTTAATTGGAGGACCCGCATCGGTTCATTCAAGTTCGCGAGCTGTGGCGGCGGTGCACCGAGCCCCACACCAACGCCGACCCCAAGTGCTACGGTTACACCGAGCCCGACTCCCACACCCACTCCGACGGCAACTGCTACCGCGACGCCCAGTCCGAGTCCGACACCAACGGCTACAGCAACACCAAGTCCGAGTCCGACGCCTACGCCAAGCCCAACTTCCGTACCGGCCAACGACTTCTCGATTAATGCGTCACCAACAACTGTGACTATTGCCCAGGGATCGAACGGGAACAGCACGATCACTACGGCGGTGACGAGCGGCAGCGCGGGAACGGTGAGCCTCAGCGCGACAGTTAGTCCGGCCGGTCCGACGGCAGCGCTTAATCCAACATCGGTAACTGCCGGCGGCAGCTCGGCGTTGACAATCAATGTTGGAGGCAGCGTGGTCCCAGGAAATTATACCGTAACCGTCACTGGCGTTGAAGGCAGTGTGACCCATAGCAAAGCCGTAACTGTGACCGTCATCGCGGCAGGCAGTGGAGTAGTCAACGGCGGATTCGAAACAGGTAATCTGAGTAATTGGACCATCGGCGCCGGAACAGCGTCCGTTGTCGCCGGAGGTCACAGCGGCAGTTACGCGGCGCGTGTCGGCAGCACGAGCCCAACCAACGGTGACTCGAATATCACCCAAACATTCACGGCCCCGTCGGGCGCAAATCAGCTCACGTTCTGGTACAAGATGACTTGCCCGGACACGGTGACCTATGATTGGGCAACCGCGACCCTGCTGGACAACACCACCGGCACGACGACGACAATTCTGCCAAAGGTTTGCGCTACTAGCAGCACGTGGGTCCAAGATACGGCGACGATCGTGGCCGGGCACAGCTACACGCTTACGTTAATTAGCCACGATGACAATTATGTGGGCGACGCGACCTACACGTTGTTCGACGATGTGGCGACTGGAATCGCGGCGACCGGCAGCAATACAATTATTAACGGCGGTTACGAAACTGGCAATTTAAGCAATTGGACGATCGGGTCTGGAACTGCGTCAGTTATTGTGGGCGGTCACAGCGGCAGCTACGCGGCACGGGTAGGCAGTACCAGCCCGACGAATGGCGATTCGAGCATTTCCCAAACCTTCACTGCCTCAACCGGTAGCACGAACGTGTCGTTCTGGTACAAAATGACTTGTCCGGATACGGTGAGGTACGATTGGGCGACAGCGACATTGCGCGATAACACAACCGGCACTATCACCACAATCTTGCCGAGAGTCTGTGCTACAAACAGCACCTGGGTCCAAAATTCAGCTGCGATCACCGCCGGTCATAGCTATACGCTCACCTTGATTAGTCATGACGATAATTACGTCGGCGACGCGACCTACACCCTTTTCGACGATGTGTTGACGCAATAGGGCTGGCAGGATTTGCCCGGGCAGGAAGGTCAAACCCCTCCGGATAGCATCCACGCCCGGGTAGAAATTGGGACAGTTGGCGCGGGAGAAGCTTCGCTGAACCGGGGGACGTCCTGCCTGGCGGGACATCGTCCGATTTCCCATGGCTGCAGACCTCGAACCAGATCTTCAATTGGAGATCGCCCATGTCCTTTTTGTGGACATCGTCGGCTACTCCAAGTTGCTCATTAACGAGCAGCGCGAATGTCTGCGCGAGTTGAACCAGGTCATCCGTGATACGGATGCATTCAAAGTGGCCGATCTCGCCGGAAAGTTGATCTGCCTTCCGACTGGTGATGGTATGGCGCTTGCCTTTACCACTACCCCGGATGCGCCAGTTCGCTGCGCCATCCAGGCTAGCAAGGCGCTGGCTGATCACCCGCAATTACGGGTTCGAATGGGCGTGCACAGCGGACCGGTCAGCGGCACGACCGATGTAAATAACCGTTCCAACGTAGCCGGCGCCGGCATCAACATTGCGAAACGGGTCATGGATTGTGGCGATGCCGGGCACATTCTGTTGTCAAAAAGAGTTGGCGAAGATCTGGCCCAATATCGCCATTGGCAGTCCTACCTCCACGATCTGGGCGAGTGCGAAGTCAAACACGGCGAAATGCTTTCGCTGGTAAATCTTTATCACGACAACGTTGGAAATCCGGCAACGCCAACGATAATCGCGACGAGTAATCGCTCGACGACTGGCGGTTTCCGGCCGCGGGATCGGATGCCGAAACTTTTCGTTGCAGGCGCACTCTTGATTGCGGTCTTAGGGGTTACTTTCAAAATCTTCCTCTCGCCGTCCTTATCTTCTCCCGAAAAGCGAGTGGCCGGCTCGGACGACGCTAAACCGGCGTCGATTCCGGAAAAGAGCATTGCGGTGTTGCCGTTTGAAAATTTGAGCGCGAACCAGGAAACGGCGTTTTTCACCGACGGTGTGCAGGACGAAATTCTTTCGGACCTGGCGAAGGTTTCAGATTTGAAAGTGATCAGCCGCACTAGCGTGATGCAATACAAAGGACGGGCTCGAAATTTGCGCGACATCGGTCGTCAGCTTGGGGTGGCCCACGTGGTGGAAGGAAGTGTCCAACGCGCCGGCAACCGCGTTCGGGTGAACGCCCAACTGGTTGATGCCCGCACCGACGCTCATCTTTGGGCACAAGTTTACGACCGTGATCTCGCGGATGTATTCACAATTCAAAGTGAAATCGCGCGAACAATTGCGGATCAACTTCAAGCGAAGCTCTCCTCAGAGGAGCAAGCGGCGCTCGACTTAAAACCCACGGAAAATATCGCAGCCTACGATTTGTATTTAAAGGCGACCGAACTAGGCCGGAATCGGGCGAGTTCAATTGGCAGCGGTGGGGCTGAAGATGCGAAACACACCATTGCCTTACTCAATGAGGCGATTAAACAAGACCCAGGATTTCTATCCGCGTTTTGTGCGCTCGCGCAAAATCATCTTTATCTGTATTGGATGAACGCGGATCAGTCCGAGGACCACCTCGGCCTGGCCAAACAAGCAATCGAAGCCGCCGCTCGGCTCCAACCAAACAATGCCGAGGTCCATCTCAGCCGAGCCGTCCTCTACTATTGGGGAGCACGTGACTATAACTCTGGGCTCCGGGAATTGGCCTTGGCCCGCCGCGATCTTCCCAACGATACCCGCGTTTTGTTTTTTACGGCAATGATTCAGCGACGTCAGAACAACTGGCGCGATGCGACTCGCCGATTGGAGCAAAATCTTTCACTCGATCCATGCAACGTCACAGTGATCTCGGAATTGGCTGGCACCTATGGAGTCCTGTTGCGTTATCCGGACGCGATCAACACCCTGGATCACGCCTTAGCCTGGAAGCCGCTCGACTTTTACCTCGGCTTCTTGCGCGCGGATATGGACTTCTTGTGGAAGGCCGACCTTCATCGGTGGCACGCCTTGATCGAGAGCCAAGCCGCTAAAACTGCCGATCCGAACGACGTCATGACCGCACGGATAGATTTGGCACTGAAAGAGCGCGATTTCCGTCGCGCTGACCAGTTGCTGCAGCAAGGTGGAGGCAACGAGGTGGACGATAACGGCTTCTTCACGCCGAGGGAATGGAAAGAGGCAATCGTCGCGCGCAATTTGGGCAATGAATCGGCCGCGATTTCAAAATTTGAAAGCGCGCGCGAACGGGCCGCGTCCGCGGTCGCTCAACACCCGGAGGACGCCAAGGCGCTGATCGTTCTCGGACAAATTGACGCGATGATGGGACGAAAAGCGGAAGCATTGCAGGAAGGACGCCGGGCTGTCGAATTGCTGCCGGTTTCCAAAGACGGGGTGAATGGCTACCAGCTTCTGACCCGCCTGATCATGATTTACGCGCAAGCTGGCGAAATAAACCTCGCCTTAGACGCTTTGGAAGGGGGGACAAAGAATCCCTATGCGCCGGAGTATGGCTCGCTTAAGCTCGATTCGGTTTGGGACCCGCTGCGTGGGAATGCGCGTTTCGAAAAACTTGTAGCCTCGCTGTCGCCGGCGAATTGATTCGTGATCTAGTGGATCACGTCTTCCTCGTTAGGGTTGTTGAAGGTTAAGTTTCTGACCCCCGCCTGCAGGGTTTTGCCTTACATTCCGCGAAAATAATTTAGCGGAAGTAACTCAAATCGGTTGTGCCTTTTTTCAGGGTTTTGTATGAATAAGAAGGCTACTTAACCGAACGGAACAACCGAACCTTGTTGAAAATTTCCCCCGTGACCTCCTTGGCCTAACGAATGAGAGGCTTACTGTTTTCCGTTGCACGGCGATTGATCGTGTTGGCAGTCATCGCGATGAATTCGTCCTTGTCGTTGCCAGCGATCGCCCGCGGCCCATCACCAACGCCGACACCGACACCCCCGCAGAATGGAGATCAGTCAGTGGCCTGGCAAAACAACGCGGTCCATGATGGAAACAATGGAGCGAGTAGTTTGGTCGCCCCGCTCACCTTGAAATGGAAGCGCGACTTCGCCGCCTTCGGCGTTACCACAATTTCATATCCGTTGATCGCCCAAGGATTAATTATTGTCACGAACTCGTCCTACGATGGAAAAGCGTTGGTCGCCTACGATGAGAATACAGGGCAGCAAGTATGGTCTGTAAGCATCTCAGGCACCTACGCGTTTGCTAATGCGGCGTATGATGGTGGCAAAGTTTTCGTCGTCAACTTCGACGGTCTAATGAAAGCGTTCGACGCGGCGACCGGCAGCCAACTCTGGAGCGTACAACTTCCAGGTCAGTACGCATTCACTTCGCCGCCCACGGCAAGCAACGGAACAGTCTTCGTAGGCGGGGCAGGGAGCGGCGGAACATTGTATGCCGTCAATGAAGCGAATGGGAATGTTATGTGGACCGCGAGCGTGGAGAACGGCGATCATAGTTCGCCTGCCGTAACTTCCAGTTCGGTGTTTGTATCCTATGCCTGTCCACAGTCATATGCCTTTGCGCCCGCGACCGGCCAGCCGCAATGGCACTATTCCGGCCCATGTGAAGGCGGCGGAGGTAAGACAGCGGTCTATCACCTTGGAAAAGTTTACGTCCGCGACGCTTTCTCCGGTCCGACCAATGGTCTGATCCTCGACGCCACTAATGGCAACAACATAGGCGGCTTCAATTCTAATCGGCCGCCCGCGTTCGCCGGTAATCTTGGCGTTTACTTGAATGGCGCAACCCTAACCGGAGTTGATCTTACGACCGGACAGGTCCAATGGAGTTTCGCCGGTGACGGAAATCTGATCTCCTCTCCGCTGATCGTAAACCAGACGATCTATATAGGCAGCCAGTCGGGTTTGCTTTACGCCCTCGATCTGCAGGGTCATCAAATCTGGAGCGCCCAAGTCGGTGCAGCCATTCCCGGACCCGATGAACAAAACGCTACCCTTACAACAGGGTTTGGATCCGGTGACGGTTTGCTTGTCATTCCCGCGGGATCGGTCCTCGCGGTGTATTCAAATTCCGGACCCGCACCAACTCCTACTCCGACACCTACAGTCTCACCTACACCTACCGTATCACCGGGACCCGATGTCTCGATCACCTACCAAAACAACGCGCTGCACGACGGCTCTGATGGCTCAAGTCCTTTGGTGCCACCTCTTTCGTTGAAGTGGCAAGCGGATTTAACGTCCGCCGGCGTCCAAAACATTTCCTATCCGTTGATTGCTCAAGGATTGGTGATGGTCACTACGGTGGGCGCTCCCACCGCTTCTCCTAAATCTCTCATCGTGTTCGATGAAGCTACCGGGCAGCAGATCTGGTCTGTCCCTATCAGCGGATCGTTCGGTTTTGCCAATGCCGCCTATGACTCGGGTAAAATATTTGTCGTTAACTATGACGGCCTTGTCCAGACCTATAATGCGGCCACCGGAACGCCGGGTTGGAGTGTTAAGCTCAGTCAGTACGCGTTTACATCTCCGCCGACGGCAGTGAACGGAACCCTTTATGTTGGCGGGGCAGGAAGCGGTGGTACCTTGTACGCGATCGATGAGACGAATGGAGCGGTCCTATGGACCGATAGCGTGGCAAACGGAGATAGTAGCTCGCCGACAGTTTCATCCGGGTCGGTTTTCGTTTCTTACGCTTGTCCGCAGTCCTATGCATTTTCTACCACCACTGGTCAGCAGTTATGGCACTACTCCGGACCCTGCGAGGGTGGCGGAGGCGCGACGGCGGTCCTTCACCTTGGAAAACTGTATGTTCGTGACGCGCAGGGTTATCCCACCACCGGCATCACACTGGACGCGACTACCGGCGCAAATCTCGGTCTCGGTTTCTCGTCTAATCCGCCTCCCGCTTTCATAAACAATCTTGGCCTTTATTTGTATAACGGGACCCTGAGCGCGGTGGATCTTAACAGCCAGCAAGTTATCTGGAGCTTTACTGGGGATGGTCATTTGGCCTCAGCGCCGCTGATTGTGAATCAGGGAGTTTATGTCGGAAGTACTTCCGGCTTGGTCTATGGACTCGACCTGCAGGGAAACCAGATTTGGAGCAGTCAAGCCGGGCCTACGATTACCGATCCTAGTGAAGGACGGCCGGTTCCCACCACTGGATTTGGAGCCGGTGATGGTCTGCTTGTTATTCCTGCGGGACCGGTTCTCTCCGTTTATTCCAACTCCGGTCCCGCTCCGACACCGACACCTTCTGCGACACCGTCGGTTAGTCCGACACCAAGCCCAACGTCAACCCCGACCCCGACACCCACTCCTACTCCTACTCCCACACCGACTCCGACCCCGACTATCGTACCGAGCCCAACACCGACACCAACTCCAACGCCGTGTCCTCGGGGCTGTGGAGCGACACCGACACCCACTGCAACGCCAACGCCGAGTCCAACTTCGACAATTGCGGCAAGTCCGACTCCGACGCCAACAGCAACAGCAACAGCGACTGCGACAGCGTCGCCAAGTCCAACTACGACGCCGACACCAACGCCTGCAGCCAGCCCGACCCCTACTCCAACGCCCACTCCCACCATTGTTCCAAGTCCCACCCCGACGCCCACCGTAACGCCTTGTCCCCGGGGCTGCGGCCCGACACCGACACCGGCTGCCAGTCCAACGCCAACGCCGACTCCGACCGCGCCAATTGCGGCAAGTCCGACTGCAACGCCTGTAATCAGCCCGACGCCTACTCCGACTCCAACGCCAACATCAACCGTCGTTGCCAGTCCAACTCCAACACCAACGCCTACGCCGGTCCATAGAGGATAGACGGTCGCCCGCCAAAAAACTTGAGCGGTGAAATTCTATAACGATGAGTGAGCGAGGCGCATTCGCTTACCCGATTATTAGGCGGGTCGCTGTCGGTTTCTCAGCCAAGAATAAATCACTGGTATGATGATTAGAATGGCAACCACGCCGAGCACTTCACTGACAATTGTTAATCCAATCACATCTTTATAATGGAAGAAGTCATCCTGAATCTTTAACGTTCCCTGAAGATTTTGGAGCTCGGTCGGCACATAATTAACTTTGAGAGATATTAAGTAACTGCGGTCCCTCTCTGCCTGGAATCGAAACAGAGTGGTTCCCATAAAGCTGCCGGCAGACGAAATAGTATGGGTAGGCATTGTTGCCTTTGCCACATCGGTTCCATTCGAAGTCAATACCACTTCCCCGGCGAGCGCGTGGAGAGCTTTCACGACATCAACCGATGTAGACTTCGGATACTGAATTGCGGCTTCACACGGCCTTTTCCACGGAATCGCAAACGGAATGGTTTGAGCTGATCCGTCGGCTAGGTGAATAGGAATCTCGATATCAAGCGGAGATTGGTCGTGTACAACCTTCGCTCGATACCAACAGTATGCGCTGCCCGCAAGTAAGATTAAGGCAATCCAGGAAAGCACTTTCCTGCCAGGCGATTTTTTTCGTTGTTCGTTCATGTTAGAGCTTCTCGAGTTCGATGGTTGTTCTGTCCGAAATTATCGAGGCGCCAAGCGAAACATCTGTCCGATGAATCCGCCGGCTGGCCCGCTTGAACCGATTGCACCAAGATCGATAAATCCGCTGCCACCGAACGGCGTGCTGTACCAAGCCCAAGCGCCGGTGCTATAGTTAAAGAACAGTCCCCAGCCGAAACCAATTTCTCCATACCCTACGGCAGTACCACCCGCGACGACAGACCCGTCGAAGTTCCGTTGCCAGTTCGGATTCGCGCCCGCGTATTGCAAATTCTCGTCGTAGATGTAGCCGGTATCCGGATCTTCCCAGCCTACCCAATTACCCTCTGCGTCGTACATATTGCCGGTGTAGGGGTCAACGGGGTTGATCAATCGGCCGTTGACGAACAAGGCCGCGCGGATCGCTCGCATCGGTTCCTGATAACAGTTGTTATGCATAAAGTTATAAAGACTTTCTGTCTGGTCCGCTGCTGCACCGGTAAGAGCACTCATTGCAACGACATCTTGTTCAGGCGACCTTTCCAGCACATTGGGATCCTAAGCTTAGAATTCCACGTGGACAAGTTGTCGCG